>Ga0307489_10000265_pt1 | contig 30050 bp, 45 predicted proteins | sample SB12metaG_FD_202247 | JGI IMG/M metagenome (GOLD analysis project Ga0307489, IMG submission 202247) | Sea-ice brine microbial communities from Beaufort Sea near Barrow, Alaska, United States - SB 1.2 | ecosystem: Environmental > Aquatic > Marine > Coastal | place: USA: Alaska | collected... | reverse complement strand
GCCGATACCGCCAATGGCTCCAAGCCATTTCCATCACCCGCGCCAAAACCAACGCAGACAGACTCCGGGGCGCTGCGGCCGAGGCAACTGCCAACGCCACAGTCCCGCGTCACCACGCTGCCGCCCTCCTCTCCCAGTTTTAATTGAGAGAGAATGGCATCAGAGCCCTGATTTAAATTATAGTACCGATTAGCTTCAATCATTAGACCCCTATACCACCTTTTAATAAATACCCCCCCCCTTCAACATAAGCTACCGCAGCGTGGCGGCGCTGACTCCTCGCGCGCGCCAAAACACCGTTGGTTCCGACCTTGACCATTGCGTGCTCTCTGCGGGTTGCGTGCGAAGGCTGTGTGTGGGCGTTTGGCGATAAGTGGTGCTCGATCGTGGCCCCCACAAAGTGAACAAGGAAAAACAACATTCCATTTGAGGAGCTCGCGAAGAGAGCGACACCAGAAGGCAGAAGCTTGACGATCGCCGGTGATGGGCGCCCCGAGGCTCAACCATCGCGGCGAAGTAGCCGCGTCGATGCTGCTGCGGTGCAGCTGCTTGGTGTTGCTGGGCATCGCCGCCACCCTCTCGCTTCTCAGCGACGGCGGGGCATCAGGCACAGGGGAGCACGAGCAGCGGGTGGTGCTCGGGCGAGAGGAGGTGTCCACGGGCGTGGACATCGCCTTCGTCCCCCCGCGCCCGTCCCGCCGCTCCCTCCGCTCCCAAGGCCCCCGCCGCCGGCTCCTCAAAAAGGGCTCCAAACCTGGCGGCGAAGCAGGAGGCAGCGGAGCGGGAAAACCGAAGCCTTCAATCCATGAGGATGCGGTGAAGGCAGGGGCTTACACTCGTCCACTTCTCAGCTCAACCTCAGCCGTGTCTGGCACAATATAACACCCTACACACCCTATACACCCCCTAACATAACACCCCCTTACACGGGCTACACAACTTCTACTCGCACCCCCTATCCCATACAAAGCGCTCAAGTTGAGCTGAAAAGTGGACGAGTGTAAGCCCCTGGGTGAAGGCGGAGAACGCTCTGCATGAGCTGCAGCAAGGCGAGCAGCAAGTGGCGCAATTCCTCAAAGCGCCGCCCACAGCGGGTAGGGCCTGGCAGATGTTGCCCGCCACGTCTAGGATGGTACTAACTCAACTCAGGGTGGTACTTAACTCAGGATGGTGCGCTCAACGACGTGGCGAGAGACTTATGCCGGGCCTTAGAAGCGGCGCAAAGGGACGTGACGGCGGTCGCAGCGCAAAATGAGGCGGCTGCCGCAAAGTTTCAAGAGCAGGACTTCGGTAAGGACAAGCATGTATTGCCCCCGCTACGTCACCAACACGCACCTTTCTTCAGTTCAATGTCATCCTTTGACGTGGCGAGCAATAGTGACATAGCAATATCTGCCCGGCCTATTGCCCGCCACGTCGTTGAGGCTGACTAGCGTTCTGAACCCTTGCTTCTTGAGTTAAATGGCATCCTATGACGTGGCGAGCAACGATAACATCCGCCGGCCCTAGACCTCGGGGCTCTAGACTCGAAGAGAAATGCGGAGGCGATGACAGAAGCGCAAAACGCGGTTGAAGAAGGGAAGTACATCGGCAAGGGCTTACACTCCTCCACTTTTCAGCTCAACCTGAGCCGTTTCTGACGTAGAATACACCCTGTACCACCCGAAATACCCCACAAGACCTCCTACACACCCCCTAAACAATCTTAAATGCACCTCCTACTCCACAGAAAGCGCTTACGTTGAGCCGAAAAGTGGACGAGTGTAAGCCCCTGTACATCGGTATGAATGAGACTGCGAGGAGAGAGGCGGCCGAACAAGGGAGGTCCGTCGCGGGGATGATTTCATCGGGTGACAGCGCAGGGCTCGAGGAGGTAGGGCCTGGCAGATATTGCTCGTCATGCCATCTAACGCATCGTAAACCCTCGTTTCCATTGAGTTAAATGGCATCCTATGTCGCGGCGAGCAATAGCAATACCTAAACCCTAAACCCTAAACCCTGAAACCTAAACCCTAAACCCTAAATCGTAACATCTGCCAGGCCCTACGAGGAGGTGGCGGTGGAGGAGGCGAAGGAGGCGGCGGCGGAGGGGGCGGCGGCGGCGGCGCTCACGCTCAGCGGCAAGCCGACGGCCGACGGAGGTCTGGCGGGCGTGAGCTCCGAAGACGCTGAATCCGCCGCGGCTTTTGCCGTGAGCTCCGTTGGCGCGGAGGAGGTGGTGCAGGCAGGGGCTTACACTCGTCCACTGCTCAGCTCAAGCTGAGCCTTTTCTGGCACAAAATGCACACTAGATACCCCCTAATACCCCCTGACACACCCTACACACCCCCTGACAGTCCCTAAATGTACCCCCTATCCCGCAGAAAGCGCTTACGTTGAGCCGAAAAGTGGACCAGTGTAAGCCCCTGGGTGCAGGCGACGGAGATATCCGTGGATCAAGCGGCGGCACAGACGGTATGGACAACTTCAAAACGCCCCGCCACCTCGTCCAACGCATCGTCGACCCTCGTTTATTGAGTCAAAGGGCATCCTATGACGTGGCCTCCCTCGATACGGCCTTAAGCCCTACAGACTGTTTGGTCTGTACGCCTGAAATGGTGGATGGGGTTGGCACACCTAATCCTTCAACCCTAAACCCTAAACCCTAAGTTGAGAGTACGTGGAGTGGAGGCTGCGTGCATGCCGGCGAAGAGTCTGCTCACCCCCACTATGTGAGCGCCTTGGGGATCGTGAGGTAAGTAAACAAATGACATCCTATGACATGGCGAGCGTTATTCCATTGGCCCTGACGGCAGGCTAACGCGTTCACAGCCGCCGAAAACGCGAAAACCGCTTCAGCCAAGGTAGGGCCACCAGGCCGCCTCATCGACGCGCATTTGCATCGTCAACCCTCGTGTCTTGAATCAAATGGCATCCCATGACGTGGCGAGCGACATCTGCCGTGCCTTAGCCCAAGGAGGAGGGCGTGCAGCAGGAGCTGAAGATGTTGGAGAGCCTCATGCTGCAGGAGGTCGAGGCAGGGGCTTACACTCGTCCACTTCTCAGCTCAACTTGAGCCGTGTCTGACACAAGAAAACACCCTAAACACCCTAAACACCCTAAACACCCCCTTAACATGGGCTACACAACCCCTACGCGCACCCCCTATCCCATACAAAGCGCTCAAGTTGATTTGAAAAGTGGACGAGTGTAAGCCCCTGGGTGGAGGTGAAGCGCAAGCTGGACTCGTCGTTCCAGACCAAGGTAAGTCGGTGCAGGTTGACCCTATCGAATCCACGTTGAAACCGCCTGGAACTAAGCCCTTGAAACTAAAGTGATACATACTGCTTTCAACTTCTCATTTCAAATTCCACTAGCGCCGCTACACCAAGATGGTGGAGGAGATGGTCAAGTCGAAGACCGCCATAGAGGCAGGGGCTTACACACGTTCACTTCTCAGCTCAACCTAAGCCGTTTTGGTCGCACCTCCCCGTGTCCCCCTGTCTAATAGACTGGGGGAAAATCATGCACCCAACGTATCCAACAAAATGTGCTTACGTTGAGCCGAAAGGTGGACAAATGTAAGCCCCTGCATAGAGGACGCGCGGGCGCGGGAGAAGCAGCTCAGTGTACGTGAGTTGGAGCTGGAGGCAGGGGCTTACACTCATCCTCTTTTGTGCTCAACCTGAGCCGTTTCTGTCTCGGAATCACCCTAAACTACCCCCTAATACCCCCAAACACCCCCTACACACACTCTGAACAACCCCTAAATGCACCCCTGTCCCGCAGAAAGCGCTGACGTTGAGCCGAGGAGTGGACGAGTGTAAGCCCCTGGCTGGGGGTGCGACTGGAGCGGCAGATGAGGGATCAGAACTCGCAGTTCTCGTCGGCGTCCGCGCAGCTGACGCAGCAGATGTCCAAGGTAGGACCATGTCATAAGATGCCACTGAACTCGAGAAACGAACGGGGCGAGGTATCATGGACTCCACCACGTCAGTCAGGTCGAGTCACCTAGCACTATACCAACCAATACGGGGGCCGGTATGACAAAGCGCGTCAAAGTGTTACGAGCAAAGCAAAAGCAAAACGCATGGACCAATCACAGGCTCGGATAAAAACCGTTCCGAGCCTGTGCGAGCCTGTGATTGGTCCATGCTTTTTGCTTTTGCTTCTGCTCGTAACACTTTGACGCGCTTTGTCATATCATTGACTCCCCGACGTTAGTATGGGCAAGTTTCGAGATGCATTGGATGACGTGGCAGGTTTAGGGGTTAGGGTTAGGGTTAATGCATTGGATGACGTGGTGGGCAATCTCTGGTTGTCCCTCGTGACGGGCGGCCACGCAGCAGCACATGATTTCGTCGGAGGCGCTCAAGTCCGCGTCGATGGCAGGGGCTAACCCTCGTCCACTTTTCAGCTCAACCTGAGCCGTTTCTGACACAAAATATACCCTAAGTGCCCCCTGACAATCCCTGATACCCCCTGAGGACCCCCTGAACACCCCATAAACAACCCCCAAATGCACCCCATATCCCACAGAAAGCGCTGACGTTGAGCTGGAAAGTGGACGAGTGTAAGCCCCTGGTCGATGGCACAGGCGGCGGCGATCGAGGTAAGGCGGTGCAGGTTGACCCTATCAAACCCACGTTTAAAGCGCCTGGACCTAAGCGCTTGAAACTATAATATGGTGAACCGCCTTCAAACTTTGCTTTCAAATTCAACTTGCGCCGCTTCATCGAGGCCAACCGCGGCTCCGCGGCCAAGGCAGTCGACTACCTCAAGAACAAGAACATCACCGCTGCGCTCGGTAGGGCGGTGCAGGTTGACAGTATTAAACCCCATGTTGAAAGTCAACCGTTTCAGCGCTTGAAAGTGGGATCTCATAAACTGCTTTCAATGTTTGCTTTCAATTTCTACTTGCGCCGCTACATCTCGGGAGGATCCGCGCCGTGCGCTCGTCCATCGCGGATACCCTTCGCAGCAAGGAGGAGCTCAAGCAGCGGGCGGTTGCGGCGAGGGATCACTTCGGCGAGGGAATCCACGCGGGGCTCGACACGGCGATGCCGACGCTCCTGGTAGGGCGGTGCAGGTTGACCCTATGAAGCTCACGTTGATAGCGCCTGGTGCAAAGCGCTTGAAGCTGAAGTATGATGCACCGCTTTCAAACTTTGCTTTGAAATGCAACTTGTGCCGCTGCATCCTGGCGCTGGCGGAGCGCCGCGACGCGATCAAAACCCACGTCACTGACATGGCGAAAACGTCGTACGAAAACCATCGGGTCTTCGTTCCAGAAAAGTTTAATAAAGTGGTCGCGCCGAAGCTCCGAGCCCAGTGGGACAACACAGGGCTATCGCAGGTGAGCCGTTCAACTCTGACTGACAGTTGGACTGACGCCCATAAGGGGCTGTCAGTCCGCGTCTCGGTAGGGCGGTGCAGGTTGCCCCTATGAAACTCAAGTTGAAACCGCCTGGAACTAAGCGCTTGAAACTAAAATGTGACGTACTGCTTTCAACTTTTGCTTTCAAATTCAACTTCCGCCGTTAGATCTCGGGCAAGCTCCGGGGTTTCAACATTGCGCACCACCCGGCGGCGGCGGAGGTCATCGCGTTTGTGGCAGGGGCTTACACCCGTTCCCGTTTCCACTCAACCTGCGCTTACTTTTCCCCTTTTCGCTCAACACATGCTTAATTTGTTCCCCATGTCACCCAAATTAACCCGTGGATGTGTCCCGAAGGTGCTCAAGTTGAGCTGTCAGGTCGCGATGTGTCCCGAAGGTCCTCAAGTTGAGCTCTGAAGTGAGCGAGTGTAAGCCCCTGGTTTGTGGCCATGCTGATCCCACTAGTGGCCTGGCTGGCAGGGGCTTACACTCGTTCCCATTTCAGCTCAACTTGAGCTCCTCTGCCCACCGTATGACCCAAATCAACCCATGATTGTGTCCTGGAGTTGCTCAAGTTGAGCTCCAATGTGAACGAGTGTAAGCCCCTGCTGGCTGGCCGCCTGCGCCTACATGCTGTACAAGGCGTGCGGCCTGTTCTACTCTGGAATACCAGAGCTGGTTTACTTCGGGAACATGTTCTGGTGCGCCTACTGCCTGGTGCTCTTCAGTGTCGTCATGTTCCTCGGTCAGGTAGGGCCAAGTGAATAATGCTCCTCACCACCGCCGCCGAGCCCCTCTACCATGAGAAACACGCGGTTTGGAGGAGATATCCCTGACTCCGGGGGATATCTGTCGACCGACAATCCGGCCGGGCTTTCGCTTTGCCTGAGTTAATAACCCCTCAAATCGACCATTTTGAAGAATCGAGGTTTTGGCTCGATTGACCCCTCAGTTTCTTATGGTAGAGGGGGTCGGACCGCGGAGCACATAGCCCTCCTCCCATAACATAACGCTCCTCACATAGCCTTCCTCACACAACGCTCGTATCGCTCCCCGTCATGCACCACATTCCATACCCTCGCATCTTGATGACATCCACCAACGTGGCAAGCACCGCGTCCTTCACTGGGCCCTCGGGGCAGGAGCCCCTGGCGGACTTCCACCGCTCTCACCCGGAGGAGTACCTGCTGTTCCAGTTTCTCAAGGTAGGGCGGGGTGGATAACATGACTGCCCTCCCCCAAGCAAGGTTGTATCTTGAACTCAGTATCGGGGTGACTAGTCACCCTGATCTACACTAAATTTAGGTTCTATTTATTCAAGAATCACGACCCGGTCAGACATCCGGCGGGTCGGTCGGTCTGATTTTCGAAACTGACTGTTCTGATTGGTCGAACGAAATTCCATACCAGATCTTCGTTGCCAGACCCGACTGACTTTAAGTCATGTGCCACCTTATGACGTGGCGGGCACGATTCACCGGGCCCTAATTGAAGGCGGTGCTGTTCTGTTGTCACGTGACATTGTGTTTGGCGCTGGCGGTGCTGGACTGTGGGGCTGCGACTGTGGCACAGGGGTGCATGGTGCTGGGCGTGGGGCTGCACTACTACCTCAACGCGTGGCTGCTGGCACGGCCTTCGCATCATCCCCTTTCCACCTGGCACTCAAACTCAGTGTCGGCGTTGCCGGTGACGCTGATCCCCTCGAGATCGAGGGTATATAAAGAGTGAGTTAGCAGACAGGAGCGTAGCTCCTATCTAGATACAGGCTGTACTAGTACTGCCGATAGATCGCGATCCAGTCGGACTTTCGGCGAGTGGGTCGGCGGGATTTTCGAGATGGGCAGGTCTGATTGGTCGAACGGGATTCGATCCCACGTATTCGATACCAGACCCACCACTGAGTTTAAGCACCTTCGTGGGATAATGGAACTGGGGTCAGGGACAAATATGGCGCAAGTGCCAACAGAAAAGAGGGGAATGATTTTAAGTGCAAACGGGGTTACCAGCACCAAAGTCAGTGTCAATCGAATACTCTACGTGGAGCCTGGGCGCATGTTTGTGTTAGCCGAGGTCTGAGCTGAACGTATGCACTGGATGAAACCGGTTGGATTAAACGGTTGCAAGTCCCTGGGTGGTGGCTATGATGGACCAGGCGCCGCGGCTAGGGCTCATGTCCTATGCGCTGTACACCGGGTTGTTTGGCGTCATGCTTTGGTTCCCCAGGTAAGGCGGTGCAGGTTGAACCGATGAGTACTATGTTGAAAGCGCCTGAAACTAAGCGCTTGAAACCATAATATGATGAACCGCCTTCAAACTTCGCTTTCAAATTAAACTTACACCGCTACACCCAGGTCGCAACTCGGGAGGAAGCGAGCGGTGGAGTAATGCCCCTTCAGTGCTTCGGAAGTATAAACGATAATTTGTTACTGGGTTAGGGTGTTTAGTCTGGCATAATCCAGCCATATATTGAGAGCAGGAGAAGCTCTACGAGTAGCTCCGTTGTCATTTAGCGTAGCATCATTATTGATACATGTGGCCGTACACGTGGTCTTTGTCTTGCGTCGTCGGGCCGACGACCAAATAGGCCGATTTCGGTATATCGCTTCCGGCGCCGAGCGCTGACGCTTTGCCTGCAACTCTGTATGGGCATTCAACCTGACGCCCGCTTTCCCGCGCGGAGCGCTGACGCTTTGCCCGCAACCTAAGTATAGGCAGAGGCGATATACCGAAATCGGCCTATTGAGGTGCGAGCAACGGAGCAGCGAGGAGTCCGTTCATGTTAATGCTAGTACACATTATTGCCACTGAAGAACTCTTAGTATTAAATACACAGATAAGACATGACAACGCGCCTCGGGTTTCCGCAGCAATCTTTATCGCGATGCATCGAACCGGTCCAGGTTGAATGATACTGTTACATTTCAACATTAAAGCTCTGCTCTTGATCTAAAATAATTTCCCAAAATCTGCTACCAGCCCCGCGATAATCTAATCCGGTGAACCTGCTAATCAATCGAACCCGCAATGCAGTCGAACCCGCTATTAGTGATCAGTTACATCAGTGTCGAGGACTCCCTACGTGTGACCGGTACACCTACCTTTCGGTTTGGAGTGAGACGTTCCAACTGGTCGAACATGTGGCGCAGAGCTCGTAATAATTTGTTTTTAGCCATGGTTTGTTTTTAGCCATGGCTCCATCTCAGTACCTTCGTCGATTCTGGACTAAATGTTTTGAAATGAACCCCCCCCCACTTCGACGCGATACCGAAACGCCGACACTGAGTTTACAGTGAGAGTATTCAGTCGAAGCCGGCTAGCATGGCGCGCGCCTCGGGCGTGCGTAGCTTGGCCATGATGGGCGGCGGCAGGTTCAGGAACATCTCCACCCCGTTCGCCCCCACGCGCAGTGCCGCACACACCAGGTCCGTTTGCTGCTTCACCTGACCAGAGCGGCGAGTATGCACAGGTGCACTGTGTGCAAACAGTGCGGTGCAGAGGGTTTAGGATTTTAGGGTTTAGGGCTTAGGTCTGAGGGTTTAGGGTCGAACCCTGAACCCTAAACCCTAAAACCCTGGGAGCGCGCATGCCCTGCCCGCGGGCGCCCCCTCCTCCACCGGCCGCGAGCACTGTATCTGCACGATGTCGTTCAGCTCCGGCGGCAGCGCCAACGACGGGTTCCCCGTGCTGTAGCGGCGCAAGTTGAATTTGAAAGCAAAGTTTGACAGCAATTCTGCATATTTCAGTTTCAAGCGCTTATTTCCAGGTGCATTCAACGTATGTTTGACAGGGTCAACCTGCATCGCCTTACCGTGCCAAAGTCCAGCTCGTAAAGCTTCAGGTAAATGTCCGTTAGGTTGTTGCACCATACCATCTTGCCCTCCATGTAAGGCCTGGCATCAGATATCGCTTGCCACGTCGTCATCTTTATCACTTTGAACCCCGATTTCTTGAGTTATATGACATCCTATGATGTGGCAAGCTCAGGGTTTAGGGTTCCGGGTTTCGGGTTGAGTGTTTAGTGTTTAGTGTTTAGTGTTTAGGGTTTAGGGTTTGGGGCAACATCTGTCAGGGCCTACCTCCATGAAGCCGTTGATGTCAAAGTCGAAGGCGCTGACACCGGCGCGAAAGGTGGCCTCGGTCCAGGGGCTTACACTCGTTCCGATTTCAGCTCAACTTGAGCTCCTCTGTCCAACGTGTAACCAAAATCAACTCTTGAATGTGTCCTGATGTTGCTCAAGTTGAGCTCTAAACGTGAACGAGTGTAAGCCCCTACCTCCGTCAGCATCAAGAACTTATTGCGGCGCATGAGCGCCCGCATCATGCCGGGGCGGATGGCGTCCCTCACGTCAGGGGCTTACACTCGTCCACTTTTCGGCTCAACGTAAGCGCTTACTATGGGACAGGGGGTGCATGCAGGGGGTCTTTAGAGGGTGTTCAGAGGGTCTTTAGGAGGAGTTCGGGGGTATTAGGAGGTGTTTAGGGTGTATTTTGTATCGGAAACGGCTCAGGTTGAGCTGAGAAGTGGACGAGTGTAAGCCCCTGCCTCACGTCCTTCACGTTGTCGTACTGCCCCACCGTGAGCCGCCCCGTGCACACGCCAATCGACGCGTTGCCGAAGTACATGTCCGGTAGCCCCGTCTTGCCGCCGCGGCCGCTGACCACCGTGACGTGCTCCAGCAGCGCCCCGTGCGGCAGCCCCGTGAGCAGGGGCTTACACTCGTCCACCTATCAGCTCAACATGAGCCGTTTCTGAAACAAAAGCACACCCTCAAGACCCCTTCACACCCCACGACACACCGTAAACACACCTCAAACACCCCCCAAACGCCACCCCTATCCCTTACAAAGCGCTTACTTTGAGCTGAAAAGTGGACGAGTGTAAGGCACTGCCCATGAGGCGCGACAGCTGCAGCCACACGTGCGCGGACAGCGCCTCGTTCTGCCCCACCCCACTGCCAGGGGCTTACACTCGTCCACTTTTCAGCTCAACCTGAGCCATTTCTGACACAAAATGCACCCTTGGCAGCCCCCTGATATCCCCTACATCCTCCTAAACACCCCGTAAACAATACCTAAGGGCACCCCCTATCCCACACAAAGCGCTTATATTGAGCCGGAAAGTGGACGAGTGTAAGCCCCTGCCCGGTGCCCGCCGCCTCCCGGATGGCCGCAATGTTGGCCGCCGGCACCGGCACCATCATGCGGTTGCCGGGCGGGAACCGCAGGAAGTCCGGCACCGCCACCCAGGGCCCGCTGTGATGCTACTGTAATGTGAAAACTAGGGTCAAACTAGGGCCGATTTCGGTATATCGCTGCCCGCGCCGAGCGCTGACGCTATGCCCGCAACTCTGTATGGGCATTCAACCTGGCGCCGCTTTCCCACGCGGAGCGCTGACGCTTTGCCCGCAGTTCTGTATGGGCATTTCACCCAGGCGATATACCGAGATCGGCCCGCTGTTGACTACGCGAGCCTTGTGATTTGTGTAAAAACGTGACGGGCAGAGTGCGCGCCGCGCCCCACCAGCACACGGCCGGCGGCGATGGCCCGGCCCAGCATGAACGTCGGGTTGACGCCGTTGAACCCTTCGCCGGCGAGCAGGGGCTTACACTCGTCCACTTTTCGGCTTAACGTAAGCGCTTTGGGTGGGGATAGGAGATGCATTTAGGGGGTGATAGGAGGTATTAGGGGGTGTTTAGGGGGTCATGGGAGGTATTAGGGGGTGTCCAGGGTGTATTTTGTGTCAGAAACGGCTGAGGTTGAGCTTAAAAGTGGACGAGTGTAGGCCCCTGCCGGCGAGCATGTCGGTGAGCTCCGCCTTGCTGGCGGCGGCGGGCGGCGCGGGTAGGAGCGAGCGGCTTATAGGGTCAGGTGAAATCATGTCATGCTCGTCGCGTCATACATAGGAAGGCATTTGAATCGTAAAACGAGGGTTGGTGCTCGCCGCATTATCCACCGCATAGTGCAGCGGTGGTGGACTGTGAGGGTTAAGGGTTTAGAATTTAGGGTTTAGGGTTTAGGATTCAGGGTTGTAGGGATTTTAGGGCTTAGAGTTTAGGGTTTAGGACATTGTGTGCTGGTGGCCAGTGCCCCACCGGTCGAAGACGGGGTCGCCCATGGTGTAGCGGCGCATGTTGAATTTGAAAGCAAAGTTCGAAAGCGTTTTCACATGTTCAAGGTTCAAGCGCTTAGATTCAGGCGCTTTCAACATGGGTTTGATAGGTTCAACCTGCACCGCCTCACCATGGGGTGGTCGCGACCGCCCGCACGCGCCGCCCAAGCCACCAGAAACTCGATGAACCCCGGAGCAGGGACTCACACTCCTCCACTGTTCAGCTCAACGCAAGCACTGTTCGTGGAATACGTTGGGTCAATTCGGTGACGAGAATGGCTGAGGGTGAACCGAGAAGTGGAGGGTGTGGCGGCCGTGCCCCTGGCCGTCGCTGACGGCATGCGACATGCAGACTCCCAGCACGCTGCCGCCGCCCGTCAGCTGCGTCACCTTGGCCGTGAACCAGGGCCTTACACTCGCTCACTTCTCAGCTCAATTTGAGGACCTTCTGGAACGCATCGCTCACGTTAGAGCTCAACTTGAGCACCATCGGGACACATCCACGGGTTACGTTAGGTCGTACGGGGGACAAAGTAAGCTTAAGTTGAGCGGAAATGGGCAAAGTATGCTCAAGTTCAGCGGAAATTGGAGCGAGTGTAAGCCCCTGCCGTGAACACCGGCGCGCCGCCCAGCATGATGTCGATCCACGGCTCATAATCCAGGAACCGCCGAGACTCACGGCCATACGAGTACCCCCCCTGTCGCGTTACAGGATGGCGCTTCACTCAGTAAACGAGGGTTTACACTGCGGCGGATGACGATGCGGTGGCGAGCAGCATCCGTCAAAGCCGAGGGATGTTGCTCGCCACGTCAAGAGTGGCACTTAACTCATGAAACGAAGATTCACGCCGCGGCGAATGACGTGGATCTGCTTAACCCTGGAGCCCTGCCGCGACTCGGTCGCGTAGTCCTGTGGCAACTGACTGAACGGCGTCGAGTCGCTCACCACCCGCAACCAGGGGCTTACACTCGCTCACTTCATAGCTCAACTTGAGGACCTTCGGGACACATCGCTCACGTAAAGCTCAACTTGAGCACCTGCGGGCCACATCCACGGGCCAATCTGGGTTATATGCAGCTTAAGTTGAGCGGAAAGGGGCAAAGTAAGCTCAAGTTGAGCGGAAATGGGAACGCGTGTAAGCCCCTGCCCGCAGCGGCACGCCGTCGTTGGTTAACCTCACGCCCTTGTTCTCGGGAATGGGATCGCTGAGGTCCAGGCGCCCCGCGAGCAGCGGGTAACGCGCCAGCGTCTGCCGCAGAACAGGGGCTTACACTCGTCCACGTTTCAGCTCAACCTGAGCCGTTTCTGAAACGAAATACAACCTTCACACCCCCTGCTACCCCTTGACACCCCTTGACACCCCCTAAACAATCCCTCAGTGCACCCCCGATCCGACAGAAAGTGCTTACGATGAGCTGAAAAGTGAAGCAGTGTAAGCCCCTGCCGCAGACTTTTCTCCAGCACGCCCGCGTCTAGGGCCTGCCAGATGTCGCCCGCCACGTCACGTCATCCAACGCACCCGGACCCTCGGTTTGCGACCTAAACGGCATCCTATGACGTGGCGAGCAACATTTTCCAGCCAGATATTGCCCGCCGTGTCATCCAAGGCACCTGAACCCTCGGTTTGCGAATTTAGCGGCATCCTATGACGTGGCGAGCAATATTTGCCAGGCCCTACCCACGTCGAGCGTCTCCCGGTAATAGCACACCGCCTGCATGACGAACGGCACCTCCCCGACGTCGTACCCGCTCAGCGGAAGCAGCGCCGCGACGTCCATGGGGACACACTCCTCTTTGTAGGGATTGCTATGAGAAAGTGCGCCAAACCACTTAGACACTTAGTGAGGCTTAGTGCTAAGTCGTCCAGATGCAGCGTTCTGATTGGTCGTGCGGGACGACTCAGTACTACTTTTCACTAAGTGTCTACGAAGGTAAGAGAGAGTGGTTTGGCGCACTTTGTCATGGCCACGTCACCCAACGCATTCTGTACCCTCCCTTCTTTGAGTTGAATTGCATCCTGCGACGATGAGGCGAGACATCTCGCTGGCAAGCAGACATTGCTCGCCGTGTCATCCGACTCATTGTGAACCCTCGGTGCTTGAGTACCTGGCATCCTATGATGTGGACATGCACTTTGATGCCGCGTCAACCAACGCACTCTACGGCGCTGACGTGGCGGGCAACATCTGCCAGGGGGTATTAAGGAGGTATTAAGGGGGGTTCAAAGGGGGTATTAGAGGTGGTATTACCCCCCTTAGCCCCCTTAAATACCCCCTCGACACCCCCTCCATAACCCCACAACAAGCCCTGAATACGTTAATACACCGCTTAATGCCCATTAATATCCACCTAAAGCCACCCCTTAATACCCATGCCAGGCCCCAGGCCCCACCTGTTCGTTCTCCAAGCGCACCGCCACGGAGGACAGCACGTCCTCTTTGGCGTTGGCGCCGTCCATGAACATGCGCGCGGGGACCATCAGGCCCTGCGCGATGCCGCGCGCCGCGGGTATCTCGATCAGCTGCGTGAAGGCGCCCGCGCCGTAGGGCCGCGCAGACATCGCTTGCCACGTCAGATATTGCAGATGATGTTGCAGATATCCAGTTGCAGATTGCAGCTATTGCTCGCCACGTGACAGGATATCGTTGAACGCAAGAAGCGAGGTTCGGAAATGCGTGTCGATGACGATGACGTGGCGGGTGATATGTGCGGGTCCCTGCCGCGGCGCGCACTTGTAAGGCGCCGCGGCGGAGGCGGAGGCGCTGCGGGTGCGGGCGAAGGTGCCCAACAGCGTTTGCTGGCCCATGAAGAGTGCCCACCCGCTCGCTCTTGCTGGTGAGCGCGCGGCCCGAGGCGAGGGCGCCGGCACCGGCGCCGGCGCACGTTACACACGCGGACATCGTTGGCCAGTAGAGGCCTTCCGCACTCACGAAGCGCGCGTGCGTCCGCGAGTGGGGAGGCACGCGACGGTCAGACGTACATAGGGGGGGGGGCTCACCTTTTATTATTCAGACCCCCCCCCCTGACCCCAATTCCGCCAATCATTCTGAAAAGATGTAAAGATCTGCATTTGCTGGCCAGATCTTTTTGGCGCGTCCACTGGGTGTTGTTGTTGAAATGTCGCACCAATCCAAACGACGGCCATACTTCAACCCGGCGCGGCGTTGTCAGTCGCCTCCAGAGGTGAGCACGTGGCACTCGAGTCGACGGCACCGCGACCGAGATTCTCGGGCGGGTCGCGGCCCCACGCGCCGGGTCGACCGCTCGCCGGGAAAACCGGGAATCAGCTCAGGTGCAGGGCAGTGGAGTTTGCTTGGTTTTCCTAGGGTTGAGCGACGCGTCGGCGTTTGCGCTCTGCGGCGGGACGGGCAGGCGTAAGGTGGTCGAAGGCCATGGCGCATGCCGCGTGGGCGCTGAGTGGCGGCGTCGCGGCGGCGGGACACGCGCATAGCGCGCGCCAGCCCTGCGAGCGTATCCGTGTACAGACGACGATGGCAACCCGAAGGCAACCCCTCGGGGCTGTGTGCCTAGAATCAGGCGCAGTTAGCGGGAGCGGGAGCGGACGCGCCGGGCTGGCGGGGTCGTGGAGTTGCGGGGGGGCGCGACTGTTCCTGCCAGGGCCAGGCGCGCGGGGCTCCCGGCTCAGCGTCGACGCATTGAGTCCCCGCGGCGGCAGCGGCGGCGGTGCCGTGAGCGAGTACGAATGGGCGCAGCAGCCGCAGCCGGGCGCTGACAAGCACTCCTTCAACACCCGCAACAACACCCGCAACGCCGCGCACCGGCGCGAGGCGCGGCGGCAGCGGCAGGAGGTGGAGCACGTGCAGCGGCTGCTGGAGTGCCGGCAGGGGCTTACACTCGTGCACTTCTCAGCTCAACTTGAGCCGTGTCTGACACCAGAAAACACCCTACACACCCTCAACACCCCCTCACACCCGCTTAACACGGGCTACACAACCCCTATTCTAAACAAAGCGCTCAAGTTGAGCTGAGAAGTGGAGGAGTGTAAGCCCCTGAGTGCCGGTACGGCGACTTCGGCGAGCGCCCGACGGAGCGGCGCAAGTACAGGAGCGGCGGCCGCGTCGGCGACGCCTTCCGCGGTGTCGGCACCAACGGCGGCGGCGGCGGCGCGGGGGAGGCCGCCGCCGCCGTCTCGGAGAAGGCGCAGCCGCTGCTCGACGGTGACGGGTTGGGGGCCGCGGACGCGGCGGCGGGGAGCAGCGGTGGCGCGCTGGCCTTTCACGAATGGTCTCTCACGGCGGAAAACGTCACCTGGGGAGAGTCACAGGCGGTCCCAGAATCGTCGCCGCCGGCCCCCGCGGCGGCCCACTCGGACAACCACGAGGTGGAGGAGCGCCGAGCGGAGCATCTGCCCCTGGGCTTCCTCGGACCCCTGGACTCCGCCGAGGTGGCGGCGATGCGCAACCTGTGGATGGAGACGGCACTGGGTAGGGCGGTGCAGGTTGATAGTATCACAACCCGATTTGAAAGCGTGTCTGGTTTCAGCGCTTGAAACTAAATTGTGATGAACCGCTTTTAAACGTTGCTTTCAATTTCGACTTGCGCCCCTACAACTGGGTGAGATGGACAGCGCGGGGCTGGACGCACAGCTGGCGGAGCTAGGCGCGGAGCCGCCGATTGTACCGCTGTTGGCACAGCTGGGGGAGGCGGCGGGGGTGCCTGGCTTGACGGGGTTGACGGGGCTGGCGGGGTCGACGCGGGAGCGGCAGTTGCGGCCGCCGCCCGTGCTTGAGGCCGACGAGTGCGCGGGCTTCGACCGCACGGAGCTGATCTATCTGGAGGGCCTGGCGGCAGGGGCTTACACTCGTCCACTTCTCAGCTCAACCTGAGCAGTTTTGGCCACACCTCCCCGTGTCCCCCTGCCTAACAGACTGGGGGAAAACCATGCACACGACGTATCCCACAAGATGTGCTTACGTTGAGCTGTAAAGTGAACCAGTGTAAGCCCCTGCCTGGCGATGGAGCCGCGCAACCCGCTGCTGCTGGCCAACTACGCGCAATTCCTGTACGTGGTGCGCCACGACAACGCCAAGGTGGGCTCCACCCTGTCATGAATCATGCTCAGCCATATCATCCACCACGTACTCGTTGTGCACCAGTCCTCGCCGCATCATCCACCACGTCGTGTACCCATGCTGTTTCTACCAGAACTGGTCTGGCGATTGTGATGGCATCCATCCACCATGTGTGAAACGCTTGTGACTTGGGTTTATCTGCATCGTATAACGGGCCGACCGTTCTCATTGTTCTCATTGTTCTCATTTTTTCTCGTTGTTTCATTGACCGTTCGACGAGGCGGATGTGTTCTTCCGTCGCGCGCTGGCGATAGAGCCCGCCGACGGCGAGCTCTGGGGGCGCTTCGCCAATTTCCAGTGGCTGGGGCAGCGCAACCACTCCGAGGCGGAGCGTGCGTTCCAGGCGGCGATCGCGCTGGAGCCGACGAGCGCGCACTGCTCGGTAGGGCAGTGCAGGTTGACCCTATGAAACCCGAGTTCAAAGCGCCTGGATCCAAGCGCTTGAAAACTATGACATGAGAAATTGCTTTTAAACTTTGCTTTCAATTTCAACTTGCACCGCTACACGTCGGCGAGCTACGCGCTCTTTCTGTGGCACTGCGTGGACGCGCAGTCCGAGGCGCAACAGTTGGGCGCCGACGCGCACTCGTTGTGGCGCGAGTTTGAGGTGGGGCAGGCGGGGGACGCGGACCTCGACCACCTGCAGGACGGCACCGTACAGCAGCGCGACCACCTTGACTCCCCCTGACTGTTTGCCCATACAGGGTGTCAACGCCCCGGGGATGGACCCTGCCCGGCACCGTGCATCACGGGCACCACCCAGCACCGTGCATCACGGGCACCACCGGGGGGGCATCATGGGGTATCTGTAAGTGAGTCAGGTGATGGGTCAGCCGAGTAGGCATGACTTTGTAACGTTGTACGAGTAAGTGAGTGAGTCGATGAGTTTGTATTAGTCTGCACGAGTTTCTGTAAGTGAGTAGCGAGCACGATGAGTTCGAGGTAATACTAGAAGTAAAGAATGGCGTGTAGCGCCTGTTGTAAGTCCACAGTCTAACGATAGAGAACGCAACCTTCAGGAGCAGCACGCCTTTCGACAGCAGCGCTTAGCGCGCCTGCAGTGCGCCACAAAGTGCGCCACAGCCTGTGGGTTTCCCCCTCTCTAATGTCCTCACGTTCTACTAGTATGCGGTGAGCAGCTTGATCGGTTCTGGGTCAGGGGGGGGCTCAAAAGAAACGCGGGCGGGACGGCGCCCAGATTCCACTCCGACGGTCTTGAGGTATATAGAGCTAACCCATGCATCAATGTCAGACACTCAGACTTATTAGCGCTGGGCCCAGCTGCGGAGGCATCAGGCATGCAAGAATAAACGCTCCCCGCCAATATAATAATAATGAACCCGTCCGATCCACGATCCCCCCACCGGATCAGCTCCGAATTCCGCCGCCGCCGACTCTTCCCGGCGCCATCACGGCACCTCCGTCGGCACTACTGCACGTGCACACGCGTACGCGGCATATGGAGGCGCCGGAGCCCGACGAGGACGCAACGCCCGAGGAGGGCTTCATCTTCGTGCTGGAGAAGGCCACGCTGGAGACCGCCAAGGTCGGCAAGGTACGACGACTCGCGTGCTTGCACCGCGCTTCACGCCCGATCCTGACGGCACCATCCCTCCACCGCCGCGGGCACCGGCGGCGCCGCCGCCGCCGCCGGCAGCGGCGTCCGCGCCTGTCCACCAGATGGGCGTGTCGTCGTCTGACGGGTGTGTGCTAGATGCGCCTGGCGTGCTCAACCACAGGGGTGCCCGAGAAGGCCCGAAGGTGCCCCAGAGTGCCCTTGCACCTCTGGCGTCGCAAAAGCAACTCGGTTTGCCCGAGCGCGACGAGTCGCGACGAGCGAACAGACAAAGGAGAGGAAGACAGAGGCGCACTGCGCAGCGTCCCGACCAGACCGTCGCGAACCGGAGATGGGTTCCCGCTCCGCTGCTCCGGCTTTTCTCGCCACCGCCGCCGCCGCCGCGTCGCTGCCGCCTCCATCTCGACTTCCCCATCCCCGTCCCCGCCCCCGCCGCCTCAGCAACCCCCTCTCCTCCGCCTTCCGCTTCTTCCGACTGCTGCGCTGTCTGTGGCCTGTCCGTGTTCGTCTACATTTACGTCTCGGCGGGGACGAAATGGCGCGAGCTAGGCGCTGCGGCAGTGCGGCGACGCGGTGATAAAAATGAAATGCGGGGCATTCAACCGTAAACTGATAAACTCCGCTGTCAACGCTGTTTGGTTTTACAGGGGTACCAGATTCTGAACTGCGATGACCATGGCAACTTCCTGCGGCGGCACGGCAAGGACCCGGCGGACTACCGGCCGGACATCGTGCACCAGGCCCGGGCTTGCACTCGTCCACTTTACGGCTCAACGTAAGCACCTTTTGTTGGATACGTGGAGTGCATGATTTTCCCCCAGTCTATCAGACAGGGGGACACGTGGAGGTGTGACCAAAACGGCTTAGGTTGAGCTGAGAAGTGAACGAGTGTAAGACCCTGGTACCAGGAGCTGCTGGCCATCCTCGACAGCCCGCTCAACAAGGCTGGCAAGGTTAAGGTGCGACCCTCGCCAGACGTGTGCCATTTATCACCGGAGACGTGTGCCAGTTATCACCGGAGCTGGACGTTCTCGCGCTTGTCTCGGCGCATGGCGCGACAAGCTAACAAGCAACGCTCGAGCGCAGCGACGATAACAGAGGTTCTCCCCTGCGCTGCACAGACGCGGCGGGGCGAGCGTGTGCAGAGTCTTGTGCACTCGCAGCAGTCCAGCGGCGGACCAATCCGTTTTTTACATGTGCGAGCCACACAAAATGACCAGGGCGGGGTGAGACGAGTCTGAGTCAGCCCGCTGCCCCGCCACGTGCCCGCTCGATGCAGGCCATCTACGTGCACACACAAAAGAACGTGCTGTTCAAGGTAGGGCGGTGCAGGTTGCCCCTATCAAACCCACGTTGAAAGCGTCTGGAAATAAGCACTTGAAACTAAAATGTGATGCACTGCTTTGAAGTTTTGCTTTCAAATTCAACTTGCGCCGCTATATCAAGGTGAGCCCGCACACCCGCATCCCGCGCACCTTCAAGCGCTTCTGCGGTGGGGCCTGCCAGCTGTTGCTCGCCACGTCATAGGATGCCATTCAACTCCAGAAACGAGGGTTCAAATTTCGGGTCGATGACGTGGCAGGCAACGTCTGTGAGGCGCCAGCTGTTGCTTGCCACATCATAGGATGCCATTCAACCCCAGAAACGAGTGTTCAAATTGCGGATCAATGACTTGGAGGGCAACGTCAATGAGGCCCTATTGAGCGGCCTGATGGTGCAGCTACTGCAGAAGCTGTCCATCCGCGCCTCCAACGGGCCGGAGAAACTCTTCAAGGTGGTCAAGTCGCCGGTGACAAAGTACTTCCCCGCCGGCGCGCGGCGAGTGGGGTTCTCGTTCAGTGCGCCGGAGGTGAAGAACCTGCCGGAATACGTGGCGGCGTTGCCAGACGAGGTGTCGGTGGTGTTCACCGTGGGGGCCATGTCGCACGGCAAGGTGGAGGTCACGTATACGGACGACTTCATCTCAGTCTCGCAGTACCCGCTCAGCGGCGCGTGCTGCCTGGCGCGCATCACCAACGCGCTGGAGTTGAAGTATAACATAGTCTGATGCGTGGTCTGATGCAAGGTCTAATAGAGGCACATCGTACGCAGCGCGCGGCACGCAGCCAAATCCACATTAATTAGTTTACGGTACGTAGCAGTCTCTTTAAATCATGACAACTATGAGGCTATCATCATTTCCTCGCTCGAACGCGGTTAGAAATTGCAGGAGGCGATGTTTGTTTACTAATAAGTCTGACAGTCGCTTCTCGTCATTGTGACAACTCTAGCTATAAGGAACTCATCACATCATCATCGCACCACGGTGACTGACTTACGCATGAAGGCGAGCCCCTTGATGTAGCGGCGCAAGTTGAATTCGAAAGCAAAACTTGAAAGCAGTTAATCATATTTTTGTTTCAAGCGCTTAGTTCCATGCGCTTTCAACATGGATGTCATAGAGTCAACCTGCACCGCCCTACCTTGAGCATGGCGTCGGACACCCCGGTGAGCCGCGCGTTGTCCTTAACGTAGGGGCGCAAGTTGAAAGTGAAAGCGAAACTTGAAAGCAGTTTATCATGTTTTAGTTTCATGCGCTGAAAGCAGGCGCATTCGACACGGGTGTCAACTTGCAGTGCCACACCTTGAGTCGCAGCTCAAGCAGCGCGGGCGCCGCCCCCATGCAGGGGCTTACACTCGTTCACTTTCCAGCTCAACGTGAGCACTTTCTGTCCCATGTGGTGGGGTGCTTTGCTGGTTTCAGTGACGAAAACGGCTCAGATTGAGCAAAGATGTGGACGAGTGTAAGCGCCTGCCCCCGTGCCCAGCGCCGCCACCAGCTGCTGCACCCCCACGTCTGTCAGGTCGCACCCGCGGGTACGGCCCAGGACGTCATGCCAGCCACGTCACAGGATGACGTTTAACTTAATACGAGTACACGAGAATGTAACGTGATGCGAGAGAGACGCTTCCGCGTGAATAAGGATGCACCAGATCCTGTATGTCATTAACCGCTGTCCCACATTGTATATCCTCTCTTCGCGAGTTAAGTGACACCCATTGACGTGGCGAGCGTGATCGTGGTTTCCTGGTCTTCGTCCCTACGTATACCTGACGAACTAGGCTACTTCTCGTGAGGTGGGGGGGGTAGGATACCCTAGAATAAGCTAGCTTAAGGGTTAGTGCGCAGCGGTCTTGACTCCAGAACGTCCTTTTCACACTGAAAATGAACGGAAGGGGGGTTAGAATTCCCTAGTTTAGGGTAAGTTAAGGGTTAGCGCGTAGTTGGGTAAATTACTGGCGATAGATATCCCTACCCGGAGAGGTCCAAGGTTTTGGGACCGGCGGCGGACTTGCACGCGCTGAGCGCCGGCAGCAGCACCGTCACGAAGTGGGTCTCGCGCACCTGCGTGAACGCCAGTGACACCACCGCAGGCACCGCCGCCTAGGGCCTAGGAGATATGACAAAGTGCGTGAAACCACTTAGACACTTAGCGACAAGTAGTACTAAGTCGTCCAAATGGCGCGTTCTGATTGGCCGAGCGGGACGACTTAGCACTAAGTCTCATTAAGTGTCTAAGCGGTTTCAAGCACGTTGTCATAGTGCTCGCCACGTCATATGACGAAGATATTGCTCGCCCCGTTACAGACGCAGATTTGATCGCCACGTGATAAGACGCCGTTTAGCTCCAAAAGCGAGGATTCAAAACGAGTTGGATGACGCTGATATGGCAGGCAGTATCTACCTGGCCCTACCGCCGCCGCCGCACCCCCCGCCTCATCTGACTGGTTGCTATCATCCGCCTCCCCTCCTCCCCCCGCCGCCGCTGCCTCTCCTGCCTCCCCCGCTCCTCCCTCTTCACCCAACCCCCTGCTTAGCTCCTCTATAACTCGGTCGAGCGCCTTGGGCCGGAGCGCCTGGAGCGTGGACGCCGGCAGGTCGGAGTCTTTCACATCAGCGGCGGTCGCCGGGGCCTGGCCCCCCCCCCCCCCCGCGGCCCCGCCGCCCTCGCCTCCCCCTCCGCCGCCAATGTCCGGCACATCGCCGCCGGTGTGTAGTGGCGCGAGTTGAATCTGAAAGCAAAGTTTGAAGGCATTTCATCATATTATAGTTTCAAGCACTTAGTTCCAGGCGCTTTCAACATGGGTTTCATTGGTTCAAGCTGCACTGCCCTACCGGTGGCGTGTGCCACCATCGCCGCCACGCACTCCGCCACCACCTCGCACTAACGCCTGCCAGACATTGCTCGCCACGTCACAGGATGTACTTTAATTTCTAGACATAAGGGTTCAAACGCGTGTCAGTGACGCGGCGGCAAATACGAACTGAGTGCACTCTGCACTCTTTAAATAACGTTCCGAGTCAGGTACGCACTTTAGTTGTTTCGGATGTTCCGGGCTCTGTACGAGGCGATTTTCGGCGATTTCGGGCGGTTTTGTTCCATTTCAGCGTACGTACGCTCCCAAAACACACACGGTTTCCAAGTTCATGGGTTGGTACGGAACATAATTTAAAGAGTGCACTCGTATCATCAAGGCCGTACCTCGCACACGTGGTGCACGCCCGTGGCAGCCATGGCAGTGCGCACCTGCTCCGTGAGCGGCACGCCGCCGGCAGACTCCAGGGGGACCACGTCGGGGTCCGCGTCCACGTCGGCCACAGCAGGCACGGAGCCCGCCTGCTTGTCCTGGATGTAGCGGCGCAAGTTAACATTGAAAGCAAAACTTGAAAGCAGTCTTATCATATTTTAGTTTCGAGCGCTTAGATCCAGGCGCTTTCAACGTGGGTTTCATCGGGTCGACGTGCACCACCCCACCTGGATGTTGAGCGCCGCGGCGGCGGCGGTGGCCTGCTCCGCATCCATCTCCGCCTTTTGCTTCGCCACCCGCTCCTTTTCCTCCGCTGACTTTTCCCCCATCAGTAAAAGCTCGGGCTCGCACGTCACGCAGCCGTCCTCGTTGAGCCGGATCCCCTTCACCTTTACCTTGCCGCACACGGAGCCGAGCACGGAACTGGAACCGCCGAGGTAAATGGTGGCTGTCCAGTCCACGCTAAGACCCATGTCGCACGCCACGGCGATGTGCTCCTCATCCGCAACATCCGCCACACCCGCGTGCCCGTGGGGCCACAGCGACGACACCTGCACCGCCATGCAGGGCCTAGGGTTTAGGGTGTAGGGTTTAGGGTTTAGGATTTAGGTTGAGGGTTTAGGGTCTAGGGTAAACCCTATGCAGGGCCTGCAGCCGCGTCCCCGTCCTGTTTGCTCGCTGTGTACCAGTTTGGGATGTACCCGTACACTCAAAGGGAACGAGCGGTCAGGCCAGGGACGAGGTTGCGGCGAGCGTGTATGGGTACACTGGTACATCATAAGCAACCGGTCAGGTTGAGCTGGCGAGGGAACCAACGCAATGCGCCGATTTCGGTATATCGCTTCCCGCGCCGAGCGCTGACGCTTTGCCCGCAACTCTGTATGGGCATTCAACCTGGCGCCCGCTTTCCCGTGCGGAGCGCTGCGCTGACGCTTTGCCCGCAACTGTGTATGGGCATTTCAACCAGGCGATATACCGCAATCGGCCTATTCCCTGCCTTGATGTTCTCGGTGTCGACGATGTAGCGCCCGCTGAATGACGCAAGAAAACGTTTGAGGATCCGGTCCATAGGGTCGCAACGTCGTCACCCGTGTTTTGGCCGTAGCAAGGAACGGGGAACACAACATATGTACCCGAACATCAATATTGGATGACGGATGAAACAATCATGCGACCCTGCCAATCGAAGAGGTCCAGCTTGAGCTTGGGCCCGTCCTTCTTGGCCTCGTTTTCCTCCTCCTCATCCTCCTCCTTCGCGGCCGCGGCGGATTCCTTGGCGAGTTTGGAGGTGTCGGCGCCCGCCCTGCATGCCGCGGCCATCTTCTCTGCCAGCTCCGCACCTGTGTCGGGGTAGTAACCGATGCCCGAGGTGCCCTTCTTGAAATAGCATCCGGGGCGGCACCCCTGTTGGAAAGTTTGCGGACGGAAAGGTGGCGGCGTCAGATGGAGGAGGAGGAATCACCATCATCCGAAGCGTCCCCAACGGTCGGGGAGGCGCGGTCAAAGCCACCTCCAGAAAGTGGCGGCATTCGCATTCGGCACCCCTTTTTAGACAAGCGTAGTGGCGGCACACGGCATCCCCCCCAGACAGCGAAGAAAGCGACCATGGAATTTTGATTTAAACACTACGTCATGTGGAGGGGGATAGTTTGGGGGCCGGTGGGCGGGGGTCGTTTGAAGGGCGGGTCGGGTTAGGGGCAGGGGCTTACACTCGTCCACTTCTCAGCTCAAATTGAGCCGTGTCTATCACAAGAAAACACCATACACACCCTAAGCACCCCCTAACACCCCCTCATACGGGCTACACAACCCCTACGCGCACCCCCTTTCCCATACAAAGCGCTCAAGTTGAGCTGAAAAGCGGACGAGTGTAAGCCCCTGGTGTGGTGGGGGGGAGGGAGGCGGTCAACGACGGATGTTTCGGATGTAGGAAGTGGGATGTGGGATCGCACCTGGAAGGTGTCGGAGGGGACGAACGCGGGCGTGTCCGCCTTGCCGGCCGCGCCACCCGCGGCCGACGCCGGGGCTTCGGCCACTTCCTCGATGAGCGCCATGTTCGTGCGGCACGTACTCGTATCGGCACTGGAGACTGGCGGCAGCGGCGCGACGGCGCACAGGGGAATTGGTCGTCTCGAATTTTGCCCAAAACTGCGCAGATCTGGTGGGGGGGTCAAATATCAAAGTAGAGCGCCGCGGATCCGCGCAGAGTGTCACAATAACAAAGGATAAATCGCACGCAGCAGCACAGCTGTTGGCGTCGAGTCGGGACCAGCGACGGAAGCACATCTCATAGACACGCGCAGCTCCATCCTGCACCCCGCAGCTCCCCAGTCGCCGCGCACCTCACACGCGTACGCATCTCACGCAGAGAATCCACCCCACACTCCGCGACAATTCCGAAAGGACTTTCCTCCCCACACCCTTCCACCGCTCCGATGGCTCCCAAGGCCAAGGCGGGTACCGCCAAGGCGCCCAAAGTCGCCAAGGCCATCGCGAAGGCCGCGCCCAAGAAAGCGAAGGCGACGCACGCGCCGAAGACGACGGCAGGCCCCACCAAAATCAATTCAAAACGGTGGAAAAAAACCCTCCTCACGAGTACTCTTAAGATTCTCATGGGGGGGGAGCTCTCTCACTCGCACCTTGTCTCGTTCTCCCCTACCCACTGCCCACGAAGGCGGCGACAAGCCGTACGGGTCGGTGAACATGAACCGCCCGATGAGCAAGGGGTGCATGAAAGCCGCCGTCATGCGCATGGGGGCTGAGGACTAGTAGTCACAGCCATCTGGGCAGCTATCTGAATGTGGGTGGATGTGTCGGTGCTGAATCAGACAGCACTCGAGTTTCATCCCCCTTAGTTGAGTGCTCGTTATCTCAGAGATGCTCAAGGTGAGGTGACAAGGGACGCAGCGTCAGCCGGTCAGACCCTGCGAGGAGAAGAAGAACAAGGTGATCGCCAAGCCCGCCCCCGCTGACGCCGCAACGCCAGATAACTCCGCCGCTGCAGCCGCCCCGGATGCCGACGCCGATGGGGCTTGCGTCAACTGCCCCAAGGACGAGAGATGCGGTTATTGCTACGAAACGAACTCGTGTGCCAGCTGCCAAGTGGATCGAGGTTGCGATAGCTGCGGCGCTGTGGGGATGTGCGCGGAATGCAAACCTGATAACGAGAGTCACATCGGAGTGCTGTTTCACAATTCCATGCAATGCGCGATGTGCCGAGAAGACCAGTGTATTTGTTGCGAAGGGGTGCAGGAGTCAGAAAGCGAGGTTTGTTGCGACGGATGCGGCGAGTTTGTATGTTCAAGCTGCATCGAGAAGGGGCGCGGTGCCACATGCGACGAGTGTGAGCACAGAACGTGTGAGGATTGCGAGCACGAGTGTGAAGGATCCTAATATTCCGGAAGAGCTCTGTGATATTAGACTGGCAATTAAATGAACATCCTTCTCTCTCTGTATCTCGTGCCCACGTTGCCCACGTAGACTCGCGGTATGTCACATCTGGACCCTGCCCGCTCACCTGTTTTAGCAGGAGGTTCTGCGGCGGCTTGGCCCCACGGACCTCGCCACGCTCGCGGGCGCGTGTGCGCGCCGGCGGTGGCGGCGACCGTGCTCATGCAGTGGGCCAAACGCGGGAAGATGACAACCCCTGGGCCCTTCGGCTTCGACCTCCCACCGTTGTGTTTGAAGGAGGCATGGTCACACGCCGCTCGTGGCGGGAACTGAGAGGTGTTGGAGTGGCTGCACAACACCGGCTGTCCATGGGATGCGGATACCGCGTGTTGTGCAGCCGCCGCTAGGAGCGGGCACCGAGAGATGTTGCACTGAGCGCGGGAGCGCGGCTGCCCGCAGAACACATCGACCAGTGTGTGCGCAGCTGGTTCGGGCACCTGCGCGTGTTGCACTGGGCGCGGGAGAACCACTGCGCGTGGGACTGGACCACTTGCCACTTGCATGCCACTCGCGAGCGGGAACCTGGCAGTGTTGCAATGGGAGCGGGAGCACGGCTGTCCGTGGGATTCGACCACTTGCATGGGCGCCGCTATTAATGGGCATCTGGATATGTTGCAGTGGGCGCGGGCGAACGACGCGACCGGTGCGGTCTGGGACGAGGACGACGTGCGTCGCTACACTGGTGGGTCCATGCAGCAGGAGGTGCTGAGGTGGCTGGCTGGACTCAGTGCTCCGTGAAGAAGAGCCTCCACTCGAGTACTCTGCTCACACGTACGTTGTGGAGATGAAAAAGAACCAAAATGCAAGGCAGCGGGGGCGGGCGGCGCGTGGGCGCAGCGGCGCGATAGACGGAGGGCTCACTTGTCGTGTAGCAGAACATGGCATATTTTGCTCCAGCAGGCAGACTCCTGCTGTTGTCCGAGCGAGTTTTTTCATGCACGCAGCGTTGTCGAGAGGATATCGTGTACTACAGTGCGTCGTTGTAGTGTGTCGTGGAGTGCGCGCGTCATCATTTCTTTGGTCGTCGCTTCGTGTGGTACCGACCTCACTCCACACCTCGAGCGCATGTTGCTTGGATACATTGGAGGCTCTTCACAGACCACCGAGATCGTCCAGCCACGTGAGCACCTCCTACCCTCTGGGCCCACCGGCATAGGTGCACACGGTGTTCACGTTCCACACCTCGCCGTCGCGTCGTTCTCCCGCACCCACTGCAACACCTCCAGCTGCCCGTGGTCAGCGGCGTTGAAGCAAGTGGCTGAGTCCCACGGGCAGGCGTGCTCCCGCGCCCACTGTAACACCTCCAGGTGCCCGCCATAAGCGGCGGTTTCCGGCGTGAGCGAGTCCCACGGGCAGTGGTGCTCCCGGCGCGCCCACCCCCGGGCCGCGCGCTTGTCGTTCCCGTCGCTGCTGGCGCGCCGCAGCGTGGCGCCGCCGCCCGCCTCGGACATGTGCGGGGAGTGGTCCGTGAGGGACTGCAGAGTCCACGTTGAGGCGGCGGGCGAAGGCGGCCGCGGCGCCGCCTTTGCGTGCCGCCGCAACTGCCGCAACCACGGGCCTCATCCGTCGCCCCCGCCGCCGCCTCCCCCGCCGCCGCCTCCGCCGCCGGCGCTGACGCTGACGCTGATGCCGCTGCCGGCCTCCTGCGCCGCGCTCGCCGTGCTCCCCCGCACCTGCACGTTCGCGAGGATGCTGCCGACGCGCCGCTTTCGCCAACCCCGCTGCTCGCACCGCCGCCGCCGCGCCAGCAACAGTCGGAGGGGGCAGTTTTTGGGTGCCGATCCTAACTTGCTGGTGTATGGTGCCGATCCGGACGCTTCGTTTGCCGACCGGCCGCGACGACCGACCGCGCGACATTGTTTTTCTTGCCACGACGAACTTCGTGCCGTCTTTCCCCCCTAGCCATGCTTATTGTGCACGGCGCGCCCCCCGAGCGCCGAGTGTGGTCCCCCCAACCCGGGAGCACGAGGCCAGACCGCGCGCCATGGGCGGGTGCTGCTCGCGCCCGCGGTGGGTGCCCTCTACCCACCCCACGTCGCACTCCGCAATCAAATGGCATTTCCTCTCCGACACCTTTCTGCTCCGAAACTTCCGAACCGACCCGTCGGCACCTCCTCGTAGTCGTAGTTGCCCTCCTCGTCACGGCCTCCAAGCTGGGGCCCACACTCGTCCACTTTTCAGCTCAAATTTCAGCGCTTTGTATGGGATGGGGGGTGCGGGTAGGGGTTGTGTAGCCCGTGTTGAGGGGGTGTTAGGAGGTGTTAAGGGTGTGCATGGTGTTTTCTTGTGTCAGACACGGCTCAAGTTGAGCTGACAGGTGGACGAGTGTAAGCCCCTGCCTCCATCCCGCCGACGACCTCGTCATGGCCTCCACTCTGACGATGTCGTCGGCGGGTCCTTGTGATGCGGCTCATTCCCGTGATAAACTTGCACGTCTGCCCCTACAGCGGACCGACACATTTCTGAGCCGAACCGACCCCCGATACCCGTTGTGTTTGCTCGCCACTCGCAGGTCCATGGAGCAGAAGGGTGCGCACGCACTGACGTGCGTGCTGAAGCCGGTCTCGGGCCCGCCCACCCGCGACGCCGTCTCAAACCTCGTCCGCCACTTCAGCGAGTCCGCGGGGCACGTCACGCTCGGAACTATCCTCGCGACACTGCGTGCAGGGAAAAGCAAGCACCTTTGCCTACCACGTCGTTGACACGAATTTTGAGCCCTCGTGGGTTTCTTGAGTTACATGGCATCCTATGACGTGGCGAGCAATATGTGCAAGGCCCTAACTACGGGTCGAGGAAAGCATCCTGACCACGCGGTTTTACGGGCTCCTCGGAGGAGGCAGCGGCGGTCACGGCGGCGGATATCGGGCCAGCGGCGGTGGCGGCACCGGCGGCGGCGGCGGCAGTGGCAGCAGCAGTACACCCGCACCTCCCCAAGTGACGGTGGCGGAGCTGCTGGGCAGGGGCTTACACTCGTCCACTTTTCGGCTCAACATATGCGCTTTCTGTGTGATAGGGGGTGCATGTAGGTGTTGCCTAGGGGGTGTTTAGGAGGTATTACGGGGTAATAGTGGGTGCTCAGGGTGTATTTTGGGTCAGGAACGGCTCACGTTGAGCTGAAAATTGGACGAGTGTAAGCCCCTGGTGCTGGGCGCGCTGGCCAACCTGTATCTGCGGGTTCCCATCCGCACGGCGCCCGCCGCCGCGAGCCGCGCGCGGACCCTCAGCGCCGTGGTAGGGCGGTGCAGGTTGACCCTATCAAAACCAGTTCTCAAAACGCCTATGGTTTCAGCGCTTGAAACTAGAATATGATGAACTGCTTTCAGACTTTGCTTTCAAATGCAACTTGCGCCGCTACACCGTGGACGCGCGGCTGGAGTTTGCGTTCAGTTTGTATGACCTGGACGGCAGCGGGGCCGTCAGCGGCGCGGAGGCAGGGGCTTACTCTCGTCCGCTCCTCAGCTCAACCTCAGCCGTTTCTGAGACAATAACACACCCTAAGCACCCCCTGGCACCCCCTGACACCCCCTGACACTCCCTGACACCCCCTACACACCCCCAAAACAACCCCTACACGCACCCCCTATCTCAGAGAAAGCGCTCAAGTTGAGCCGAAAAGTGGACGAGCGTAAGCCCCTGCGTGGAGGTGGCGGACGTGGTGGAGCAGACCATGGCGGGTAACGCCAAGAAAGTCGCCACCACCGTGCGAGTGGTGGGGCCCGGTATCATTCGCTGCATGTTCGTTCATGCTGTACCTGAACACATTTGCCTCCTCCTCATATGCTTTCCTCCTCCTCTCCTCCTCACCTCCTCACCTCCTCACCTCCTCACCTCCTCTCCTCCTCTCCTCCTCTCCTCCTCTCCTCCTCTCCTCCTCTCCTCCTCTCCTCCTCTCCTC
>Ga0307489_10000264_pt1 | contig 30128 bp, 22 predicted proteins | sample SB12metaG_FD_202247 | JGI IMG/M metagenome (GOLD analysis project Ga0307489, IMG submission 202247) | Sea-ice brine microbial communities from Beaufort Sea near Barrow, Alaska, United States - SB 1.2 | ecosystem: Environmental > Aquatic > Marine > Coastal | place: USA: Alaska | collected... | reverse complement strand
GTTGCACAATAGCGTTAAGATTAGTTTGGTTTTTATACTGTTATTTTACTAAAATGTTAGCCGAAATAGTGCTCCTCCATTGTCGCTTTGCTCAAATTTTATTTTGCCATCATGGGCGAGCATTACTTGATGGGATAGGGCTAAACCCACCCCAGAGCCTTCTATTTTAGTGGTGAAAAAAGGCACGAATATTTTCTTGCCAATATCATCTGCGATGCCATGACCATTATCGCTCACTTCAATAACCCCATGGCCTCGTCGATTTAAAAATGCTGATACGTTAACCCGAGCATTGTTTACCCCTTGCAGTGCATGTTCGGCATTCTGTAAGAGGTTGATAAGCATCTGTTCTACCATGGCGAGATCTATATTTATTTCTAGTTCACTAGGATGGATATTGCTAATAAGGGATATGTTTTTTTCTTGCCATTTTTGGGTGGTCAGCCTGATAACCTGATCAAGCAACTGACTGACTTTGATTATTTGCTTATTGGGTTTTGGGAGGTGAAACAGTTTTCGATAATTGCCAACAAACTGCATCAGGCTATCGCTGCGACGAGCAACAGTATTGACTGCCTCAGCGATATCATTTAAGTCATCTAGTAATTGTGGATTATCACTGACTGTAGTTAAAGCATTTGATTGTGTATCGGCAACCAAATCAACAGCCGTTTTTGCCAGTGATGCTACAGGGGTAATGCTGTTCATCATTTCGTGGGTGAGCACTCTTACCAAATCTTGCCAGGCTTGCAATTGGGCGATGTCCAACTCACTTTGGATATCTTGCATACTGACTAATGTTTCTTGCTTATTTGATCTTGAAATCTGGGTAGCGGAAATACTTAGTTGATGTTCCATGCCATCAATATCAAAGCTGATCAGTCGTTTCTTGCCTATTTGTACGGATGATAGGTATTGGGCGAATTCTTTACCGAATGGAAGCAAGTCATCCAACTTAGTCACCTCATTGGTACCAAATAATTTTCTGGCCGCGTTATTCCAAAGTGTAATTGAGCCATTACTATCGATACTTAAAATAGGTACCGGTACATGTTCAACTATGGCTTTGAAGTGCCCCAACTCTTCTTCTTTGCTAGAGCGCACAGCATGAAAGCGTTCAAGAATATCTGAAAAGGCATGACCCAATTCGCCAAAGCCTGTGCCGAAGGCACTGAGTTCGAAACGTTGGGAGAAATCGGCATAACGGGCAGCATCCAAAAAGCGTACTAACTCCTGATTGGTTTTTGCAATAAAATTAAGTAGAGCAGTACATTGAAATAACAACAATCCAAAAGTTACCAGCGACACAACATGGTAGCCCGGCGTGGTCACTAATAGTGTAAGGGCAACGAGATTAGCCATCAGCAATATGGTGCGTAATACAACCAATAATGAGAATTTTCTAAAGCCCATGTTTTTCCATCCTTCTGTATAGAGCTGCACGAGTTAAGCCTAAGGCTTTTGCAGTGTGGCTTATGTTGTATCGATAAGTACGTAAAGCGCTTTCAATGGTTGATTTTTCAATTTTATCAAGATTATGTTCATTGCTGGCTTCTGGTTCTTGAAAGACAGATGTTGACATGGGGAGCACTGCAGAAGCAGTGCGAAATTCACTGCTGCGCTTGTCATCATATTTTTTATTTTCTTGTTCGAGCTGAAAATCTTTTGTACTTAACTGCTCAGATTCACTAAGTATAATAGCTCGCTCTACCCCATGGCGTAATGCTCTTACATTGCCAGGCCAGCTATAATTTTCGATTACCCGCAGCACATCCTGTGGTAGGAATTTTTCGGGTTTGGCGTATTTTTTACAATATAAGGCAATGTAGTGCTCAGTGATCGCGGCAATATCGGCGGCTCTTTCTCTTAGGGGAGGGATGGAGATTTCAACTGTATTGAGCCTAAACAGTAGATCCTGACGGAAGCGGGTTTCTTCTGTTAGTAACTGCTTAGAGACATTTGTTGCCGCGATTATCCTCACGTCGAAAGAAACAGCCTTATTACTCCCTAAAGGTATGATTTGTCGTTGCTCTATTACCGTTAATAATTTTACCTGCAGATGCAAAGGTAAATTGCCAATTTCATCTAGAAACAAGGTGCCACCATTGGCTGCTTCAAAACGACCAATTCGGTCTGTGTTAGCGCCGGTAAAGGCACCTTTTTTATGACCAAAAAGCTCACTTTCAAACAATGATTCTGCTACCGCACCTAAGTCAACGGACATAAATATTCGTTCTGTCCGCAGACTTTGGCGATGTAACTCCCGGGCAACTAACTCTTTTCCGGTACCATTTTCGCCCAAGATCAACACGTTGGCGTCGGTTGGCGCAGAGCGTTTTATTAAGGAAAGCACCTCTTGCATCCCGGACGACTGGGCAAGGAGGGGTTGGTGATGAGCATTATTCGCATCATCAGCTAATAATTTGTTGGTGTGTCGCAGTTGCGTGGCTTCATTGCGAGTTTTGCCGAGTAAGACCGCGGCTGTCAGGGTAGCAACCACTTTTTCGTTCTGCCAGGGCTTGGCGATAAAGTCAGTGGCGCCAAGTTTGATCGCCTCAACAGCCACATCAATACCCCCATGGGCAGTTATCATCACCACGACCGATTGGGGATCTATCTTGAGAATGGTTTTTAGCCAGCGATAACCTTCTTTTCCCGAACTCTCCCCGGGGCCAAAGTTCATGTCTAACATGACAGCATCAAAGCGATTCTGGGACATTATCTCAGGAATATTCTCTGGCTTCGCGCAGGTGACTAAGTGGGAAAAGTGTCTTTTTAGTAACAATTTCCCGGCGGTTAATATGTCATTATCATCGTCTACAATGAGTACTTTAGCGTCCATCACGTGGTTTATCTCACAGCACAAAATCAATCCAAGTGTTCATTATCGTACACTGAACTGTTCATATTCGTACAGTTTTAACTGGCGTTTAAATGTCTTAAATTAAAAACCCAATAAAAACAGGTAGATACAACTTGGAACGATAATTGTAATAGCAGACATAGTTATCGGGTACTAATGGAGTTATATCTTGAAATCAATAAACGATATACAACCAGTATTAAAGCAGGTCAACGGGCCTGCTGTGGCGGTTAGCAATGCTGGAGCAGTGTCAGGTGCTGGCATGGATAGGAAGATTGAGAATACACCTACGCCGATTAAAAAATGGGCGGTATGGTTCATTGGAGTTTGTGTTATAGCCTACGGAGCCTATTTATTATTCGCCGTTCCTGCAGGGCGTGCCTTAAGTATTGATACTCAGCGCATAACCATTTCCACTGTAAGCTCGGGCATCTTTGAAGACTTTATTCCTCTTAGGGGGAGGGTGACACCGGCTAAAACCGTGTACCTGGATGCAATTGAAGGAGGCAGAGTAGAGCGTATTCTGGTAGAGGATGGCGCTTTACTAAAAGCCGGAGATCTAATAGTCGAGTTATCTAATGCATCCCTGCAACTTAGTGTATTAGGCAATGAAGCACGAGTCGCGGAACAACTGAATAACATGCGCTCAATAGAATTAAACCTTGAACAAAACCGTCTGACACATAAGCGCAATTTGGTAGATATTCGCTATCAAATCAAATTACTCACCAGGCAGGTGGCACGGGAAGCTGCGCTCGTTAAAACAGGCTCTGTTAGTCAGTCTGTTTATGCTGATACTCAGGATACCCTGCATTGGTACCAAGACCGTTTAGCTTTAACCCTTGAAAGTCAGCAGTCAGATAGCCGTATGCAAGGCTCACAACTGGAATTTTTACAAGAAACCAGTAAGCGCTTAGAGGGCAACCTGAAAATATCCAGACAAAACCTAGAAAACATGAACGTCAGGGCGCCGGTTGATGGCGCTTTATCTGGATTTGACGTTGAAGTAGGTCAAAGCATAGGGCCGGGTGAACGATTAGGGCAAATAGATACGCCAAACGATTACAAACTTTCGGCGTTTATAGACGAGTTTTACTTAGGGCGTGTGGACATTGGGCAGCGGGCCGTATTTGAAGATTATCAGTTGACTATCTTGAAAATTTATCCTCAGGTGCAAAATGGTCAATTTGAGGTGGATTTGATTTTCACTGGTGAGCAACCTGATGACATTCGCCGGGGGCAAACTATTCAGACTAAATTAACTCTGGGAGATGCCAGTGAAGCTTTACTTATCCCCAATGGTGCATTTTTTCAGGACACCGGGGGTAACTGGATGTTTGTGGTAACGGAAGATGGCGGTCAGGCGGTTCGACGGCCCGTTAGATTAGGTCGTCGCAATAGCAGTTTTATCGAAGTGATAGAAGGCTTAGAGATTAATGAGAGAGTGGTCACCAGCCCTTATGCCAGCTACCAGGATATGACACGTCTCAAATTAAATTAGATTTAAAAAATTAACCCATAAACAATTTTAAGGTGAAGAAAATGCTGAAATTACATGGTTTATCTAGGGTCTACCGTACAGACGAAGTGGAAACAGTGGCACTCAACAATGTCAATATTGAGATAGCAAAGGGAGAGTTTGTCGCCATCATGGGTCCCTCTGGTTGTGGTAAGTCTACCTTGCTTAATTTGATTGGCATGTTGGATGTGCCCTCATCAGGCCACTACTTCTTTAATGATGAAGACGTAGCCGGTTACGCTGAAAAACAGCTCTCGGTGATACGTAAGCAAAACATTGGTTTTATATTCCAAAACTTCAACCTGATTGATGAACTCACCGTTGCTGAAAATATTGAACTGGCCTTGCTTTATCACAATATCCCCGCGGCTGAGCGTAAACAACGGGTCATTAAGGTAATGGATAAGTTAGGAATTGCCCATAGAGCCAAACATATGCCTAGTCAGTTATCGGGAGGCCAGCAACAGCGCGTAGCTGTAGCTAGAGCGGTAGTGGGTAATCAAAGCATGATACTGGCAGATGAGCCTACTGGGAATTTGGACAGCGGCCACGGCCAGGAGGTGATGGAAATGTTGCGTTCGTTAAACGATGAAGGCACAACCATTGTGATGGTCACTCACAGCCCGGCACATGCGGATTACGCCAAAAGAACCATCAACTTATTTGATGGTCATGTTATTAATCAAAGCCTACGGGCTGCTTAGTTAATCCTATTCAGTTCAGACCTATCATTAGGAATTAGGGAAAGCTCATGTTTAAAAATTATCTCGTAACTGCATGGCGTAATATCATCAAAAATGGCATGTTTTCCATCATTAATATTTCAGGCTTAGCCTTGGGTTTAATGAGTTGTATTTTAATTATGCTGTTTGTCCGGGAAGAAACAGGTTTTGACAAATGGTTGACTGATAGTGACCGAGTCGTACGTATGCATTCTGCTTACGTTAACCCAGCTAACCCACCCTTTCTGACCGTTCGCTCTGCAGGTAATATGATGGAAGCGGTGCGTGACTATGCCAGCAACGAAGTAGAGGAAGGGGTGCGGTTTATCCGTTTTGACGCCACCGTGCGCAAGGAGAATGATGCCCTGGCCGAGACAGTCAACTTTGTTGATGGCAGTTTTTTTAAGGTGTTTGACTTGCCGTTTTTACACGGAACAAAGGAAAGCGCCTTTAAAAAGCCCTATGATCTGGTCATCACCGAAGATGTTGCGCTCAAGTACTTTGGCAGAACGGATGTTGTGGGGGAGATCATGACCGTATGCTGTGTCGGGCCACAGCCAAGCCCCGTGCCGGTTTCTGGGGTGATCCAAAACTTGCCGGAGGCGACCCATTTCGATCTTGGCATGATTGTCTACTTAGACCCCGCCATCGTTGAAAATAATCAGAGTTTGAGTTCCTGGACCAGTGTCAACGTATACACCTACTTTAAGATGCGCCCGGGTGTGTCTATAGAGCAATTTCAGCAGCGATTAACGTATTGGGTCGATAACGAAAGCCCATTTAAAGCCATGTTTGAGCAAAACGTAGGTGAATTAGCGCCAGGGGTAAAAGTATCTGACAACATGAAGCACAAATTGATGTTGCTGGAAGATTTACACCTTAGGGCAAAGGAAGACGCTGGTAATATGGGTGACATCAGCCCCATGGGTGACCTGGAACTCATTTATACCTTTGTGATTATTGCCATGTTAATCCTGTTGATTGCCTGTATTAACTTTATGAATTTGGCCACGGCAAGAGTGAGCCATCGTTCTCGTGAGGTCGCCATGCGTAAGGTCCTAGGGGCAAGTCGAACCCAAGTAGCGGTACAATTTCTTGGTGAAGCCTTGGCTTTAGTGTTTATCTCCCTGGTGTTTGCTTTGGTATTGGTCGAGCTCTTGTTACCCGTTTATAACGAAATGTTAGGTCGACAATTAGAACTTCACTTATTCAACGACCTGGGTTTGCTCGCTGCATTGCTTCTAATTGGTTTAGTGATTGGTCTTGGCGCAGGTTTGTATCCAGCCATGTTTTTGTCGCGCTTTTTACCCAGTCATATATTGAGTTCAAGCAAGGGAGGCGATTCTAGTGGTTCAGCAACCCTTAGAACGATACTAGTGGTTGTGCAGTTTGCTACCTCTATCACTTTAGTTATATGCACAGCAGTGATATACGCACAGACCATCTACGCACAGTCTGTTGATGTAGGTTATGTCAGTGACGATAAGCTGGTACTCAGTATTGGAAACGCTGGCGATAAGCGCGAAAGTTTGCGCCAGGAATTATTGAATTTACCTGAAATTGAGTCTGTTGTTTACTCATCTGAATCACCGTCTCAGGACAATGAGAACAATAATAATTTCACCTTACTTGCTGGAGGCAATAGTGGTGGTGAAATGAATCGGCAATTGTTGAACATTCACAATATGGGTTTTGGCTTTTTTGAAGCCTATGATGTTCAACCTCTTGCGGGAAGGTTGTTTAGCGAGAAGTTTGGCTCAGATGAGATGAAGGCGGTTCCAGAAGGCGAAGATAGAGTGGGCACGGCCAGTGTGATCCTAAATGAATCTGCAATCCATAAATTTGGATTTACCAATCCAGGCGATGCTATAGGTAAAACACTAAGTAGTAATGCTCCAGGGCCACAACACCTAAGCATAGTGGGCGTGATCCCAGATATCTATTTCCGTTCAATTAAATTTGGGGTACGACCTAGTGTTTACATGCTTAATCCCAATCGATTTCGAGTCGCTAGTTTGACTTTCAAAACGTCCAATATTGCAGAATTAATGGGCAAAGTGGGAGCAGTATGGAAAAATAACGTGCCTATGCAGCCGATTGAACTGCAATTTCTGAGCGAGATGATGGACGCACAATATGCCGATGAAGTAGTGCAGGTGAAGATGTTTTCGGCTTTCTCTTTGCTGGCCATTGTTATTGCCTGCTTGGGATTATACGGTCTGGCCGCATTCACCACTGAACGCAGAACCAAAGAAATTGGTATACGTAAGGTGATGGGCGCGCGGATCCGCGATATTGTTGCACTGCTTATTTGGCAACTTTCAAAACCGGTTATTATTGCCAATCTTATTGCCTGGCCAATATCTGTTTACGCCATGTTGGCGTGGTTGGAGTCCTTCTCCTATCGAATAAATGTATATTGGCTGTTCCCCATTTGCGGAGGCGTGGGGCTGTTTTTACTCATAGTTGCCTGGGCGACAGTAGGGGGGAATGCCGCAAAAGTAGCAAGAGCCAACCCTATTAATGCGCTGCGTCAGGAGTAATTGACTTGCTGCAATCTCATGGATTGGTATCAACCATGGCACGATGAAATTGCAGCGAGAAAATCAATAGGGTCAGAGACTAAGGTATCCCCACGAATAATATATAGAAATCAGAGTTTTAGTTGTAATACTGGGGGCTTGCATGGCATTTGGTGTTCCGCTCATTCGCCAAAACCCACAAAGTATTAATAACCATGAATCTGGATATTATACCAATCCACCTTAATATCGACTCACTCAGCGAACGATAATATTTGCTTAACAGGGGTGTGAATTTTTCCGGTCTACTGATAAAGCGGAAGCAGATTTAACATCGCCCTTCGGGAAGGGCTGGCAAGCTCCCTAGCTGTATTTTATCAAGAATGGCCGAGAAAACCCCGTGATCACAGCGAAGTGAAGTCGCGGGGGAATTCACTGTGCCCATCCCTGCGCTCCAAATTTTCAGGGCCGTCTTGCAGACGTTCAACAAGATTTGTTGAAACAAATCACAACAGCTTTAGCTGGCCTGCGAAGCAGGTGAGCCACATGGATGTGGTAAATAAAAGCATTCCTTGGATGTTACGCTTTGCTATGAAATTTGTCCGCACCTTTTAAGTTGATCACATATCAAGGAGGAATGGTATTAGGATCGTTAAGTAATTAAAATGAATGTCTCAATAAGTAAGTAGCATCAAAAACACTAGGTATTAAAGCCCGCACAGCGGTCAGATTTGGTTGGATTGAACGAATTTCATCCGAAAAAATGTAACAAAGTCCAATCAGATAGCATTGTGTCAAATGCATATATCAATTTAGCTAAAAATTGCTTGATAACTAGCAATTTTGCCCATAGCAATTGACAATATTTCTGCTTACTATGACTTATGTAAAACCTGCTGTTAAATGCCACGGTCCAGAAATTATTTATATGACTTTGTCTCACTCCAATGCGCAATACTTTTCGTTTTCATGGTTAGGTCAAATCATCTTAACCCAAATTCTGTAACATTGGCTGACAATGGGTTTTAGGCTCTGAGTAATGATGTAAATGGAAAGAACTTATTTAAGTGAGCCTATCTGGAGTTTTATCAAACCATTGAATTAATTGTAAATAGTGGTGTTAAGGTGTGTTTTTTGAAGAGATTTTTCATCACACACCCTGTCGATTTCGAGCTATATGCGATACTGAGTTTACAAATGATCCACGATGACACTCAGCTTGAAAACATTGTGCCCTACATTAGCCGTTCTGGTCGTGACATTATTGACATGCGTTCTAAGCAAGTTTGCCAATTTGCGGAGAATGTTATCGAGCTAACCGGAAATAGCGGGAAAATACTGGTTGTATCTCGTAGTGCATTTAACTCCCTAACCAAAGGGCAAATCACCACGATTACAGGTATTGATCCACTCACTAAAAAAACAAGGGTACTTTTACTCAAGTTGAACAAGGCGTTGCTTATGATAATTGTTAGACCAGTAGAGATTGCAGATATAGACCATCTTATGGAAATTGCCCTCGCGGCCTCCCCGGGGATGACAACACTGCCCCCAGACAGACAAACCTTAGAACGCAAGATATTGCTTTCATCAAAAAGTATCACTAGTGAGATCAATGAACCTGGCAGTGAAGTCTACTTGTTAGTGATGCAAGACACCGATACGGGTAAATTGGTCGGTACAGCAAGTATCATCGCTAAGTTAGGCATTGATGATCAGTTTTACTCTTACAAGCTCAATAAGCAAACCCAGTATAGTCGACAAATAAACAAGAAAGTGACCGTAGAAACCTTGCATCTCACTAATCACTTTGAGGGATTCGCCGAAGTTGCCACTTTATATCTCACTGATGCTTATCGAAAAAATGGCAATGGCAAATTGTTAGCGCGCAGTCGCTATCTGTTTATGGCCGAGTTTAGAGAACGATTTCCCGATAAAGTAATGGCAGATTTGCGGGGATATTTTGATGAAAACGGTCGTTCACCCTTCTGGGAAGCGCTAGGACGACACTTTTTTGATATGAGTTACTCTGAAGCCGATCTTTATGGTGCACTTAATGGCAATCAATTTATTGCTGATTTAATGCCAAAACATCCCATTTACGTCAATTTGTTGCCAATGGAAGCCAGAGAAGTGATTGGGCGGCCCAATGATCAAGGCAAGCCTGCAATGGCGATGCTCGAGAATGAAGGCTTTAGAAATAACGGCCAAGTGGATATTTTCGATGGTGCGCCTAGTGTAGACGCCCATATTGATGATCTAAACACAATCCAGAGTAGTAAAAAAGCCAGGGTAAGTGGCACTATAGGGCTTAAAGATGATCATGAATATCTGGTTTGTGCCGGTAATATTTCGTCCTATCGTGTCTGTATCAGCCGTTTAGTGATTGAAACTGATGGTAGCGTATTAATGCCACAAACAACCTTAGATGCACTTAAGATTGGCGTACATGATTTAATCCGTTACTCAACCTTGTAAGAAAAGCCGTCTGGCCAATGCTGAAGTCGCCTTGTGAATTAGGCAATGATTAAAAATATTGAAGAACACCGTTAACAGGATCGGTTTTTTGCTCAGTTACTTTTTTGTGTCGCTTAACCGTTATCCCATATTTGAAGTTTTTTACTGATGACAGAACGACGGTTTTGAGCGATATATAGTCTTTGGACCTTAATGTTTTCTCTAATGAGCTCTGGCAGTCCAGGCAGTATTTACCCGTCCCCCTTGACGCTGCAGCGTTGTTGGCTGCTCTCACTCACTCAATCAATCCAATCACTTAGTGGTATATGCTAATGGGCCTGAGTTCCTTTGTCGCCTAACTGCAACTTCAATGGCTTTGGGTATAGAAACTAAGCTAAATTTAATACATTCAAACAGATGCTTAATCGGCCTGCGTCTGTTGATGTTTGAGCCTGTTTAATACGATAGCCACGCTTACCTGTTTTATTTAAGGCATAAATAAAATCTGACATTGTAGTTTACAGGTCAGTTGTTTTATATGTTTTCATTGTTGTATCTCTTGCTGGAGAAAAAGCGATTAGCATATATTCAACTGACCGCTTTTCCTACCTAATCCAGTTACGCACTTATTAGTTGGATCCAAGTTATGTAGGATATACATTTTAGAAAATGATAAAGCATCACATTTACCTGACCACAATATACACCTAAGCTTATGGTTCGGCTTGCTTTGCCTATCAGCTGCAACTACAATAGAATTGGGTAGTTACCATTAGATCTGTTTCTCATCAATACCAATATTCATAAGCAACAAAAGAAAATTTAAAGACCCAATGAGGACAAAAAATTTGTAGTATTTATTGTACAGTGGTGTATTCACATAATTAATATGTAAAAACTTAAGTAAATATATATATATATCAATTTTTTATGTTTTAGGTAAAACCTTACATTTGTAATTGATGTTAGTAATTTTGATACTTTTAGTGGAAATTAAAATGAATAATTTAGAGAAAAATGAAGACTCAGCAGTGAGCAAGGTGCCCCATAGTAAGGAGGCGCAAAGCACAAGACGTAAAATACTCGTCAGAGCCTCTGTCGGCGTGGCCATCGTGTCTATTCCGGGTCGTACGGCATGGGCTAGCGGTGGATCTGTTGCCGCCTCAGGTGCAGGTAGCGGAGCACCATAAACTAAATTCTTCTCATAATTTTTTTAAACAGAAACACTCGATACTAAATAATTAATATAAGATTGGTATTAACGCATTGATTAACTTATCTAAATCAGTAGAAATGCATTCATTTTCAGATGATTCAGGATGTGTTTTTTTCGATAGTTTCTCCGGAGAAACCCTTAGCATCGCCCTGTCTGCTCAACCCCTACAAAAATTAATTGTTGAGTATCAGAACCTAACAGAACAGGATAGGGTCGAAAGTCGGATACACACTTTGTACCGCAAAAATTTTTTGCAACCGGTGCTATAAGCGAAGCTCATGTCTTCACATTTTGTTTTGGATCTTCCCCCCTTTAGTTTTGCAGTTCACAGTGACATCGCACAAGTCAAATCTAATCTCAGTATCATTTATGAGCAATGCTTATCTAAGCGCGACCAACAGTTGGTTGATTATGAGATTTCTATGGTTAAGTCTTCGGGGATCAGGCGATTTTTCCGGCCTCAGGCGCGCTTTATGTGCGATCAAAATGAACCGTTTAAACCCCTAGATTTTCAAAAATCCTATGCTTTTTTAGAATGGGGGATGAACTGGACAGTAACCGCCTATGAGGTGCAACACCTTATTATTCATTCCGCGGTGTTGGCCAAGGGTGACAAGGCGGTGTTATTTCCGGCACCATCAGGCTCTGGTAAAAGCACTTTAACCGCTTACTTAGCATTTAATGGTTGGCGGCTGTTGTCTGACGAAATGGCGCTTATTATTCCTAATACCCGCACCGTTACCCCTTTTGTGCGGCCTATTTGTTTAAAAAATCAATCTATTGATATTACCAAAGACTTATTTCCTGATGGCAAGTTTTCAGATATTGCTAAGGATACCCATAAAGGGGATGTGATCCATTTGTCCCCCCCAAAGACAAGTTGGGATGCCCATAAACAGAATGCGGAATTGGTGGCGGTGGTATTTCCTAACTACCGAGCGGATACCGATCTGCAAATTTATCAGCTTGATAAGAGTCAGGCATTTATGCAATTGGTTGAAAACGCGGTTAATTACAGTGTATTAAGGAATATAGGATTTTCGACCCTGACTAATTTGATTGAAGGGATCCAAACCTTTGAAATATTTCATAATAACCTCAGTGATGTTCAAGCGTTTTTAGAAGAAGAAGTGCTCGTAAATGGATGAGATTAGCCCAGAGTTGATTACCACCTTATATCGTTCACCAAACACAGCTTATAAGTTGAGTTTGTTACAGTGGCAAAAGGTTATCCTGGTACTGCGTCATCATCAATTGTTAGCAAGATACCAGCAACGTTTTGTTCAAAAAGGGGTTTTTGACGCGCTACCTGAGTATTGTCGTCGCCACTTTCGTAACGCTAAGGTGATTGCTGACAATCATAATTTACATGTTGCCTTCGAGGCTAGGGAGTTGACAACAACCTTAATAAAGCGCACCGAATATTTCATTTTTTTAAAAGGTGCAAGTTATTCTCTATCCAATCATCCGGTTGGCATCGGGCGTATTTATAGCGACATTGACGTATTGGTTGATGCGCCATCCATTGTGAATGTTGAGAGTCAATTATATGACCAAGGTTGGTTGTCCCAACCCGTTAGCGACTATGATGACAGATACTACCGCAAGTGGGCCCATGAAATCCCCCCCATGCGCCAGTCAACACGGGGAACCATTATCGATATACATCACAATATCGTCCCTCCCATTTCCGGCAGAGCGCCGGATGTTCAGGCCTTGATTAATGAAGTGATTAAAAGCCCGGAGGGTTATTTTATACTCTCTCCTGCGGCAATGACCTTGCATAGTCTGGTGCATTTGTTTTTTAATGAAGATATGAAGCGAGGTTTTCGCGACTTAATTGATTTAGATATACTTATGAGTACCAACACGGATACAAACTATTGGCAAACTTTAGCGAGACTTGCAGCAGAAACAGGTTTTGAACTTGAGCTTTTTCTTGCATGTCGATATACCCATTTGACCTTTGGCACCATCATTCCAGAAAAGATTAATGAAGGGCTTAATAAATACAAACCCAAAAATTTAAAACTACTCGATTTTATGTTTAGCCGTATACTCACTCCTGAGCATCCTTACGCACGCTCGCCGTTTTTTTCTTTAGCCGAATTAATGGTTCTACTACGGGGACATTGGCTAAAGATGCCCCTGCATATTCTTACTTATCATTTATGTGCCAAAGGCTTTATCTCGCTCACCAAAATGTTACTGGGTAAACATTTCTTTGAGCGTGAGGTGGATAAGACTTAGTCGCTTGTTAGTTATTCATTTTACCGATTAAACAGTAACCAACCTAACTGGATATTCAGTGGGGTGAGATAAATCGATAAAATATCGAAGGTGCAAGTCTCCTGCTTGGTAAGCATACAGCCAAGATCTCGAATTATGTTTTTCCCGTAGTAAGATGTCGAAGCATTGACAGAGGAAACCATAGGCGAAGTATTGAGCTGCGAAATCTTCAGTTAAGTGTGCCGACCTTGTTGCTGATATTCCGCAGGTGGAGAACCCTTTATTTTTTGTACAAATAAAGCCCAAAAAACACCCTGTTTATATTTTTTGACGACGTTTATTAAGATCTGACAGTGTTTTGAGCAAAAATAGGCTCAGAATTTAAAATATTTACTTTAGGTGTGGAATATCAGTTGTTGGGTGAGGGAGGCAATTGGACCAATCGATGAAATGCCATAGCAACCGGCGTAAAAAAGTAATAGGTTTGAGGGTTTCAGGCCTCTTTAGTAAAAATTCTAATGCTATGGCAGCATTTTTTGACTTGAGGCCAGGGGGAATGATTAACCTTGTTAGTTTTGTATGGGTTGCGTGTCTCGCTTAGCCTTTTGTTGGTTGTTAGATGTCACCAAGCATAAGATCAAAAGTATAGGCACCCTTTTTTTAGTGCCTTGATCCCTTTGAGTCACTTATCGCTCTTGGATGAGAGCCCGGAAGATAGCCCGAGTGAGTTGGCTTAATTCATCAGGGGTAATGATATAAGGGGGCATGATGTACACCAGTTTGCCAAAAGGCCTGATCCACACCCCATCGGCCACAAATTGACGCTGTAATCTAGCCACGTCCACTGGGGCTTTACATTCTACCACACCTATTGCGCCCAGCACCCGCACATCAGAAACTGCGTCAAGGCTCATGCAGGGCATCAACTCGGTGGTTAATTGGGCTTCTATAGCGGCGACCTGGCCTGGCCACTTATTTTCATTGATGATATCTAAACTGGCATTGGCTACAGCACAGGCCAGAGGGTTACCCATATAGGTTGGACCGTGCATAAATACCCCGGGATCCCCCTGACACACACCTTGAGCCACGTCTTCGCTGCACAGGGTAGCGGCCAGAGTCATATAGCCACCGGTTAGAGCTTTGCCCACACACATGATATCCGGACTGATATTAGCGTGTTCGCAGGCGAACAGTTTGCCGGTTCGGCCAAACCCGGTGGCGATTTCATCGCAAATCAGTAACAAGCCAAATTCATCACACAGTTGACGACAACGCTTTAAATACTGGGGGTGATAAATGCGCATGCCACCGGCATTTTGCACCACAGGTTCGATGACCAAGGCGGCTAGCGCCTGATGATGGGTGCGGATCAATTCTTCCAGAGGTTGAATATCATCTTCGTTCCATACCTGGCCAAATCGGGTTTGTGGTGCAGGAGCGAAAATCTGTTGGGATAACGTCTGGCTAAACAGGCTATGCATGCCGTTGATGGGATCGCATACCGACATGGCGGCAAAGGTATCACCGTGATAACCATTGCGAGGGGTGATAAATTTATGTTTATTGCTGTTGCCCTGGCATGCCCAGTATTGCAGCGCCATTTTCATCGCTACTTCTACTGATACCGAGCCTGAATCAGCCAGGAACACTCGATCCAGGCCGCTTGGGGTAATGGATATTAATTTTCGGCATAAATCGATGGCCGGTTGGTGTGTCAGCCCGCCAAACATCACATGGGAGAAGGCATCAATTTGCTGTTTAGCCGCTTCGTTGAGCTTAGGATGATTGTAGCCGTGAATAGCGGTCCACCAGGATGCCACACCGTCGATCAGTTTCTCACCACCGGCTAACTCTATGGTTACGCCCTGAGCACCAATAACTTCATAACAGGGCAGTGGGTTGATAGCAGAGGTATAAGGATGCCATATGTGCTGTTGGTCAAATGCGAGATTAGGGGATTGCTGGTTGTTCAAAAAGTACTCACTTGTAGTGTTTTAAAATCAATTTGAGTTGACAATGTGTCAAGCGGACTTAGACTAAGCCCGAATTATACCCTTGTAAAGGATCAAAGATGTCAGCCAGTGCCCACTCCCCAGCCCAGCAGTCGAGCAATCAGGGCATTCGCCACGATTGGAGCGTTAAGGAAGTCAATGCATTATACGAAATGCCGTTTAATGATTTGATGTTTAAAGCCCAATGCGTGCATCGTCAACATTTTGATGCCAATTATGTGCAGGTCAGCACCTTATTGTCTATCAAGACCGGCGCCTGCCCCGAGGACTGTAGTTACTGTCCGCAAAGTGCCCGCTATGATACTGGTCTGGAAAAAGAACGCCTGATGGAAATCGACAAGGTGATCCTGCGCGCCAAAGAAGCAAAAGCGGCCGGTTCAACGCGTTTCTGTATGGGGGCGGCGTGGCGCAATCCCAAAGCCCGTGATATGCCTTATGTGACTGATATGGTCAAAGAAGTGAAAAAACTGGGTCTGGAAACCTGTATGACACTGGGTATGCTCAGCCCCGAGCAGGCTAATGATCTGCAGCAGGCTGGCCTGGATTATTACAATCATAACCTGGATACCTCACCGGAATTTTATGGCAGCGTGATCACCACCCGTACTTATCAGGACCGTCTGGATACCTTACACAATGTCCGTCAGTCGGGTATGAACGTATGCGCCGGTGGCATAGTCGGTATGGGTGAAACCGTTTCTGATCGTTCTGGTCTGTTAGTGCAACTGGCCAATTTGTCCCACCATCCAGAGAGTGTACCGATCAATATGTTGGTCAAAGTGAAAGGTACCCCTATGGAAAACGTTGAAGATCTGGACTATTTCCAGTTTATTCGGACCATAGCCGTGGCGCGTATCATAATGCCTAAGGCCTTTGTCCGTTTATCTGCCGGACGTGAAGCCATGAACGAACAAATGCAAGCCATGTGTTTTCTGGCCGGTGCTAATTCCATTTTTTACGGCTGCAAGTTGTTAACGACCTCTAATCCCGAGACCCACGAGGATGTGCGTTTGTTTGAAAAATTGGGGATCAATGCCAAACAAACCCGGGAGCATTCTGATGAGGCCCATCAGGATGCTTTACTGGAAGAAATCGAGCAAAAAAACAGTGCCTCTGCCCCTGGTCTGTTTTACGATGCCACGGCTAAAAAACCTGAAACAGTCAGTAATTAATGGCCTTTGATTTTATTGCCCAGGCGCTGGCCGAGCGTCGTAGTCAGGGATTATATCGCCAAACTTCTTGTATAGAAGAGTCCAGTGCAACCATGCTGCTGGTGGATGGTAAGCATTACATCAATTTCTCCAGCAACGATTATTTAGGCATGCGCCAATCAACTGCTGTGATGCAAGGTTGGGTAGACGGGATCTCCCAGTTTGGAGGCGGCAGCGGTGCTTCGCCTCTGGTCACCGGTCATACCTGTGCCCATCAGGCTTTGCAGGATTATTTGGCTGAGGGCTTAGGCCGGGAAAAAGTGTTGTTGTTCAGTTCCGGTTTTGCGGCTAACCAGGGGATCTGTCAGGCTCTGATGCAGGCAGGCAGCCATATAGTGGCCGATAAACTGATGCATGCTTCGTTATTAGATGGCGCATTGGCCTCACCAGGTCAGCTGTCACGCTTCAGGCATAATGATATTGGACATCTTACCGGGCAGTTAGGCCAAATTCGTCACCAGGAAAGTCAGCAACAGGCTCCGCAAAGGGATATTTTATTAGCCACTGAAGGTGTGTTTAGCATGGACGGCGATCAGGGGCCCCTGGCTGAATTGGTGGCGGTGGCTGAACAGCACCAGGGCTGGTTAATGGTTGACGATGCCCATGGCCTGGGTGTCCTTGGCAACAACGGGTTAGGCTCGGTGCAGGCGCAAAATCTGTCTCAACAGCAAGTGCCGGTTGTGATGGGCACGTTTGGAAAAGCCATAGGTACAGCTGGGGCATTTGTCGCTGGAAGTGCTGATTTAATTGATTATTTAACTAATTTTTCCCGGCATTATATTTACAGTACGGCTATGCCACCGGCACAGGCTGTGGCAACCCTGGCCAGTTTTACAGACATTAAGCAGGGTGTAAAGCGTGATGCCCTGCACCATAATATCGAATTATTTGTACAAGGGGCAAAAGCTGCCGGTCTGCAGTTGATGCCATCGGATACCGCTATCCAGCCCATTCTTATCGGCAATGCACAAGCCACTTTAAAAGCCAGTAACCGATTAAAAGCATTGGGAATTTGGGTGACACCTATACGCAGCCCTACTGTGCCTAAAGGCACTGACAGACTGCGCGTTACGTTAAGCGCAGCACATCAACCCAGAGATATTAGTGCCCTGGTCGATGCCCTGAGCCTGGTCTTACATAATGGCAGCTAACGTGGCCACCACGGATGAACAACAGCTAAAAAGGCGTATTGCCCGCCAATTCAGTCGAGCCGCAGCTCACTATGATCAAGTTGCACAAGTGCAATCTGATATTGCCTTTGATGCCTTGGCGATGCTTGAGCAGGGTTATCAGCGCTTGTTGGATATAGGTTGCGGAACCGGGCGCACCAGTGGTCAGCTACAAAGCCGCTGCACGGATTTGTTGGCCATGGATTTGGCCCAGGGGATGTTAGTACATGCCAGGTCACAGGCTACGTTACGGGGCCAATCGCCTATCCACTGGGTAGGGGGGGACGCAGAACGTTTACCTTTTGCCACCGGTTCGATAAATGGCGTTTACTCCTCCATGGTTTTGCAGTGGTGCGAAAATGTATCCATGGTATGTAGCGAAATTTATCGGGTGCTGCCTAGCGATGGCCATGGGGTGCTCGCAATAATGTGCCAGGGCTCGATGCATGAATTACAAGGTAGCTGGCAAGGTATCGATAGTCAGCGTCATGTTAATCGACTCCACAGTGGCGAGCATTGGCAGCAAGGCGCGTTGGCCGCTGGATTTAAGGTGAAATACCTGCAGAAATCCTATACCACCTGGCATGACAATGTACGCCAGTTATTGGGCAGTATTAAACAAATTGGTGCCAATGTGCTGACGTCTACGGGCAATCATGCCCCCATAAATCGCCAGACCTTTATCGAACTCGAGGCACAATATCAGGGGACGTATGGGGTTAATGGACGTTTACCCCTAACCTATGAAGTCTGTTTTATACAATTGAGGAAGTGAAAATGCCTACAGGTGAGTCAGCAATACCCCGCAGTTTTTTTGTTACCGGTACGGATACCGATGTAGGAAAAACCTTTGTTAGTCAAGCTCTCTTGCTGGCCTGTAACAAAAAGGGATTCAGCACCTCAGCTTATAAACCTGTAGCAGCGGGATGTGAAAAAACGCCTGATGGTTTGCATAATGAAGACGCATTATTGTTACAGGCAGCCAGTAGCATTGCGCTCAGTTACCAGGACGTCAATCCCATCGCGTTTGCCGAAGCCGTAGCACCCCATTTGGCGTGCGCCCAGTTAGTCGTTATGGGAAAAGCGCAACCAATTGAATTGCATACTATTAATCAGGGTTATCTTGCCTTGCAGCAAAAGCAGGCGGATGTGTTATTGGTTGAAGGTGCCGGAGGTTGGCGTTTGCCGTTAGGACCTAATGCCCTGGGGCGTGAACAATTTTTATCTGACTTTGCCATCGCCCAGCAATTACCGGTGATATTGGTGGTAGGTATGCGTCTGGGTTGTTTAAATCATGCCTTGCTCAGCGCCCAAGCCATCGAACGAGATGGTTTGTTATTAGCGGGCTGGGTGGCTAATCTGCTGGATCCTCAGATGCCCTATTTAGCACAAAATGTAGATAGCTTAAGTAAATTGCTCAATGCCCCGCTGATTGGCTCGTTACCGATAGTCGATCATCCCGAGCAGGCTGTGCAGTATTTGGATTTATCTGTTATGGGACTAGATTAAACGGGTATGCAGTATCTGAGCCTCTAAAGTAAGGGAGCCGGTGTTTCTGGCAAGCGGGTTGGGGGGATGACATTAAATTCATAATCTTTAACCAATTCAAGAAAGTTGTGAGAATTTTGATATTGGCTAAGCGCTTTATCGAAGGCTTTTTTTAATGCGGTGTTGGTAAACCCTACACTGTAATCGGTAGCAGGGAAAATATTATGGGTATCCACAACGGCCAGTTGATTTTCCCCGGTTCGTTGACGGCTTAGGTGCACAAATATATTGATGTCCATTACCGCCACTATGATGTTGCCTTGTAATAACATTCCCACCTGTTTGGTTTGGTCAGGTAGCTCGATATAATAGGGCGCTTTGGCGACGGCCTGGGCGTAACGGCCACCAAGGTTTTTCGCTGCGTTTTGAAAACCTACCACTGAGTACTTGGCTAAATCCTCTATCAGCTGAATGTCCAGGTTATTACGCTTAAGTGAAATAGCGGTATTTTGATAGGAGATATAACGTCGGCTGAGTAGTTCAATTCTGACCCCTGATTTGGTGCTAAGGGACATGGCAGCGTCAACTTGACCACGTTGCAACATTTTGTGTGTACGGCCATAAGGCACATAAATAGGGGTGATTTGATAACCCATTAAGGCAAATACGTCGCGTACCATATCGAGTTCAAAACCAGAGTCGTTTTTGGATATAACATAGGGTGGTTTATTCCACCCCACAGCGACCGTTAACGGTTTTTTTTTTGCCTGCAGGGTAGCCACGAAAAAACAGCTAATAAGTAGCCCTGAGATTACTTGCCTAGTTATCCGCAATTTTATACTCGTCGTTAAGTAAAATACTGTCGACAGATTTGGCCCCGGTGAAATTAATTGCTATGAGGCCTGTGAGGTAATATCCGCTGGAACAAACCAACAAAAAAGCAATCTTCGGCAGTTTAGTTAACCTTGTCAATACGACCAAAGTATAGATTTCTCTTAGTTGCTAAGATCCATATCGGCGATTAACTGCACAGATTTTAGGCGAGCGTGGACATCGTGTATAGGCACACAGAGGATGATTTCATCCACCTGCGTGTTGTGGATAAAACGACGTAATTGGGCTTGTGCTGTCTGTTTTGAACCTACGATAGCGTACTGCAAGGTATGGGCTATCATGTTTTGTTCTGCCACATTCCATAACGCGGTCATATCGTCTACCGGGCGGGCAAAAGGCTTATTCACCCCTCTGCGCATGTTGACAAATTGTTGTTGCACGGAGGTGAATAAAAATCGTGCTTCTTCATCGGTGTCGGCCACAACCGCCATTACGCCGGCCATGGCATAAGGTGAGGGCAATTGCGCTGATGGACAAAATTGCTGACGATACACATCAAGTGCAGCAAATAACTGGTCCGGCGCAAAATGGGAGGCAAAGGTATAGGGCAGGCCAAGTTGCGCAGCAAGCTGGGCACTGTATAAACTGGAGCCTAACAGCCACAGGGGAATGTTAGAATCGACACCGGGTATGGCGACAATATTTTGTCTGGCTTGCTCTGGATCTAGAAGGTTTTGCAGCGCCTGTATATCCTTTGGATAATCCTCTACGCCAGCTTGCATGTTTCGTCGTAACGCCCTTGCTGTCGTCATATCCGTACCCGGGGCACGGCCCAATCCTAAATCTATACGTCCGGGAAAAAGCGCCTCCAGGGTGCCAAACTGCTCGGCGATGATTAAAGGTGCATGATTGGGCAGCATAATGCCCCCGGCGCCAATACGAATTTTATGGGTGGCGGCGCCCAGATGGCCAAGTACCACAGCCGTGGCAGAACTGGCGACCCCTCGCATACCATGATGTTCTGCTAACCATATGCGTTTATAGCCACACTCTTCAGCTTTTATCGCCAGTTGACGGGAGTTGTCAAGCGCCACAGAAATACTGCTGCCATCGGCAATAGGTGCCAAATCTAATATGGAAAGGGGAAACATAAGGATCCAATTATTATCATTTACGGACGTTTTTAAGGATCTGGGGGTATCAGGCGTAATTGCAAGTTAGGTTATGGCACCACAGACACTAAAATCACCCAAGACTCCAGGTATTAACCACAACAGGAGTGAAAATTGTGGCTAAGACATTTTGGATCACAAAGTTATTCCACTTTCCCTATTGGCGATGCTGATCAATCTAGAGTGGTTAAATAAGCACAAATATCATTGTGGGGTTGCAGTTCAGATTGGCGCTTGCCATGAAATACCACCCCAGATAATTGACCTAACAAGTTTAACTGGTTGCCAGTTAGCTTTAAAGCTGTGCCTTCACGGATAGCCAGAACCGGGGTTTTTGGATTGAGGGTGCAATACTCTTCAATGCGCTGGGCGCGGGTTTCGCCGTTATGTCCAGGTGGCTGGTAGTCTGTATAGTGGGGATTAAGTTGAAAGGGCACAAAATTCAGGGCATTGAAAGATTCTGGTTGCACGATAGGCATATCATTGGTGGTACAAATGGTTTGGCCACATATGTTAGATCCTGCGCTCCAGCCAATATAGGGACAGCCCTGACGTACTTTATCTTGCAAATCGGTAAACAATTCTTGGCTGTAAAGCTGGTGTAATAAATTAAAGGTATTACCGCCACCTACAGCAATGGCCCGGGCATCACGCAACGCTTGTGCGGGATCGGCAAATTGCTGGATCCCACTGATATTCAGCTCGGGCAGGGCGGCTTGTACCTTGGCAGTATAGCTATCCCAATCTATTGTTACTCCGGCAAAGGGAATAAAAAGAACATCTTTAATGGGTCCAAGTTGGGCAAAAATCATGTCTCTGGCATGGGCCAAATAATGTTCATCTGCCACCCGAGAACTGCTTAACATTAATAGGTTCACATTGACTCCTGTATTTTATTGGCTGGCGAGTATATACCCTTGAAGGGTGTAACCAGCATCCAAGCATCCAAAAAAAACCGGCCTGGGCCGGTTTTTACATCAAATGTTGTTGCTAGCTTTAGAAGCGTTTTTTAACCGTCACACCATAGGTTGCCGGTTCTGCCATATAAGCGTTTAATTTACCTTCTTGCAGAGGCGTATTAAAGTTTGTACGGTTCACATACTCTTCATCTGTAACGTTGCGACCCCATAAAATAACGTCCATATCATAATCAATGAAGTTCATGAAAAAGCGTAAATTTACAACATTATAAGAGTCCTGAACTGCGTAGGGATCATTACTGCCATCGAGGACAATATCACCGGTATAACTGAATTCGCCTTGTACATAGGCGTAGATATTATCTCCTATTTCAAAGTCTTTCTTAACACTTAAAATGGCGTAATTCTCTGGCTCACCACCGGGTCTGTCGCCAGAGCGATCACAGAAGTTATCGGTGGGGTTGACCCGGCCCGGATCATCGATACCCGTATGCCAGGTATAGGCGGTCCAACAGTTACCGGCTTCAAAGGTTTTATATTCGGCTTTGACTAAGGCATAACCTAGGTGAACTTCCAAATCATCCATGGGCAGCCAGGTGGCCTCTAACTCCATACCTGATATTTCGTAATCTCCGGCATTTTGCAGATTAAAACCGTTACCGGTAAAGGTATTGGCCTGAAAGTTATCAACTGTGGTGTAGTGTGCCGCAGCATTGATACGCAGATTTTGCTCAAATAAATCTTTTTTAATACCTAACTCAAAGGATTGAGATGTTTCAGCATCAAAAACCGGATTAAAACCTGTCGCGATACGATCGGTGTTAGTACCACCGGATTTGTAGCCGTTTCCGTAAGAGGCATACAGCAGAGTGTCGTTATTGGGCTGATAGCTCAGTTTCACCGTGCCACTGATTTGATCATCGCTAAGACTTTCTTTAATGTCGGCGCGGGGACTGGTGGTATTACCTAACAGAGGAAATACCCAGCCTGCTTGATCAAACCCGGCAAAATTAACTAAAGTTGCTTGGCCTTCAGCTGTCGTCAGGTCGATTGCTCCGGCTCCGATGCCGCCCAGGGTAGTTAATGCACCGATAAGGTTTACCGGCGTATTACTCGCCAGCCCATTGATGTCCGGGCCAACTTCAGTAAAGACAGTGGTTAAGTCTTTTTCTTCTTTGGTAAAGCGCAAACCGGCCGTCAGAGTAAGTTCGTCGTTGAGTTTGTAATCAAACTGACCAAATACCGCATAGCTTTTATGCTGTTGTTCAGCCACATGGTTAAACCCGGTACCCGCAGGTGCGCCTGCAGCACGGGGGGCAAGTAAACCCATTTGCGCTAACCCGTCTATACCACCCAAAAGGGCATTAAACGAACCTGGCTGGCCGGTTAATCCATCGACATTTTGCCCCAGTACACCCATGGCAAAACCATCAAAAATTGAATCTGTGTACAGGCTATATTGTAAGTCTAAATCCTGGGTGAAATAGTAGGCACCTAATATATAGTTTAGTTTTTCACTGGTGTAATCTAGGCGGAATTCTTGTGAGAACGATTGCTGCTGTGAATCGTTAATGGTGCCGAATAGATCCGCATCGGTAAAATCAGCATCGATATTATCAAAAGAGTCAAACGAGCGATAAGCGGAGACGGAGACCAGGGCGTAGTTATCATCTAATTCCCAGTCTATTTGAGCGGACAGTCCACGATCTGTCATAGTGGATTCGGGTAAAAAAGACAGCGCTACCTCTCTGTCATAAAAGGCCTTGCCACCGGCGAATACGGTTCCCCCCAATGAGGGTAAAGCCGCATCGGTACCAAATTTGCCCGCTATTTCATTAGCCTGAAAGTTACTTAACTGCACCGGGGCGCCACAGCAAATCTCATCTATTTCTGCATAATCAGCAATGACTCTTACGGTTACGTCTTCATTGGGCGTATAAAGAGCCTGCAGGCGCCCGCCGAAGCGATTCCTGTCATTGAGCTTGTCATCTCCCAGGTTAACATCACTGATAGAGCCATCTCGCTGGCTGGAAAAACCTGTTACGCGAAAGGCGAGTACATCGTCGATGGCTGAAATCGATGTGGCACCGGATAAATTAACTAAACCGTAGTTACCTACTGTGGCTTCGACAAAACCATCCCCACCACTATGACTGGGAGCGGCAGTAGAAATCAGTATCGCCCCCGAGGGTGTATTTTTACCAAACAAGGTGCCTTGCGGGCCACGCAATACCTCTACAGCCGCAACATCTACCAGGTTGTTGATCATCGAATTCTGCCGCGCCCGGTAGACGCCATCTACATAAAGACCAACAGAGGATTCTAAGCCAAAGTTTTGTGACGAAGTACCCACTCCGCGGATAGAGAAACTGGAGTTAGTTGCGCTTTGACTTTGAAACGCCCCCAGACCCGGCACATTAGTTTGTAAATCATACATATCTTTAATAACAGCTTCAGCCATCGCTTCACCACTAAAGGCCGTGACAGATACGGGGACTTCTTGTAGATTTTGCGCTCGTTTTTGCGCCGTAACAGTAATGGTTTCCAGGCCTCTATCTTTCGCCTCAGGCTCTTGAGACAAAGCGAAGCCGCTTTGCATTGCCAAAGATAAACCGATGAAGGTTGCCAGGGGGGTGCGTTTCAATTGGGTAGGTAAAAAATGAGTCATAGAAATTCTCTGTGTGCTGGTTGGCTAAACGTATGTGTTTTTTTAGGGTTTTTATTTAGGGTTCAAGCAAACTAAGTTTACCCGACCTGCTTTTGGAACAATAAGTGGTCGGATGTCTATAGCCTATCAAGTTTTAGCAGGGAAAGTAAATTAAATGTTACTTATAAGTTAACTATTTTCTTTGTTGGTCGAGCATATATAGTGGCTTATAAAGAATAAGCGTCGTTAAGTCTGCTCGCTTATCAATTTAATGAATACAAAACCATTGAAATAATTAATTAAACTAATAGTAGCTTTATTAATACTATTGATTGGTATTCAACTTTAGGGGTAATTAATGGCAGAGTTTTATGTCGTGCGTCATGGCCAAGCCTCATTTGGAGCGCGCAATTACGATAAACTGAGTCCCCTGGGTATACAACAGTCCGTGTGGCTTGGCGAGCATTTTGCTGATCGCAACATAAGCTTTGACAAATTGTGGCTCGGTGAAATGGTGCGCCACCAGGAAACAGCCCAGGGGATCTGCAGCGCCTTGCCCAATCCGCCCAAACACAGCGTATATAGCGGGTTAAACGAATTTGATTTTCAGAACATAGCTAATGCCTATTTGGCTCTCAATCCGGGTGATCAGGTCGCCAAAGGGTCACCGCCAGCCGCTTTTTATATATTACTTAAAAAGGCCATGGCAGCGTGGGCAGCACAAGCATTACCCGAGCATGAATTACGTGAAACTTGGCCGCAATTTCGTGCTCGTGTTGCCGTTGTGCTGGAGGCTATTTGTGAGCAACACAGTGATACACCGATATTGGTTGTAAGCTCGGGTGGGGCCATATCCATGTTATTGAGTCTGGTGTTGGGCTTGGGGGCTCAACAGGTTATCGAATTGAATATGCAAATAAAAAACGCTGGCTTTAGTCATTTTTTCTATAATCGCAGTCAAGTGCGCTTAAGCAGTTTCAACAATGTACCACACCTCGATATACCCGAGCGTATTGGTGCCGTCACTTTCAGTTAAAAGGGATCTATAGCACATGAACTTTGATTATTCAGACAAAACCAAAGCGTTAATTACTCGCCTGGAAGATTTTATGCAAGAGCATATATACCCGGTTGAGCAGCAATATATTAGCCAGGTACATGAAAATTCTATGAGCTCCACAGACCGTTGGCGTACGCCTGAGATGATCCAGGTGCTGAAACAAAAAGCCAAAACCGCGGGGTTATGGAATCTGTTTTTACCTGCAGAATACCTGCCATACGGCGCGGGCTTAAATAACCTGGAGTACGCGCCACTATGTGAAATGATGGGGCGGGTAATGTGGAGCTCTGAAGTCTTTAATTGCAGTGCGCCGGATACGGGTAATATGGAAGTACTGGCAAAATATGGCAGCCAGGCACAAAAAGACAAATGGTTAGTGCCCCTGCTTGAAGGCGGTATTCGTTCTGCATTTGCCATGACTGAGCCTGGGGTAGCGTCATCAGATGCCACCAACATCGAAACCTCTATCCAACGTGAGGGCGATGAATACGTGATCAATGGCCGCAAGTGGTATACCAGCGGCGCCATGAATGAAAATTGCAAGATCATGGTGGTCATGGGCAAAACAGACACGTCGGCAGAACGTCATCAGCAGCAATCACAGGTTTTGGTGCCGCTCGATACAAAGGGTATAACGGTAGTACGTCCGCTATCCGCCATGGGGCATTTTGATGAGCCGGTGGGTCATGCTGAAGTGTTGTTTGATAATGTGCGGGTACCGGTTGAAAACTTATTGGTAGGAGAAGGCAAGGGCTTTGAAATCGCTCAAGGGCGCCTTGGGCCGGGGCGTATTCACCATTGCATGCGTTTGATTGGTTGTGCTCAGCGTGCCCTCGATTTAGCCTGTGAGCGGGTTGAATCGCGCATTGCCTTTGGCCAGCCTTTGAGCAAACAACAATCGGTACGTGAGCATATCGCACAAATGTATTGTGACATTGAACAAGCACGGTTATTAACCCTTAAAACGGCTGACAAAATGGATAAATACGGTAACAAAGTTAGTCGTGATCTTATCGCTGCCATCAAGATCGTGGCCCCTAAAATGGCCTGTAATGTTATAGACCAATCGATTCAACTCCATGGTGCAGCCGGCACCAGTCAGGACTTTATTCTTGCTGCCAGTTACGCCTATGCACGGACCATTCGTTTAGCCGATGGCCCGGATGAAGTGCACATGATGCAGTTGGGCCGTAACCTGATAAAAGATCACAATGCTCAACAGGAGTGACAACATATGAGTGAAAAAAGTGCCATTGAGCAGTTAGATGAAGCCCATTTAGCAGCCTATTTAACGGAGCACATTCCCGGCTTTAGTGGGCCTGTGACGGCCACCAAGTTTACGGGTGGGCAATCTAATCCCACCTTTAAACTCGACACACCCAATGGCACTTATGTATTGCGCCGCCAGCCACCGGGTAAATTACTCAAATCTGCCCACGCGGTTGACCGCGAATACCGCGTGCTAAAGGCACTGGAACATTCTGGTGTGCCGGTGGCAAAAGTGTATCACTTGTGTGAGGACCCGGCCGTACTTGGCAGTCTGTTTTATGTGATGGAATACATGGACGGAGCAATCTATTGGGACAGTTCGTTGCCAGATATCGCCGATAACCAGATGCGTCATGTTATGTATGAGCAAATGATTAAGGTGTTAGCCGCACTGCATCAAGTGAATGTGCACGATGTAGGCTTAGACGATTATGGCAAGCCGGGTAACTATTTTGAAAGGCAAATCAGTCGCTGGACAAAACAATACCGTTTGTCAGAAACCGGTACCATTACCGCGATGGATGAGCTGATCACCTGGCTGGAAGGTAATATTCCTGCTGATGATGCCAGGGTGTCCTTAGTGCATGGTGATTATCGTATGGATAATCTTATGTTCGCCAAAGATGCTCCCAAAATTATCGCGGTACTGGATTGGGAGCTATCGACCCTGGGCCATCCTTTTGCTGATCTAGCTTACCAGTGTATGCAATTGCGCCTGCCGGATAACGTGGGTAAAGCCACGGGGCTGGGGGATGTTGACCGTGACGCCCTGGGCATTCCCAGTGAAGAACAATATGTGGCTCGTTACTGTGAGTTAATGGGTATTGAGCGCATCGAAAACTGGAACTTCTATTTAGCCTTCAGTTTTTTCCGCCTGGCAGCGATAGCACAAGGTGTGGCCAAACGAGCCGTTGATGGCAATGCATCTAATAAAGAGGCACTGCAAATTGGCGCACTGGTAAAACCTTTGGCTCAATACGCATTGGGTTTGTTTAAATAAGCCTAAGTTGAACAGGGTAGGTGATCCCGTGCACCTTCAAAAATTTAATGATTAACGTTAGTTGGAGAGCTTTATGAAAGCCATAGTATGTGAGGAATTTGCGCCGGTCGAAAACTTAAAATACATAGAGGTCGCCGATCCTATTGCAGCAAAAGGACAGGTTGTGGTGGACATCAAAGCCTGTGGGGTGAATTTTCCAGATGGTTTATTGGTACAGGGTTTGTATCAAATGAAACCTGAATTTCCCTTTATCCCCGGTAATGAAGTAGCCGGTGTGATCAGCGAAGTGGGGGAAGGGGTGCCCCATCTTAAAGTGGGTATGCGGGTTATCGCCCTGTGCATGTTGGGCGGCTATGCCCAGAAAGTGGCGTGCCCTGCAACCCATGTGTTGCCCATTCCCGATGAAATTCCAGACGAAGAAGCCGCGGCCTTGGTAACAGCACACGCTACGGCCCATCACGCGTTAAAACAACGGGCCAATATCCAGCCTGGTGAAACCTTGTTAGTCACCGGTGCCGCCGGTGGTACAGGCTTGGCTGCTGTACAAATTGGTAAGTTGATGGGAGCAAAAGTGATTGCTGTTTGTTCGACTCAGGAAAAGCTGGATGTGGCCAAAGCAAATGGTGCAGATATTCTGATCAATTATACCGAGGTGGATCTTAAAACGACGATCAAGGAAGTTACCGAAGGCAAAGGCGTAGATGTGGTGTACGAATGTGTGGGTGGTGATACATTTAACGCCTGCTCTCGGGCCATGGCGTGGAATGGTCGCTTGCTGGTAATAGGCTTTGCTGGTGGCACTATCCCACAGTTTCCGGTAAATCTGGCGCTGGTTAAAGGGTTTTCTGTGGTGGGGGTATTTTGGGGCTCGTTTACCCAACATCAGCCCAAAGATTTTGCCGCCAATATGCATGAACTGCTCAGCTGGTACGTACAAGGCAAGGTAAAAGTGGTGGTGGATGACGTGCTGCCCCTCGAACAAGCCAAAGATGCCTTGAACAAAGTCATGAACCGGGAAGTGAAAGGTAAGATGACGCTTAGACCCTAGTTTCGTTGGGTAAAAATAAAAAACGGTCTCATTTGAGGCCGTTTTTGTTAGCACCGGTTATCAGGGTTGGGTGATGAGGGGCAGGAGAGGGTGTTGACTATAATAATCTTGTGACTCCTTAACCGTTTGCATATGAATTTTATGACAGACCCAATCCAATATCCTTTTATTGAGGTTACTTAAACCCAAAGGGGCAAAAAAGATTACACACGGGCAAGTTGCGCGGGCTAATCAGGCGATTTGTAAGCCCCATTTGCTCAAATATAAAGTTGAGAACCACTTCAGTGCCAAAAATGAAAGGTCAAAAATTACGTTTATCGCCAACGTAGTGTGAGTAGCATGATCGCTGGATGCATGGCATCTTTTCGCCCACCATGTTGCTCTCTACGGTGCCAAAGTAAGATGGCTTTATCAATCCAAAAGGTGAACGAGGGGCGGTTAACCAATGCCTCGTTGTACTCTTTCCAGTTGATGAACGCATTCTTCGCTTTGCTCATAATGATATGTGATATAGGTTAATTTGGCCGAGCTGACCATCCCATTGTGCAAAGGGTCAATCTATTTAGGCAACAAAGGCGTATTGCTCAGTCAGAGTCCCTTCCCCCACAGTTTGCGTTGTCAGCGCATTCACAAATCCTTCTAGTTTGACTACCCCGAAATATTTGATGACCTCCCAGTTATGCGACTCTGCGATAGCTCACACACTATTTGGAAATAGGATATAAAAATATAAATAGATGGTTCTTGCCGTTTTGGCGAAGAGTATT
>Ga0307489_10000263_pt1 | contig 30163 bp, 24 predicted proteins | sample SB12metaG_FD_202247 | JGI IMG/M metagenome (GOLD analysis project Ga0307489, IMG submission 202247) | Sea-ice brine microbial communities from Beaufort Sea near Barrow, Alaska, United States - SB 1.2 | ecosystem: Environmental > Aquatic > Marine > Coastal | place: USA: Alaska | collected... | reverse complement strand
TGTTCAAATAATTTACCTAGTGAAGGCAAGGTGAACCAGTTAAAAACATCAATACCACGATCATCGGCAGTAGAGATTAAATAACCACTACAAAAGAGGGAGAAAATTATCAGATACAGCGCTATATGTGTAGCTTTGGCAGCTTTTTTTTCCCAATTGCGGCCTAATTTTCGAGGCGAAATCTGGCTGAACCGCCAAGCTAGCCTGGCAAGGGTAAGTATGCACAGTAATATTCCCGTACTTTTATGATACAAAGGTGCAGTCTTATACCAGGTGCTATAATAGTCCAGCTCTACCATCCACCAGCCTGCAGCGAACATGGCAATCACTACCAAAGCTGAAATCCAATGTATAGTAATCGCTAGCCATCCGTAACCGGCCTGTGAATTTTTAATCATGTTTACCCAAAACTCAACAATTGACCTCTACTATATGTTTACAAGAAACAGATTAATATGGCTAAAATAAGAAAGTTATAGTCGATTTAATCGAATAGTTGCAATTACATGTTGCAAAAAAAGGGCCCGAATTATTTTCTCCACTGTGCAGCGTCTGCAGTGGCTTAATAGTATTTCAATCAGTTCTGCCTTTGGCAATTGCTTGACAGCCCAGTACAGGAATTGAAGTTTAGCTATAGGCTAAATGCCTGCCTGTGGTCACTGCCGATAGCTAGCACATCGCACCCACTGGAGGCGCGATCAGGGAATGGCTAATCCTTACTCTTATTGTGGCGTGCCTGTAGCACTTCTATCACATCGTTTAGTGACAAATCGCTGGCCTGTAGTAAAACAATCAGATGGTACAACAAATCGGCTGATTCGTTTTTCAGTTCGTCCAGATCTTGTACCGTAGCAGCCAGTGCAGTTTCTACCCCTTCTTCGCCAACTTTCTGGGCAATACGTTTTATGCCTTTGCTAAATAGATGGGCCGTGTAGCTGGAATCCGGAGATGCACCTTTACGTGAGGCAATGACGTGTTCTAGTTGGGCAATAAAACTGAACGATGGACCTGCGCTATCAAACCAGCAAGTTTCAGTGCCTGTATGACAAGTTGGGCCATTTGCATGTACTAAGGCAAGTATCGAATCTTGATCGCAATCGCCGCTCAACTCAACCAGGTCCAGTGTGTGTCCCGAAGTTTCGCCTTTGGTCCACAGACGCTGTTTGGAGCGACTAAAAAAGGTTACTTTGCCGCTGGTCAGGGTTTCGCCCACAGCGTCTTGATCCATATAACCTTGCATCAGTACTTTTCCGCTGGTGGCGTCTTGCACTATGCAGGGTAATAAGTTATCCATTTTATGCCACGCAAGGCGGGCAATATTGTCTTGGGTAATAATCATTTTGTTCTCAATTTTTTTGCTTGGGTGAACAGCTTGCTGTTCAGTGCAACGAAAAACATGGGGCAATACACGCATGTATTGCCTGGTTAATCCCTGATCGCCACGTGTTGTTCGCGCAAATAGGCTTTTAATTCGGGAATGGGAATAATACCTTTGTGAAAAACAGAAGCGGCTAATGCCCCATCGACATCCGCTTGTGCAAAAACATCTTTAAAATGGACTTTTTCACCGGCTCCGCCAGAGGCGATAAGGGGCACTTTACAACTTTGACGAATGGCAGCCAGCTGAGCTATATCATAGCCTTGACGCACTCCGTCCTGATTCATACAGTTGAGGACAATTTCACCGGCCCCCCTTTGTTGTACTTCTTTGACCCAATCCGCAGTCTGCCAGGACGTGATCTGGGTGCGACTTTCATCTCCGGTATATTGATGAACCTGATATTGGCCGTTTTTTTCGTCATAAAAACTGTCGATACCTATCACCACACATTGCTGACCAAAGGTATTATGCAATTCGGTGATAAGTTGTGGGTTCGCCAGGGCAGGAGAGTTGATGGAGATTTTATCCGCGCCCATTTCCAGAATACGACCGGCATCGGCGACAGACTTAATGCCCCCTGCCACGCAAAACGGAATGTCGATAACCTGGGCAATCCGGGTGACCCAACTCTTATCTACTACCCGTCGATCGCTGGAGGCGGTGATATCGTAAAATACCAGTTCATCGGCCCCTTGCCCGGCATACTGCTGGGCAAGGGGCACTATGTCACCGATGATTTCGTGGTTGCGGAATTTCACTCCCTTCACCACTTTGCCATCTTTTACGTCTAAACAGGGGATGATGCGTCTTGCGAGCATAAAAAACCTTTTGCAAACTAAGTAATTGACCTGCGTTACCCCGAGGTTCCCCCAGCGGTAACAGTAAGGGCTATTCGACTCGTCGTAACCAGTTGTGGGTATCGACAGCCTTGCCCCACTGAATATCGTTTAATGCTTGACGCAACTTGGCGGTAGTAGGCCCGGGTTCACCTGAGCCGATTGTATATTCCTGGTCATTATGGATAAATGTGCCAACTGGGGTTAACACCGCTGCGGTGCCTGAAAGGGCCGCCTCTACGCCAGGTTTGGCAGAACGCTCTAATAGCTCACTGACACTGATATTACGTTCACTAACGGTCATGCCCATGTCTCTGGCCAGGGTTAATATAGTGTCACGGGTTACACCATGTAAAAATGACGCGTCCAGGCCTTTGGTAATGATTTCATTGCCATCTATCAACAGAAAATTAGCTGCTCCGGTTTCTTGCACATCACCGTGGGGACAAAAGAGGATCTGATCGGCATTGACGGTGGCCCTGGCTTTAGAAATAGGCCCAAGCGCGCTGGCGTAATTACCGCCACTTTTTATCATGCCCATATGGGGTGCACAGCGCATACCTGTTTCATCCAGTAATAACCTCAGTGGTTTGGCACCACCGGTGAAATAATCCCCCACAGGAGAAAGCAATACATATAAGATAGAGGTCAGAGACGGCGCCGCCGCTTTGCCTATAGAGGCTTCAGTACCGATATGAGTGGGGCGAATATACATAGAGCCCGGAGGTTGTGGTACATCGTCAGCATACTGGGCCACTATGTCCAAAATCATTTTTTCCACTTGCGCTTGATCAATCTCGGGTAATGACAGTAATTTGGCACTTTGGGCAAAACGTTTGATGTTTTGATCCATACGAAACACATGCACACTACCATCGGGATGACGAAAGGCCTTGAGGCCTTCAAAGCAGGTGCTTGAATAGTGTAAAACGTGGGCACCGGGGTGCAGCTGTAAACTATCAGCCGGCACAATCTTCGCCTGGCTCCATTGGTCGTTCTCGAAAGTGGCTAACACCATTTCTGGCATAAAAACTGTACCAAATACCGCCATCATTATTTCCTAAGTTGTTGTGTTTGATTTTCACCCCTTATTGTCAAAGGTAAAAATATGTATTTATAGACTATGCGTTAATTATTCAGCAAGGGCATTTAAGGTGCAATCAATTCGCCTTGATCCCCGAGAATAAACATGGGGCCTGGGGTAAAGACTAGTCTTGCCAGCAGGCAATAGCCTGTTCAACCGTAAATTTACCTTCCAACAATGCTCGACCTAAAATTACGCCGCTGACATTAGTAGGTTTGAGTATGGTTATATCTGCCAAATTGCCAATACCACCAGATGCTTGCCATTGGATGGTGGGAAATGCAGCCGCCATTTCGCTGTACAGAGCGTGATTGGCTCCTTGCAAGGTACCATCACGGCTGATATCCGTACACAGTACATGTTTTACCCCGACGGATAAAAAGTCATTCAACAACGCTTCCAGTGATACGCCCGAATTTTGTTGCCAGCCATGGGTGGCAATATATTTATTACCACCTTCATCGATATTAATATCAAGGGCCAGCACAATAGCGTCGCTGCCATATTTGCTTATCCAGCTTTTTACTAATTCAGGCTCCTTGACGGCTAACGAGCCTATCACGACCCGTTTAACGCCCAGGTTAAGCAGCTGTGATACATCTTCTTCACTGCGAATACCCCCGCCAGCCTGAAAATGCATACGGCCTGTGGCGACCATGTCACCAATCAATTTAAGTTGTCTTTTACTGGTGTCTTTGGCCCCGGTCAAATCCACTATGTGTAGCCACTTTGCCCCCTGGTCGGCATAGTTGTTAACCACATCGACAGGGTTAATATCATACTGGGTTTTTTGCTGGTAATCCCCTTGATAAAGTCTAACTACTGAGCCTTCAATCAAATCTATTGCGGGTATAATCATAATCTGTTTACAGCTCGATAAAGTTTTTAAGTAAGGCCGCACCGGCATCGCTGGAGCGCTCAGGGTGAAATTGCACGCCGAAAAAATTGTCTTTGTGCAAGGCGGCTGAAAATGGCATGCCATATTCGGTAATCGCTAGAGTGTATTCACTGACAGCTACCGCAAAACTGTGAACAAAATAAAAATAACTGCCCACGTCTATGCCTTTAAATAAGGTGTTTTGCTCTGTGGGTATCACGGTATTCCACCCCATGTGCGGCAGGCGAAAATCGCCGACTTCCATACGTTTTACGGCCCCTGGGATCATTCCCAGACAAGGCGTGTTGTCTGTCAGACTTTCTTCTGAGCAATCAACCATTAACTGCATGCCTAAGCAAATACCTAAAACGGGTTGGCTCAGGCCTTGTATGCAGGTTTTCAGCTGTTTTAGTTCGATGCTTGCCATAGCGGCGTTGGCACTGCCCACTCCGGGTAAAAACACTTTGTCGGCCCGCTTAATTACCTCGACATCATCGGATACAGTAACCTGTACGCCCAAGCGTTCCACGGCAAATTTAACCGATGATATGTTGGCACATCCCGTATTAACAATAACGATATTTTGCTTGTTTGCACCACTGATGGTCGAAGACGTCACTACAAGGTTCCCTTACTGCTTGGCAATGCTTCACCGTCTTTCTGTATCGCCTGGCGCAGTGCCCGGCCAAATACTTTGAACAAGCTTTCAACCTGATGGTGGGCGTTACCCTCAGAGGTGGACAAATGCAAGGACAAACCCATTGCCTGGGCAATAGAGTAGAAAAAATGTTCAACCATTTGTGTTGACATCCCCCCGACGGTATCACGGCTGAACTGGGCATCAAATTTCAAATGTGGGCGGTTAGAGATGTCCAAAATACATTCGGCGCGGCATTCGTCCATGGGCAGGGCAAAACCAAAACGACCGATCCCCCGTTTATCTCCCAAGGCTTTTTTCAACGTTTCGCCAAGTGCAATGGAGGTATCTTCTACGCTGTGATGATCATCTATATGTAAATCCCCTTCAACAGACAAATTCAACTCAAAACCACCGTGAGTCGCAATTTGATCCAGCATATGGTCAAAAAAACCAATCCCAGTATTGATAGTTGATTTAGCTGTGGAGTCTAAATCAACTCTCACATAAATATTGGTTTCAGATGTCTTGCGTACCACTTCAGCGACCCGGCTACTAACCAATAATTGCTTGGCGATCGCTGGCCAGTTATTGTCAGTGGGATGATACTGAATAGCGACTATGCCCATGTTTTGTGCCAGTTGCATATCGGTTTCACGGTCGCCAATGACAAACGAACGGCTAAAATCCACCTTACCCTGTTGCAAGTAATCTTTGACTAGACCCAAATTGGGCTTACGGCAACTGCACTCATCCTGAGGCAGATGCGGACAAATTAGCACATCATCAAAATGTACACCCTGACTGGCAAAAATAGTCATCATCTTGTTATGAGCCAGATCGAAATCTGCTTGAGGAAAGCTATCTGTGCCCAGACCATCCTGGTTAGACACCATCACCAAACGAAAGCCGGCTTGTTGTAGTTTGGCTAAAACGGGTAATACCAAAGGCTCAAATACCAGTTTCTCCAGGCTATCGAGTTGCTTATCTTCGGGTGGCTCTTCGACGAGTGTACCGTCGCGGTCAATAAACAAAATGGCTTGCTGATTTAGGCTCACGTTAGGCCTCCTGCGTAGATGATTGATTAGTAAAAAAACGACTGATTTCGCTCAGCAATTTTTTGTTTTGTTGCTCGCTGCCTACGGTAATACGTAAACAGTTTTCTAAATTAACTTGTTTAGACTGGTCGCGGATCAAGATACCGTGCTTAACTAAATGATCCATTAACGCTTGTTTGTCCGTGCTGCGGAACAAAATAAAGTTAGCTTTATCGTTACCCACCAGTTCTATTTGCTCAATTGCCATTAAAGATTGTTTTAACAGCGCTTTTTGCCCATTGATCACATTCACCTGCTGACCAAGTGTCGCCAGACCACTTGGGCTCAAAGCTTGGGCGGCAATTTGCGCGACAGGCTCCGGGATCGGGTAGGGAGCAATCACTTTCATCAATGCTTGGATGATAGGTGCCTGGGCAAGGGTAAAACCGCAACGCAAGCCGGCCAGGGCAAATGCTTTGGACAAGGTACGTAATATAGCAATATTCGCATAATTATTCAGCTCTCTTGACCAGCTATTTTCACTATCAAATTCGATATAGGCTTCGTCGATAACCACTATGGCGCTGTCCCCGAAGTGCTCAATCACCTCAAGTAGTTGCGTTTTATCCACTGACGTACCTGTGGGGTTATTGGGTGAGCAAATAAACACCAAATTAACCTTGTCTTTAAAGGATTTAATTTTGTCTACATCCAGGGAAAAATCAGCCAGTAAAGGGGCTTCTTTGACATTGATGTCAAAGGTTTCAGCACTAATAGCGTACATACCATAAGTGGGGGGACATATAAGTATACTGTCTTTACCGGGTGTGCAAAATGCACGAATAAGTAGCTCTATTCCCTCATCGGCTCCGCGACTGACCAATAACTGGTCTTGATTAATACCGGCATAGTTTGCATAAGCATTAATAACTGCGGGTGGCTGACAATCCGGGTAGCGATTAAAACGTTGCGCATCTATATCATAGGGATTAGCAAAGGGTGACTCGTTGGCGTTCAACCATACTTGCTGCGTGTTACCTGCACCTGAAAATAAGCGACGGGCAGACTCATAGGGTTTTAAACCCTTAATGTTTTCATTTAAAAGCGTTTCAACTACATTACTCACCACTGTCTCCAGATAAATTATTAAGTTCATTAAGACGCAGTACAACCGCTTGTTTGTGGGCATCTAAACCTTCTGCTTGGGCTAAATCCATGATGGCGTTGCCGATGTTTTGCAGGCCGTTGGCCGTGAGCTCTTGCACGGTATAGCGGCGAATAAAATCCGCCAGCCCTAGGCTTGAATAATTCCGTGCATAACCATAAGTCGGTAATACATGGTTGGTGCCACTGGCGTAATCGCCGGCTGATTCAGGGGACCACTTACCCACAAAAATTGAACCGGCGTTGCAGATAGTAGCCAGGCAATCCCGGGCGGATTCGACCTGCAAGATCAAATGCTCTGGGGCATATTGATTGCTTACTGCAATGGAGGTTGCCAGTGAATCAGTCAAAATATAGCGGCTGTGCGTCATGGCTTGGGTGGCAATATCTTTACGGCTTAAGGTAGTAAGTTGACTGTCCACCTGTGCTTTAACTGCGTCTATTAATGGCGCACTATCGCACACTAAAATGGCCTGGGAGTCTTCGCCATGCTCTGCCTGTGATAATAAATCTGCGGCTACAAATACCGGGTTAGCATGTTGGTCAGCTATCACCAGTACTTCTGAGGGGCCAGCTGGCATATCAATAGCGGGACCGGCAGGAATACGGCTCACTTGCTGTTTGGCTTCGGTAACAAAACTGTTGCCAGGGCCAAATATTTTATCAACTTTTATAATTGACTCCGTCCCCAGCGCCAGGGCGGCAATGGCTTGTGCACCGCCGACTAAGTAAACCTCGTCGATGTCGCACAGACTAGCTGCATAACGAATTTCAGCGGGGATTCCCCCTTGTTTATTCGGCGGGGTACACAGCACTTTGCGCGGGCAACCTGCGACCTGGGCAGTAACACCCAGCATAAGCACAGTGGATATCAATGGTGCACTACCCCCTGGAATATACAAACCAACAGATCCAATGGGGGCGTGTTTCAGTTCACAAATTACGCCGGGTGCCGTTTCAACTTTTATGTCATGGGGTGTTTGTGCACTGTGAAAAGCATAAATGTTGGCATAGGCTTTATCGATAGCCGCCTTTACGTCTGAACCTATTTCGCCCTGCACATTTTTTAAAGCGCCAGGGGGCAGGGCAAGTTCTTTTAATTGAACGTTGTCGAAACGGGCAGTTAATTCACGCAGCGCTTTATCACCACTGGCGGCGACATGCTCAATGATGCCTGCCACGGCATGGCACAGTTTATGGTTGTCTGCCATCGCCGGGCGACTTAAAAGTAGCTGTTGTTGGCCTCGATTCAGGCTTGACCATATATGCATCTTGTCTTCTCACTTCCTATCTTTGACTTAATCAGGACCCAAAAACACGCTATTGAGTGGTTGTCGCTAGAGTGCTAGCCCATCATTTTTTCAATAGGCATCACTAAAATTGAACTACAGCCCAAAGCTTTAAGTTTTTCCATGGTTTCCCAAAACAGGTTTTCAGAACTTACTACATGGACCGCAACGGTAGTATCGTCTGCCGCCAGCGGCAAAACAGTTGGGCTGCCAGAACCCGGTAATAAATGTTTAACTTGTTCAAGGTAGGCTTTGGGGGCATGTAACATGATGTATTTGCTCTCTTTGGCTTGCATCACGCCGTCAATACGGGGTAAAAATCGATTGATAAGTTCTTGTTTGGCTTGTGGTAACTGACCGGCACGTTGGATCAGCACGGCTTTTGATTGAAAAATTGCTTCTTCTTCTTTCAAACCATTAGCTTCAAGCGTTGCTCCGGTAGAAACCAGGTCACAAATAGCATCGGCTACACCCGCTCGCGGTGCCACTTCTACCGAACCGGTGAGCATGACTGTACTGGCATTAACCTTGTTTGCCTTGAAAAAACGCTCAAGGAGATAGGGGTAAGTGGTGGCCACTTTTTTGCCTTCCAACGACTGCACACCCTGATAATCAAACTCATTAGGTACAGCAATCGACAAGCGACAACCACCATAATCCATGCGACGTAAGGTGGTGAATTCGAATTTTTTGCCCGAGGCTTCACGCTCAAGCATCTTCTCTTCCAATTCGTTCTCACCGATAAAACCTAAATCCACTACACCATCCATTACTAATCCCGGAATATCATCATCCCGAACCCGCAGCAAATCGATGGGCTGATTGGTCGAATGAGCTATCAGCATACGGTCACGGATCTGTAATTTAATGCCGATGGCTTTTAATAACGCAATACTGTCGTCGCTTAAGCGTCCGGATTTCTGGATTGCGATACGTAATCTGTTGCTCTCACTCATGGGGTATTTATCCTGTTATATATCTGTATTAATAAATGGGTATCGTACGGCGTTATACCCGTCGCCCTTAAAGCCGCAGCATTGTTGGCTGCCCTCACCCTCCAATCACTTAGACCATCTAAGCTTATGGGGCTGAATTCCTTTTGCGTCTGGCTACCACGTCAATGGTTTTGGGTATACATTGTGTGTCAACTTGCAAACCCTAAACGAAAAAGCCCTCGAAAGTTTCCTTCCGAGGGCTTATTATTCTTTACGCCGGAGGAAGGAATCAACAGACCTCCCAGCACCAACCTGAAAGGTTATGCTATATGATGATGGTTGTTCATCTGCGTATTTGAATTTAACATGTAATTTTTGGGCCGTGATTCGACTGAGGGCGCAAACATTAGCGAATCACCGTGTCTTTTGCAACAGTAAATTCCGAACTTTTTGTACAAAAGTGCTACTCAGCTAAAATATAATAAGTTACTACTAAAAGGAATAGTGTAAATATTACTTTTTTGCATTGTCAGCTTGTTTTTTATCGTAAAGCTGAATGAAAAACGGTCAACGTTGAACCTGCCAATGGACTGTTAACCTAACTGATAGATGAGGCATAGCTTCCCTATGTCCAATACAAATAACGCAGTAGTGGGGGCTTTGAAACCCGCCCGAGGGGGGCTTAAGCAGAAACCCAGTGCTTCTTTGCAATATTTGAAAAGGGGACACCATTGCCTACATGTTGTGCCTTGCCCTGAATTGATGCCTAAGTTCTGAACCAGCATCTTGAGGTCACTTGGGTTATAATTATGGGTATAATCAGTACGATGGTCGTTGCTGTTTATAGCGGATAGATAAAGCGAGTGGAGAGATATTTATGACCAGTGATCTATTGTTTTCGATTTTACCTCGCCAGGGGAAGGAGCCAATCGCCCGTGCTGAAATCAAAGTTGAAAAAATACAAAAGAAAGAAGCACTGCATCCCATTGACGAAGATGATAACCCCCACACTGCGCAAGAGCAGGGTGGTAAACGCCGGAATAAAAAGAATGAAAATTTATCTGGTACCGGCCTATTGACGGAAGAAGGTAAAGGGCTAGCACCTGAAAAGATAAATGAAAAACCGTTTAATGATCCTAAATTTATCGATATTGAAGTCTAATTAAGGAGCGAACTATGGCAACAGCAAACTGTTAGCGTTGCGCTAGCAAGCTGAACCATATTACTGAACCTGTCTCACGGCGCGAAGAATGCGGCGCCTGCACAAGTGATATTCATGTCTGTAAAATGTGCATATATTATCAGGTGAACAATCGCCCCGACTGAAATGAAGAACACGGTAAATGCGAAGTGGACAGGGGGCGGGCCAATTTTTGTGAATACCACCACTTGGCTGATGCTACACCTGATTACACCAAGGTACATAAACGACAGCAGGCAAAAGCACAGCTCGCGGCCTTATTTGGGGAAAGCCTTGATGACGTGGATCCGGCGGCCAAAGCAACTCAAGAAAGCCTCGGGCAAATAGCACAGCGCACGCTCCATGAATGGCTTAACCAACAACTGAAATCGATCATCTGGTACAGGTATATCCGTCCCCCGTGAAGCTGCAGCGTTGACTCACCTCAATCACTTATTACATCTAAGCTCATTGGGCTGAGTTCATTTACCGCCTAATTGCAACGCAAATGGCTTTGGGTATAGATCGCTGTTTTCTGCTGTGAATGGCTAATTCCTTAGACGTGTTATTGTTTTAAAAAAGAAAATAACAATAATATATTCTGCCGCCAGCCCTTTGAAAATATCACTTCCTTCGCGAATGGTTGATGCTGTAAAGCATATTACGGGTACAACTATTTGACAAACAGTACACAGTATCTTAACTTATGTCTTATATAAGATATAACTTTGCATATTTACTCACACTAGGAAAAATTCTATGTCACTTAGCCAGACAAAAATGCCCAAAGTAGGCTTCGGTCTTTGGAAAATCCCACAAGATATTTGTGCCAATGCTGTTTACGAAGCCATCAAGGCCGGTTATCGCCACTTAGACAGTGCTTGTGATTATGGTAATGAAGTGCAAGTAGGCGAGGGTATCAAACGTGCCATCGACGAAGGTATCTGTAGCCGTAAAGACTTATGGATAACGTCGAAATTGTGGAATACCTATCATGCGAAAGAACATGTGCAGTTGGCCATTAAGCGCAGCCTTGCTGACTTACAGCTTGATTATTTAGATCTGTATTTAATTCACTTCCCCATCGCCCAGCCCTTTGTTGATTTTGCTGATCGTTATCCACCAGAATGGATCGCTGATACAAGCGCCGCTGAGCCAAAAATGGAACTGGCACCCGTCCCGCTTTATGAAACTTGGCAGGCCATGGAAAATCTGGTTGAAAAAGGTTTAACCAAGGAAATTGGAGTATGTAATTACAATACGGGTTTGCTAAACGACTTAATGGCCTACGCCAAAATCAAGCCTGCCGTTTTACAAGTTGAGTCACACCCTTATTTGACTCAAGATCGCCTGATGAAGCTGGCGAGGCAATATGACATGCAAGTGATCGCGTTTTCACCCTTAGGTGCGCTTTCATACTTAGAAATGGATATGGCCGGTGCCGCTGAGTCAGTACTTGAGAAAAATGTGGTTAAATCCGCTGCCCAGCGCTTAGGTAAGACCCCTGCGCAAGTGATACTTCGTTGGGGTGTACAGCGTGGTAATGCAATTATTCCTAAAACTTCACGCCCTGAACGTTTAGCGGAGAATCTAGCGATTTTCGATTTCGAGCTTAGCCAGCAAGAAATGAACGATATCAGTGCACTTAACAGTAATCGCCGCTTTAACGATCCCGGTCATTTTTGTGAAGCTGCGTTTAATACTTTCTATCCCATCTACGATTAGGGTGTCATTATGTCTGTAAAAGCGATTAATTATGTTGACGTACCTCATCAACTAAAAGAAGGGAATACTGCCTTCCCACGTGTAGTGCTTAATGATGGTTCCTTAAAAACCTTAAGTGATTGCAGCCAATGGATTGCGCAGCACAAAGTCGAACTTGAAGCTGAGCTAAAAGCGTCAGGGGCAATTTTGTTTCGTGGCTTTCCCCTTGATTCAGCGGAAACCTTTGACGAATTTTCAAATGCTTTCGGTTATCCAAATTTCACCTACAAAGAATCGTTGTCAAATGCAGTACGCATTAATTTTACTGAGCGCGTGTTTACTGCCAACGAAGCCCCAAAAGATGTCGAAATTTTCTTGCATCACGAAATGGCGCAAACGCCCATTTCCCCCAGTAAGGTATTTTTCTTCTGTAAGGCTGCTGCTGATGAGGGCGGAGAGACCCCTTTATGTCGTTCTGATTTATTGTTTACACAGCTTAAATTACAAGCGCCGAAGTTGGCTGAAGATTTTATCAATAAGGGTTTAAAGTACACCACCCATATGCCCTCAGAAGACGATGCGCTATCGGGGCAGGGACGCAGCTGGAAGAGTACCTTGAGTGTTGAAAGTCAAGGCGAAGCGGAAGCTAAACTTAAAGCGTTGGGTTACAGCTGGGTATGGACGCAAGACGGCGGTCTGCGTGCTACCACACCGGTATTGCCGGCAGTAGTGGCCTTAGATAATGGCACAGAAGTGTTTTACAATCAGTTGATTGCTGCGTTTATGGGCTGGAAAGGAGTTCGTGAAAATCCGTCCAGTGCCATTACCTTCGGCGATGGCACTGCCATTCCCGTTGAAGTATTGCAACTGGCGACTGATTTAGCCAAAAAATATACATTTGACTTGCCATGGCAGGATGGTGATGTGGCTTTGGTCGATAATTATATGAGCATGCATGGCCGTCGTCCTTATTCAGGAGCGCGCAAGCGTGAGGTGCTCGTCGCCTTAGCCATGAACTAAATGACCACTCAATAGCACCTTAATTACAGAGCCGCAAATCTATATGGAAAGAGTTAAAACATTACTACCGGGCATTATGGTAGCAACAACAGTGGGCTTGGCAGCACTTTTTTTAAGTGAACACTATGGTGCGCCAGCTATGTTATTCGCTTTATTGCTCGGTATAGCGATGTCGTTTTTGCATCATGGTACGCAATGTAAGTTAGGGATAGAGTTTACCGCCAGTACCGTACTGCGTATTGGGGTGGCGTTACTCGGCTTGCGAATAGCCTTTGGTGATGTATTAGCACTTGGCTGGAAAACGGGCTTACTGTTAATTGTTGCTATTATGAGCACCATTTTACTTGGTGTTGTATTGGCCAAAGCATTTGGTTTACAAAAGCGCTTTGGTGTACTGACTGGGGGTGCCGTTGGTATTTGTGGTGCATCTGCGGCCATGGCGATTGCTGCCGTGTTACCCGACAGTAAAGACAAAGATCGTGATACATTACTGACTATTATTGGCGTAACTGCACTGTCGACAATGGCGATGGTGGTCTATCCTATTATTGCCGGTATTCTTGGTTTGGACGAAACCGCCACCAGTATTTTTCTTGGGGGCACCATTCACGATGTCGCCCAAGTAGTGGGTGCCGGTTACTCGGTATCCGAACAAACCGGTGTATTAGCTACCCTAACCAAACTGGTGCGCGTGGCCTTATTGATGCCGGTAGTGCTGTGTATTCTGTTAGTGATGCGTATGAATCTGGATAAAACCAATCACGGTAAAGCACCCGGTGTCCCGATGTTTTTGATTGGTTTTGTTATTTTAATGAGTATTAACAGCATAGTCGCCTTACCTGAGGCATTGACCAAAATATCCAGCGATATCTCACGCTTTGCACTGGTTATTGCCATAGCTGCTATTGGCATGAAATCAAATTTAAGTCAGTTACTTACCGTAGGCTTTAAACCTATCTTATTGTTAGTGCTGGAAACCGTATGGATTGCCGGTTTAATATTAGTTTTTATCCCTTATCTGTAATTCTAATAAGGTGATGTTATAAAACCAACACAAGTCCAAAGCACATCAGCTACTTCTGCCGATGATGCTTTGGCACAATTGATTGATTTAAGTACAGAGCGTTCCTCGACTTTTTCCAGTCTATTCACTGTAGGAGCGTGGTCAGCCAGGCGATGGCATAAACGGGCGTAGTGCGTTTTTTACAAGACGTTTTAGCCTCAGTGGACACCTTGGCTACACCGGCAACAATCCATACCTCACTTTCCCCGATATTTATATTTTTTTAGCGATGCTCATTCAAATCTGATTGTGTTTTGAACGAAGATAGATTCAGAATTTAAAATATCTACCTTAGGTACGAAATATTGGTTCAATAAAGCGTCGGGCATTTACCTGTTGATGGCTTGGCCCATACCACCATAGTCGCAATGCGCTTACGTTGTACCTATGGCATAGTAAGCAATAGTCTGTTACCCGGAGTTATTATGGAAACTGCACTACCAAATCGCCCTGATTGGAAGGATTTACTCAAGTCGGGCAACCGAATTTATCTCGGTTCAAATGCTGCCGTGCCTAATGCATTGATTGATGACTTAATTGCCAATGGCACAGGCCTGCACGACATTGAACTGGTGCATATCAATACCTTGTCACAAAGTCGTTGGGTAGATCCACAATTCAGTGAACTATTTAAAGTTAATGCCTTGTTTATTGGCGGCGAAAAAATCCGTCAGGCAGTGGCTGAAGGGCGGGCCGATTATACCCCATGTTTTTTATCTGAAGTGCCATCACTGTTTGAGCAGGATATTATGCCGCTGGATGCAGCCTTGGTGATGGTTAGTCCTCCCGACCAATATGGTTATTGCTCCTTGGGTGTGGCGGTAGATGTTAATTTAGCGGCGGTTAAAAAAGCCAGATATGTAATAGCGCAAATTAACCCGCTGATGCCTCGTACCAGCGGTCACACCTTTATCCGTATTGGCGACTTTGCTGCTTGTATTGAACAAGAACAAGCCTTACCGGAATTACCTCATTACGAGCCCGATAAAATCACCGAACGTATTGGTCAGTATGTGGCCATGTTGGTAGAAAATGGCGCCACTTTACAATTAGGTGTGGGTAAAATTCCTAATGCGGTATTGTATTACCTGCAAAACCATCAGGATCTTGGCGTACACAGTGAATTAATCACCGATGGTATTATTGATTTGATTGCCAGAGGGGTGATCAATAATCGTAAAAAGACCTTTCATCCCGGTAAAACCGTGGCCAGTTTTTGCCTGGGGAGTAAAAAGTTATATGACTTTGTTGATAATAATCCCCACGTGGAATTTTACCCCAGCGATTATCTGAACTCGCCCTCAAACATTGCTCGCAATCATAAAATGGTATCCATCAACAGTGCCCTTGAAGTCGATTTAACGGGGCAAGTGGTGGCGGATTCTATTGGCTTTCAGTTTTACAGTGGCATTGGCGGGCAAGTGGATTTTATTCGCGGGGCGGCCATGTCACCGGGGGGGAAACCCATTATTGCCATGCCATCTACCGCCAAAGGGGGTACTATTTCACGAATTGTACCCACTATTACCGAAGGCAGTGGTGTGGTGACATCCCGTGGCCATGTACACTATGTGGTCACCGAGTTTGGTGTGGCTTCGCTCAAAGGGCGCAGTATTCGTGAACGAGCCCTGGAGCTTATTCGGGTGGCTCATCCCAAATTTCGTGATCAATTACTGGCGAAAGTACGTGAGCATTATTGGGTGCCCCATTATCAGAAAAACTATCCACGGGATGTACCTGAACTTGGCGTGATCGGTTTTAAAACCATGATGATTGATAATGCAGCATTTGATTTACGCCCTTTAAACCCCGCCGACGAGCGCCGTTTGCAGGAGTTTTTTTATTCCCATACCAAAGAAACACTGTTTTACCGCTATAATCATTATCCTACCCAAATGACCCGTGAAAAATCCTGTAATTTGGTCAGTGTTGATCAAAGCCATGACTTAGCCTTATGTATTGTGCGTCAGCACGGTTCGGTGGCCGAAATTCAGGCCGTAGGACGGTATTACCTATGTGGGGATAAAGTGAGTTGTGAAGTGGCTTTTGTTACCCGTGAAAAATTCCAGGGAAAAGGTATGGCTAAACAATTGTTGGGTGAAATGATTAATATAGCGAACCTACGAGGCCTGAAAACAATGTGCGCGATGGTCAGGGCTGATAATCGCAATATGCTCAAAGTATTCGAAAATGCCAATTTTAAACGCCAGCCCGCAGATGATCCCGGCGAGGTGAATTTGGTTTTAACTTTGGAGGCCGAGTAATGAGTTTTGTTTTTATTAGTCATCCTAGTTGTGGTTTACATGATGTTGGGGATGAACATCCTGAAAGTCCTGATCGACTGCACGCTATCAATGATCGTTTAATTACCTCTGGGCTCGATTTTGTTATCAATAAACAGCAAGCCATTAAAGCCACTAAAGAACAACTTTATTTAGCCCATGGTAAAACCTACATAGATAACGTTTTTGCCAGCGCACCAGAGGAAGGAGTGGTGCACCTGGACCCGGATACCCAGATGATGCCACGGAGTTTAGAAGCTGCATTGTATGGTGTTGGTGCAAATGTATTAGCGGTTGATATGGTGATGGAGGGTGCTGCCAACCAAGCTTTTTGTGCCGTGCGTCCACCGGGTCACCATGCACAACGTAATAAAGCCATGGGCTTTTGTATTTTTAATAATATCGCGGTAGCAGCTGCTTATGCGATGGAAAAATATGGTTTACAGCGGATTGCCATTATCGATTTTGATGTGCATCACGGTAATGGTACTGAGGATATTTTCTTTGATGATGAGCGGGTCATGTTTTGTTCTTCTTTTGAATACCCTTTTTATCCCTACGACGTTGGCCCAGGCAATGGGCACATATTGAACTTGCCCTTACCCGGGGGTACTTATGGCGATGACTTTAAGCAAGCGGTAACGGACAGTTGGTTGGCCAAACTTGATGCTTTTGCACCACAGTTAGTACTGATTTCTGCCGGTTTTGATGGTCATTACGAAGATGATATGGCGCATTTTAATTTGCTGGAAACTGACTATCACTGGATCACCTGTGAGCTAAAAAAACTGGCCAATAAACATTGTGAGGGAAAAATAATTTCGACCCTGGAAGGGGGGTATAACTTAAGTGCTTTAGGCCGCAGTGTCAGCGTTCACATTAAAGGCATGATGGAGTAATAAAAACGAATGCCTTAGTCAGCCATTATCAATGTATTTTGAGTATACCATCAAGCATTAAAACAAGGGTGTAGGGCGCTGAGGTATTCCGTTATCGGTAAAGGCAATGTTTTTTATTACAGGCTTATATGCTGATTATTCCCGCCTCCCCCGCCTTAGTAATCGTTTGGTAAAGGTTAATCTGCACGCAAATGTTGCAGGATTTCGCAATCTTTAATCTGCTTATGATCACAGCAATTGCCCAGCGCCTGCAGATTTTTTTCCAGTTGCGCCAACTCATATTGCGTCACACGTATCTGTTCAAGCTGGCGAGCGATGAGTGCATCGACTTGTGCACAGGGGGCGTTCCCGTCGTCTTGTACAGCTACAAGCCTTTTTATGTCAGCCAGTGGCATACGCAACTCTTTACAGCGACGAATGAAGTTTAATGATGCCACATCTTTTGTCTGGTAATAGCGGTAACCATTGCCACTGCGCTTCGCCTCGGGTAGCAAGCCAATATCTTCGTAATAGCGGATCGTTTTAGCGCTAATGCCAGTCACTTCGGCTAATTTTTTAATCTGCATAAAAAGAGTTGACCTTCCTGTAAGGGGAAGCTTTATTCTACGCTTAACGAATAACAAAGTAACGAGAACTCCATGAGTGAATGCTGCGGCGTCGATGCCCAGGATAAAGAACAACGTACCTTGTTGTGGACTGTGTTGGGTCTTAATGGTGGCATGTTTTTTGTGGAATTCATTGCCGGCTGGCTAGCTGATTCTAGCGGTCTTATGGCCGATTCACTGGATATGCTAGCCGATGCAATGGTGTATATGGTGGGTTTATATGCTGTAGGTAAAGCGATCCAGTATAAAGCTAAAGCGGCCTTGTTTAATGGCAGTTTACAACTGCTGTTGGCCGGATTCATTATGCTTGAAGTGGTGCTGCGCTTACTTCGTGGCAGCGAGCCGCAAACTGAGGTGATGTTGTGGATATCACTGTTAGCATTGGCAGTAAATTTATTCTGTTTTATTTTGCTGTCACGTTATCGTTCGGGAGACATTAACATGCGGGCCAGTTGGATTTGTTCCCGTAACGACATGATTGCTAACGTTGGTGTAATTTTATCTGCCGCTCTGGTGGTGTGGCTTGACTCAGCGATCCCGGATTTAGTGATAGCAACGATTATTGCGCTGGTGATCGTGCAGTCATCACTGAAAATTGTAAAAGAGTCCATAATAATGCTAAAAACAGAAATAAAACCTAAAAAAAACTGCTGCGGTTAATGCCTACCGAGACATATTTGCACACAGGGATAACAAAAAAGCGACTGTAAAATGCAGTCGCTTAGTAAACGTCACGTTGAATCAAAAGATCATGGCTTAATCATCATTGGTGTGGGAATTACCTTGGTTAGCGTCCGATCGGTGTCCTTCAAAAAGGGATAAAATAACCGCATCCACTTCATTTAATAGCGCAATAGACTCAGCGGTAAAACATCCACCAATCACTACCAGGCTGGCATCTGACACTTCCCCCAGTTTGCTTAGCGCTTTGTGTACTAAACTACTTTTCACCAAATTTTTTCTATCGTGAGGAAAGGTAATTAAAGTGCAGGTGTCATCAAGTTGTGATTCACAACTCATGGCTAATTTTTTGTATTCGGTTGGCACTCGCTCTTTAACCAAGAACGAATCTAAATGCTTTTGGATGTGAAATTTCATAATTTACTAATAGGTCATCAATAAAAAGTAAAAAGGTCGTAATACCACGACAGTTTGTATGCCACCAACTCAAGGTATAAACCCCGCGAAGAGCACAATGTTAAGCTTAATATTAGAATTTTATCTGCTTATCTGCTCGTTTGCCTGATGAATAAAAGCTGATTATAAATAAACTTATCCTAGCAGCAAATGGAATTAAAAGATTGTTTTATATTTGTTCGATATTTTTCGGTATTGAACGCACAAATTATACCATTGCACCTTGATATGCGATCAACTCACAAGGTGCTGGTAAGTTTCATAGCAAAACGTAACGTCGAAGGAATGCTGGTTGCCTTTATAGACGTTACAAAAACGTCGGGAATGCTTTTTATTTACCTCCATCAATGTGGTTCACCTGCTTCGCAGGCCAGCTGAAGCTGTTGTGATTTGTTCCAAAGAGGGCCCTAAAAGGGTCGAGCGCAGGGATGCGCAAAATACAATGCAGCTAGGGAGCTTGCCAGACCTTCCCGAAGGGCGATGCTAAATTTGCTTAGGCTTGATCAATAGACCAGGATAATTCGCACCCCCGGCTAAACAAATATTATCGATCGCTGAATGAGTAAATATTAAGGTGGATTGGTATTAAACAGCAAAAATAAACATGCCTATGCAGATTATTCAGAGCGGGCTATACACTCTATGGTATGACAAAAAAAATAATTTACCACCGAGGTCACAGGGCTAACAGAGTAAGTACATCTAAAGTGATCCTATTTTAAAAATTATTAACGCTGTGCTCTAAGTGGTGATCAAATAAAAATACAATTCACCCCAAGGTCATGGTGATCGCAAAGTGAAAAATGTAAGGGAGCGTTTTTAATGCCAAATTATTATCTTTGTACGCGATGTGTTTACCCAATCACACCGATTGCTACTAGCCCAGCCTGAGTCAAATTCAGCGGCATGAAAGTAAAAAAAGGGCGCCTAAAAGGCACCCTATAAATACACATAAAGACTATAAATAGTTAGAATTTCGCTCTTAACTGCACACCGAAGTAACGGTCTGCGTCGCGGGGGATTTGATAACGAAAGCCATCACCACTATAGGTCGTTACAAAGCTCTTATCCGTAAGGTTTTTACCAATTAGGCTGATACGGTAGGCGTCGTCATCAAAGGAGAATGCCAAACTTGCATTTAAGATCGCGTAATCAGGTAACAAATCTACGGCCGTTGCTGTCCCCCCCGGTGCGCCAGCGTACATCTCGTCGGTATACACATAAGAACTGTTTAAGATAACGTTCATGTTATCCAGCTCCCAGAAGTATTCACCGGTCACAGAATATTTAAGATCAGGCGAGAAGGGTAAGTCAGCCCCTGAGCTACCTTCACAATTGTTTGTTCCATCCGGGCAACGAAATTGATCAACTTCGGCATCCACTTTAGACAAACCACCGGTTAAGGTTAAGCTATCGGTTGCTTGCCACATCAAATCAAACTCGATCCCTTGAGTTATCACTGAACCGGCGTTGGTTAAACGTGTGATCGTAACGCTATCGAGTAGCTCAGAGTTATTCGCCTGGAAGCCATCAATTTCAGTTCTAAATACGGCTGCGTTGAAGATTAAATCATTGTTAGCATATTTATAACCCAGCTCGTATGCATCAGAGGTCTCTTTGCCGATAGGCAGAGTATCGGTGTCGGCCATGTTGTAGAAGACGTTAAATGCCGGGCCTTTATAACCTTGTGAGAAGGTAAAATAGGTCATGCTGTTGTCGGTTAAGTCATATTGAAGACCTAACTTACCTGAGATGTTAGTTTCATCTGTTTTACCTTCATAATCGGTGTCAAAACTGCGAACGCCAACCCCTGTGCGTTTGTATTGATCATTACTGCTTCGGTTGTGTGAGTAGCTAACTTCGTCATCCGTATAGCGAATACCGAACAGTAAACGTAAGTCGTCACTAATGTGGTATTTACCATCAGCAAACACAGCCCAGTTATCAAATTGAGTACGCATAAAAGCGGTCGCCCCAACTATATCATTGGCGTTACAGTTAAGGTTTTCATCGCTAATAAACTGGTTTACTTGATCGTCTGTCGGGTTTGCAATACCTGAGGTGTCAGTCAAATAACCTGAAATAGCCGCTGGGAACTGCCCACCATTATTTTGACAACTGGCATCACGGGTGAAGTTACGTTCTGATTTTTGGGTCCACCAGAATGCACCTACTTGGTAATCTAAATCACCACCAATGGGGGAAGCAATACGAAATTCCTGTGAGGTTTGTTTCCAGTTTTGTTCACCAATATCGTGGAGTTGAAATGCAACACCACCATCATTTACGTTTCCGAAATTAACGGCAAAGGGAATAGAACCAGTCGTAGACGTAAAATCACCCTCACGAAACTCGGTATTGTCCCAGCTGCGATGAGCGGTGATTGACGTAAATTCATGATCACCAATCATTTTATCAACCTGTACTGAGAAAGCCGTGGTTTCATCCAGGGTACGGGTTTCAAAATCATGGTCGATTTGCCGTTGTTCTAAATCCAAGTCACCTGCTCCTGTGCTATCAGGTGACGCTTGGGAAATATGTCGGCCACTGGGGGTCAGCTCTAAATCTGCACAACAGCTATCATCGGACGTGACGTTTTCAAAAATAAACAGAATATCGGTATCGCCTGCGGCTTCAATATCGAGCATGCCGCGTATGCCCTGTTTGTCGTAGCCATTAGTCTGTTCATTGTTATAAACATTGTTAATGTAGCCGTCAAATTGAGATTTAAGCACAGTCAAACTGCCATTGACGTTGTCGTTAAGTGACCCGCTAACACTGGTTTTTAAACGATATTCATTATCTTGGAATAAGGTTGCCTCAACCGCGCCTTCAAATACGTCTGATGGGCGTTTGGTGGTAATATTGACCACCCCAGCGGAGGCGTTCTTACCAAATAAAGTCCCCTGTGGGCCGCGTAATACTTCGATGCGTTCTAGGTCGTATAAGTCCACAAAAGCTTGGCCGGAGCGACCTAATACTACGCCGTCTACCACTGTTGATACACTTGGCTCGGCGGCGACACTGAATGAGATAGTACCGATACCACGTATGGTAATGGCAGAATTACGGTTGGTGTTACCTTTACGAAAGCTTACCGATGGGACTAACGCTTGCAGTCCTTCAATGTTGGCCGAAAATGCAGCGTTGATTTGATCTTCACGTAATACCGATACCGCTACTGGCACTTCGTTAAGGTTCTCAACGCGTTTTTGTGAGGTAACGGTAATCTTTTCCATTAAACCTTTGTCTTTAACAGGCGCTGTTTCTTGTGCGCTGGCTGCAAAGCCAATTGTCATACACGTGCCAAGTGCTAAGGCACGAGTGATCCCTGTATGTAGTGTGCTCAGTTTAAGTAACATGGTGTTCTCCGCGATCTAATTAGGGGGGTAGTCTTAACAACGTGTATTACACTGTTGCAATACGTTGGCGGTGTAAGCTACCAATTTTTATTGAATTTTTAGTTTGACTGCAAAAGTAATTGGGTCATCGCTGCAACCTTTAAATATCTCGAGTCGTATATTTTCTATCTTATATAAGACAAAAGACAGGTAAAATTTAACCGTAAAGTTAACAAATTGCAATATTTTTGTTAAAAGTATTTCAGGCTATTGTTAAGAGATGAAGATCGGATGAAAAGTGAATAGCTTTTAGCTAAAAGAAATGTAGCCTGATCCTGTGTAAAAGGATCAGGCAGAATAAAAACTACAATAATTGTTGATACATTTTATAACAAAACTAAGGCATTGTTGCGTCGCATTGGGCAACCGAATTTTCTAATAAATTCAGCCAATCGCTACCGTAGTTATCTTTAAACCAGTTGCGAATATTTTTAGCGGCGTCTTTAAAGGCTTGTTTTTCCTCAGGGGTAGGGCGATAAACTGTGCCACCAGCTTGTTCGAATAGTTTATATGAATTGGCTTCCTGGTTGAAAACCAAATCATTGGCTGCTTTTTGTTGTTTCACAAAACCTTGTTCTATTATTAGCTGAATGTCACCTGGCAGGGATTGCCAAACCGGCTCCGAAAACCACCATAGTGCTGCCATATAGGAGTGGCCATCAAGCACTATGTACTTTAAATGTTCTTCTAATTTGGCGCCGATAATATCTTGAATGCCGTTTTTACTGCCCTCTACCACACCTGTGGCCAATGCAGTGTATAACTCCGCCCAGGAAACAGGTGTCGCATTGGCACCTAACTGGCTTACCAACTCTTGTTGAATTTTGGCGGGCGTAGTGCGGATTTTCTGCCCTACTAAATCCCGTGGATGGTGAATGGGTTTGCTGGTGGTGGCAAAGTTACGCCAGCCACCGGTATTGGTGACACCCATTAAACGTATATGCAGGTTCTGGTTTAATACGGTATCACGCATTTTGGCTAAAATAGGGCCATCGAGTACGCACTGGACTTGCTTATCGTTGTCAAATACATAGGGTAAGTCAAGCACCTGAGCGGGTGCGAAAAAGTTTCCTGTGCCACCTGCTGTGGTGGGGAACATTTCCAATACCCCTTTTTGCAGATTGCCAATACATTCAGGTACGCCCCCACAAAACTGCCCGGAAGCATACAACTGCACTTGTATTCGGCCATTACTGGCCTTTTCCACGTAATCTTTGAACGCCAGCAAGCCCACGTAATCTTCATCTTGAGTCGAGGCTTGAATAGCCGCTTTAATGGTAAATTCGGCTTGGGTGAAGCTAGAGCGAAAAATACCCAAGGCACTGGCGCTAGCAATAAGAGCGTAAACAATCAGTAATACGATGCGTTTTGTATTCATATCAGGCAAACCCAAATAAACGAGGCAGGGTCATGGTGACCGCAGGGAAATAGGTGATGATAAAAATCACCACGGCTTCAACAGCTAAAAACGGCAGCATTTCATAAGCGATATTTTCGGTTTTTTCACCGGATACAGATGCGGCCACAAATAACACTAAACCCATGGGCGGAGTGGCTAAGCCAACGGTTAAATTAACACACATGATGACAGAGAAGTGCAGGGGATCGATACCAAGACTAATAAATATTGGTGCCAGTACTGGTCCCAAAATCAATATGGCAGGGCCAGCATCTAAGAACATGCCAATGGCAAATAAGAACAAATTGATGATCAATAGCAATAGCAGGACGTTGTCAGTTATGCCAATAATTTGCTCGGCCAACATATCGGCCATGCCTGATACGGTGATGATCCACGCAAAGGTTACCGCTGAGCCTACCAGCAATAAGATAGTGCCAGATTGTACAGCGGCATTGACTAATATTTCCGGTAGCCTGGAGAACTTCAGGGTATTGGTCACAAATAGGGTGATGATCAGTGCATAACCTGCGGCTACCGCTGCGGCTTCGGTAGGAGTAAACACGCCCAGCACAATGCCGCCGAGTAATATAATGGGGGTGAGTAGGGGCAGAAACGAGCTTTTTAATGCACTGCCACGTTCATGCCAGGTAGCCTTTTGATTGGCCACGGGGTAATTACGCTTTTTAGAAATATGATTGGTGACGAGCATCAAGCCGACACATATCAATAAACCTGGAGCAATGCCGGCTAAAAACATCCCAGCAACAGACACGTTCATGATGAAGGCGTATAAAATCATGATCCCCGAGGGTGGAATGATCGGCCCAATTACCGACGATGCCGCAGTGACCGCAGCAGCAAAGCGGCGGCTATAACCGTTTTGCTCCATAGCAGGAATAAGCATTTTACCTAAGGCCGAGGTATCTGCTACCGCCGAGCCTGACAACCCTGCAAACAATACAGACGACAGGATATTGACTTGCGCCAGGCCACCACGGTAATGGCCAATCAAGGTTTGGCTAAAACGCACGATCGCCTGGGTGATACCACCTTGATTCATTAGCTCCCCGGCTAAAATGAAAAAGGGCACTGCCATCAACGGAAACGAGTTCATGCCGGAGTAAAGCCGTGTTAACAAGGCGGAGAAAAACACCTCATTGCCGTCCAGCATCAAGCTCACACCAGGGCCAATTAATAAGGCAAACACGACAGGTGTGCCGGCAGTTAACAGTAAAATAAAAACCCAAAAATAACTTAATGACATATTATTTACCCCCTAATGGGGTAATGGTTTGCACCGTGAGGTGCTTACGCAGGCAAAGTTGGTTAATCAGATTTTCCATACCCACCAGCACCAAAGTAGCGAACATAAAGGGGGCACAAGCGTAGAAATAAGCCAGTTTAACGGGCATCGATGAAGCGTAGATATCCAGTCCCCCTTGCCAGAAAGATAAACTCTGTTTGAAAAACACAGTGCTGATAACAATAACTAACAGGGTAATGATGATCTCCGTCATGCGGCGCAATCCTTCTGGTAAAGCTTCGGCAAACATTTGGATCGACACGTTCAAATTTTCACGGTAGGCCCAAGGTGCCACTAAACAGGCAACCCATACCATCAGGAACTTGGCGAGTTCTTCGGTCCAGGCTAATGAGTCGTTTAACACATATCGATAAAATACCTGTGCCAGGATCATGATCAACATGGCACTAAGCAGTACACCGGCCAGGTTTTTCCCCACCCAGCTAAGAGCATAATTGATCTTAGATAGTGGTCGATTTAGCGCCAAGAGCCCTTGGCGAATAACATTTTTCATGGGTATTCTCCGGCAGTTTACTGGCCCTTGGCAGGCCAGTAGTGACTAATTTTCGGTTGCTGATCAGTGAGTTGTTCGGTGTGCTCTATATCTGGCCCGACAGGAATATGTGCGCCTTTAGGCACAAAGACCGCCATCTCCTGTAAACTAAGGGTTAAGGTATAGCTTTTACCACCCTGATAGGTTTGTTCGCTGGGAAAGCGCTGCCATTGACCTTCCGGTAAATAAAATTCGACTTCCCCCCCTGGTTGTAGACAGGGCACTACCAACATGTGGTCACCAAACATAAATTGCAGTTCGAAGGCCCCAGCCAAACGATCCCGCGGGAATGCCAAAGCCATAGCCCGCATCAGTGGTGTGCCGTTGCGGGTAGCCTGTTGCATCGCATTATAAATGTAAGGCAATAAACGGTAGCGCAGAACCAGCGCCTGATTTACCGCTTCTTCGGCCTCTATTCCGTAACTCCAGGGCTCACGCTGGCCAATACCGTGCAAACGCATATGGGCGCTAAATACGGCCGCCTGAGACCAGCGGATAAATAGCTCCTGGTCCCGGGTGTCTTTATAAAAACCGCCCACGTCAGTGGCAAAAAAGGGTGCCCCCGACATGCCCCAGGATAACGCCCCGCGAATACTCGCCCCCAGGCCGCCCCAATCGGCTTGTGGATCGCCGCCCCATTGACTGGGAAAACGTTGTGAGCCGGTCCAGGCTGAACGGCTAAACAAAAAAGGACCATTTTTGGCATATTTTTGCGCCGCTTCGTATACACATTTGTTGTATAAAAAACTATATACGTTATGTAAACGCTTGCCTGAATCACCGCTGTGGGCAAGCATGTTGTCATCTTCTACTTGCTCACCAAAGTCGGCTTTGATCATATCGACTCCCAAATCAAACAGCGGTTTGTGCGATTCTAACCAAAACTGATAGGCATCAGGGTGGGTGAAATCCACAATACCAGATTCAGGCAGCGGCGTAAGCACCTCGGCAAAGGCGCTCATATCCCATTGATACTGATAGGCTTGGCCAGTGCGTTTGTCTTTGAGTAACCAGCCTTTTTTGGCCATTTCAGCAAATAACGGATGCTGAACCGAGACCAAGGGGTACTCCCAAATACACACTTTAAAATTATCCGCTTTGAGTTTATTGATAACTGCCGCAGGATCATCAAAACGCTTAGGATCCCATTCAAAGGCAAAACGGGTATCGGTGTCTTGCCACGCCCGCCCGTCAAGGGTGATCACGTCGCAGGGCATATGATGGTCGCGCACAGCTTTGGCTGTGGCCAATAACTCAGGCACATCTTTGTAATAGGCTTTGGATAAAATGACGCCAAGGCTCCAGATGGGTGGGGTGGGAGCTTTACCGGTTAATTCGGTATAGGTGTTGATCATGGCCTGGCCATCATCACCGTGTAGTAAAAAAATGTCTAAGGTTTCATCTTCAATCAACAGGCCATAGGCGCGTTGAGACCAGGTTGCATAGCCGACTGCGTGGGTAACTGGCGCAGGGGTATGCACAAAGACACCCCAACCACTTGGGCTCCAACAAAAAGGTGTGTTTTTGTAAGAGATTTCGGCGTTAACCCCTAAGGCATCGTGGTTGTATGAGCGCACCAGTTGACCACGTTTATTTAGGCTGCCCCATTTTTCACCCAAACCATAAACTGCTTCTTCAGTGGCAAGCTCCAGACTTAGCAGCCAACCTTCGTCTACTTTTGCCAGCGGGGGTAAACGGTAACGGCGCACAAAGTGTCCATCGGTAGCAGACTGCTGCACGGTTTTATTGTTTTTGCATAACGTAAAGGTAAAGGGGTTGTGTTCTATGATCAGTTTGCTATTACCGGCAATTAAGATGGTTTGCTGCTCAGTGCGAACGATATCGCCGGGAATATTAGCGGGGGAAGTCAGCAACAGACCATAATCAGGTTGTTGACTGTCACCCATGCGTAAGCGTACGCCAAAAGAATGAAACGAAACCTGTAAATCACCCAAAGAGGTAGGTACACATATGCTGTTGTCTTTTATTTTCATTGCTTCGCCGGTTATGCTGGCTTGGCTAATGTTATTCCAATCTGGGGCGGTGACATTAAATGCTGACATGGCTCTTTCTCACTGGTGGTAATGACCGGTTAGCCAAATCATAAGCGTAACGACGGGCATAAACTTGGTAAAGACGATCTTATATAAGACATAAGTTATAGTAGTGTTAATTTATTGTCAACGATAAGATGCGCCAGGGTGTATTTACGAGCCAAGTAGTACACTTAATGCTTAAAAAATAATGTGAAATATTGCTTTGAAATAGCTGTTTCTGATCCATTTTTCAGCCTGGTCAGAAATGGATCAGGATCCAACTTTAGGTAAACAAATCCATATTATCTTGTATAAGACATCAAATTAAGATTACTCTTATGTTTTGTGACCACTATTTGCCGTATATGAATGAAAATCGCTTCGACAATAAACTTAGTCGCCCCGGATTAGCCTTCCAGCCACTTTATAAACAAGTGGAAGAGTACGTCACCCAGTTAATCGTCGAGCAACGCTGGCGGCCAGGGGATATGCTACCTAATGAGTTTCAATTGGCTAATGAACTTGGCGTAAGCCAGGGAACGGTGCGTAAAGCCCTCAATAGCTTAACCAGTACTAAAGTTCTTACCCGTCGTCAGGGTATAGGCACATTTGTTTCTGAGCATACAGGACACCACGGCCTGTACCGTTTCTATCCTTTGATTGCCGATGGTAAAAGCCCTGAACTGCCTAAAGCAGAATTAATCTCCATCCAAATTCAAGTCGCCAATAAGCAAGTAGCTGACGCCCTGGAAATAAAAGTTAAAGATAAAGTCATCGTTTTGTCGCGCAGGCGGATTTTAAATAACGAGTTTTGTATTGCCGAGACTATTTATTTACCCTATAAGCTGTTTAAAACTTTACTCGACGAACCTGAGGTGCCCCATACCCTGTATCATTTTTACCAAACTAATTTTAACCTGACCGTGCATAAAATTAATGACAGTATCAAAGCTGATTTGGCCACCCAGAAGGATGCAGAGTTACTGGGTATTAAAATTGGCCAACCGCTGCTGGAAGTGACCCGCATCGCCCGCTCTTTGGATAACAAGGCCATGGAATATCGCATTAGTCGTTGCCGCTCAGATAAATACCATTATCTGGTTGAGTTAAATTAACTGGGGGTACCCTCAGTGGATTAACCAGTCCAACGCACTTTGTTTGTCGATAAAATAGGAGATAAACCAGGCACACACCACTGCCGTTATCTCTTGTCAGCCTTTGTTGCCGTAAATTACCACTTTTTTGCCCCAGTTTTAAGCCATCCCAAGCCGCTCTTCCCACCCTTGCAGCTCAATGCAATCAATGATTGCATTGACGTTTGGCTCTTTGACCTCACTAAGGGCTGAATCGAGCATGGGTGTTATGATCAGATAAACCTCGTGAGTCAGTTTACCGACCGCTTTAAGCGTAAAAAAACTGATTGTCGACATGTCTAATGCCAATAGATAAACCATACTGTGTAATAGCCATACCGGTGCGCATATGTTGTTTGTGGGGTTTACAGGTTTCAACTGGGCGTTACTATTTAGTTAATAATTCCAGTTTACCCCTGCAATTAAGGCCGTTTAAATTATTGTTGAGGGATCAATTACTAACATGGATTGTTACAACAATTGGCGATAAAGGGGAATGAGAGCAGCCAACAATGCTGCAGATTCAGTTAGTCTGATTCTGAAACATAGGGCACCTTTGGACTGCCTCAATACAACAGACCAGGGGTAATAGAAGATTAGAGGTGTCATTGGTGCTGAACATTAGCATGAATAGACAGTACTAAGTTTTTCTCTCTAACGTGTCCACATAAATCATTATTTTTCCTCTTTAAATAGTGCAGTTGTCATTGTCTTTCCTCTTAAAATGCCACACCCATACTATTGTCTAGTATGCATTTGGTGCCAACTTGTTACGATCTAATATGAAAAAATATAATAGATAAAAAGGCAATATCTTGGGTTTAACAGCACCTGTGAAAGAACCATTAAAAACGCTCTGTTTATTGGCTTATTTAGTAATGTCATAATTGCTAGCCTGTTTTTATACCGGATAAGCCCTATTTTAATGCCGTAAATGAAAAGATAGGTTCATATGTTTATATTCTATAAATCCTGTTTACCTCTGAAAAAAATGTTAAAACTACTTGTGCGATTTAGTACTGCATTATTAGTCTTCAGCATGTTTGGTTGTGGCGGTGACCCGAATCCAGTACCCACACCAGTACCCACACCAGTACCCACACCAGTACCCACGTCTGTTAGTCCTGAAGACGCAGACGATATGTCTGGCTTGAGGGAAGTCAATATGGGTGCATTAGCCAAAGATATTATTCCGTCTATGCAAG
>Ga0307489_10000262_pt1 | contig 30169 bp, 49 predicted proteins | sample SB12metaG_FD_202247 | JGI IMG/M metagenome (GOLD analysis project Ga0307489, IMG submission 202247) | Sea-ice brine microbial communities from Beaufort Sea near Barrow, Alaska, United States - SB 1.2 | ecosystem: Environmental > Aquatic > Marine > Coastal | place: USA: Alaska | collected... | reverse complement strand
GCGCCGGCGGAGGAGGCGGCGTCGGCACCGGCGGAGGCGGTGGCGGCGGCGGCGGCGCCGGCGGTGACGGCGGCGGCGGCGGCAGTGTGAGCTATGCCGCTCTGAAGGCCGCGGCGTCGGGATACAACGCGGCGCACGCCTCGCTGCTGCACCCGCCCTCACCCCTCGCCACCTGGGTGCTCAAGGACCCGGCGCTGTCCGCATTCCACGTCACTCCCTAGTGCCTAGTCTGTGGGCTAGTAACTTCTAGTAAGCTGGAGTTCGTTGATTTGGCCAAAAGTCAAATGACTTCTGGTGAAAACACCAAACGCCTACTTACTACGGGTAGTACGAGATCCACATATAGAATGCTTTACAGACTAGGCACTAGCACAGCAGTCACCGCCAGTCCATTCCTGTTCCTTGAGTTCGATGCCTCGAAGGGATTTCTTTCCAAGGTTTCGGCTCTCTATTCTAGTTACACATAGACGGTGGACTTAGTTTCAGATTCTTCCGGTGACGACTGTAGACTGCGTTTTAGAACCTTCTAGCTCTAGTTGATGCGCTAGTTGATAAACCTGTTACTATTACTCGTACAATACACGAGCCACACGGCGGCGAATTGGCCGCTGTCCCCGGCTCCCCGCGGCAGTTTAGGGTTTAGGGTTTAGTTTAGGGTCCCCTCCGCCTCCGCGATACGCCTCGCCCTCCCGCAGCACCTCCACGCAGGGGCTTACACTCGTCCACTTTTCGGCTCAACGTAAGCGCTTTCTGTGTGACTGGGGGTACATTCAGGAGTTGTTTAGGGGGTGTTTGACAGGTGGCAGGGGGTATTAGGGGGTGTTTAGGGTGTATTTTGTGTCAAAGGGCTCAGGCTGAGCTGAGAAGTGGACGGGTGTCAGCCCCTTCCTCCACGGTGACAAGCAAGTCGCCCGCCGCGCCCGCCTCGGACATATTCCCCATCACACTCAACGTCTTGGCTCAGGGCCGTTGCCACTCGTTCCTGCACTGCTTGCTCATTTATTAATTTTCACTGATCCACAAGGCGCTCACGTGGCGATAATTGACCAAATCCCCCTCCAACATTTCAAGCGGACAGACAAGGTCTGTCAGGACTTAGGCCGTATCACTGGTGTGCACGTGTTCCCGTATCAGGGATGAGCCAGCATGAGTTGAGCTGAAATCGGAGCTCGTTTGAAGCCCTGCCTTGGAGTACCCACCGTCACCAGCTCCATAAATCGTTATGATTTCGCCGTCCATCACGCCGGGGCGCACGGGCACCTTCACTTTGCGCTTCAGGGGGGACCGCCCGAAACCAGGGCCTTACACTCGTTCACGTTAGAGCTCAACTTGAGCAACTCCACGACACACTCATGAATTAATTTGGGTGACACGGCGGACAGAAGCGCTCAATTTGGGCTGCAATCGGAACGAGTGTAAGCCCCTGCCCAAAACCGTCGCACTTGCCGCAGAGCTTGTCCATTGCTAGCGTCCACGCCCCCTGTTGCGAAGGCCCCGTCGTCATAAAACAGTCAATATCTTTAACAAAATAACCGGTATGGCATACGCTATGCAGCCCGGTCTGCGGGCAGTTGGGGAGAAACTGCATGCGGAGGGCGGGTAGGTCCGAGCAAGGGCCGGTAAAGTAACCCCAGAATTTACCAGTTAAGAGGGGTATATTTTATTTTGGAGGTTTATTAGGGGGGTTGTTAGGGGGGTCGTTGCGTGAAAATAAACCCCGAAGACCTTAATCCTGAAGTTCTTTTACAGTCTGTTAACTGGTAAATTCTGGGGTCATTACCGGCCCTTGCCCGGACATAGCGGTCAGTTGGGTGGAAACTGTATGTGGAGGGCAGAGTAGACCGTCTGCGGACTGTATACAAACCGGGCCTCACCTGCTTCTCGCCCCAGCCCAAGCACTTGACGCAGTTGACCTCCACCTCCGCGTCCAGAGGCAGCGCCTCCCCTCCCGCGGCCAGGGGCTTACACTCGTCCACTTTTCAGCTGAACGTAAGCACCTTATGTGGGACAGGCGGTGTAAAGGGCGTATTTAGGGGCGGTTTAGGTAGTGTTTGCGAGGGCATGTTGACAGGGGTTTTAGGCTTAGGGTGTGTTTGAGGGGGTGTTTACGGTACATTTTGAGTGACAGAAACGGCTCAGGCTGAGCTGAGAAGTGGACGAGTGTAAGCCCCTGCCTGCGGCCGCCGCCTCGGGCGTCAGGGTCAGCACGGCGCCCGCGTCCTGTCCGTTCAGCCCATTGAGGGCTATTCTATTTTTTGTCACGAGCCGCTTCCCCTCGGCCAGCGCCAACGCTTTCATCTTTTTCTCCTCTGAGGCCTTGTCTTTCTCCTTTTTCTTCTTTTTGGCGATGGCGTCGAGCGCGCGCTCGGCGGCGGAATACGCGCGCGCCATCTCGAGCACCACGTTATAGCGCCTGGCAGATGTTTAGGGTTCGGGGTTTAGGGTTTAGGGTTTAGGGTTCTGGGTATTGCACGCCACGTCAAGGGACGCCGTGTGACGAAGATTCAAAACACATTGGATGACGTGGCGAGCATTTTCTGCGAAGGGCCCAGCAGATATGGCTCGCCACGCCATAGGATGCCGTGTTACTCAAGAAACGAGTGTTCACAGCGCGTAAAATGACGTATGGGATACTGGTAGAGAGCACCATCTGACTCAAGAAACGAGTGTTCATAGCGTGTAACATGAACTATGGGATACTGGTAGCGAGCATTATCTGCCCCGCGCCCTACGGCGTCGGGGCCGCCATAGGATGCCGTGTTACTCGAGAAACGAGTGTTCCCAGCGGGTGACGTGGCGAGCAACGTGTGTGACGTGGTGATCAACGTGTGTGACGTGGCGGGCAACATGTATGACGTGGCGAGCAACGAGTGTGATGTGGCGAGCAACATGTGTGACGTGGCGAGCAAGGTGTGTGACGTGGCGAGCAACGTCCGGCAGGCCCTACGGCGTCGGGCCCGCGCACCTCCCCCGCCGCCTCCATCTCCACCACCCAGGGGCTTACATTCGTACCAATTCCGCTCAACTTGAGCTTACTCTGCCCATTTCCGCTCAACTTAAGCTCACCTTGTCCCCCGCATGATCCAAATTAACCCGTTGATGTGTCCTGAAGGTGCTCAAGTTGAGCTCTGCCGTGAGCGATGTGTCCCGAAGGTCCTCAAGTTGAGCTGTGAAGAGAGCGAGTGTAAGCCCCTGCCGCCAGCCCGGCCAGCTCGCGACTCCACCTCAACTCTTGCAGCTGGAACGACCCGGCTGCCTCGCCCAGGAGCTCGGCGTCCACTTTTTCGCGCGCCACGTCGTTACACAGTGTCTCCTTCGCCTCCTTCCACGGGCTTACACTCGTTCCCATTTCAGCTCAACTTGAGCTCTTCCGTCCACCGTATAACCCAACTTAACTCATGAATGTGTCCTGGAGTTGCTCAAGTTGAGCTCTACGTGAACGAGTGTAAGCCCCTGCCTCCTTCCTGGGGACTGACGGAAATTGCTACTACCTAATAGGATGCCACTTTACTCAAGAAACTATGGTTCATATTGAGTTTCATGACGTGGCGAGCAGCAGTCCTACCTCCTCCAGCGTCCGAAACGCTTCTATGGAGCCGCCGCTGTCGGGATGCGCTTGTTTGGCGCGCGCACGAAACGCCGGCGACGAGGGGCAACAGCACTCGCAGCATTTATACTCACGTTCCGGGTGAACGTTCGGACAGAAGCGCGAAGGAGGAGGAGGATACAGTCGCACGGAGGAGGAGGAGGAGGAGGATATAGAACGTAGGTCGAGCGCTGGCTCTCAATAGACAATAACTCCCCTGCCTGTCGCACCGCGCGCGTGCTCGCGGTCACGTCAAGCTCCAACACTTCGTACGGATTGGCTTTTGTCGCCTTCTCTGCTGTCGCACCGCCGGGGGTCTCCGACGACGCCCCAGCGGCGACGCGGCGGTGACGGCGCTCGCCGCGACGGTGATCGTCACGGCGGTGACCCCCCGCGATACAGCCGGTTGGCCGAAGCCCCGGCAGCGCCGTGCAAGCGGCCATCCTGACGCGCGTTGCAGTTGTGAACAGGTGGCGATGACGTGTCTTTCAGTCTTGACCCCGAGGGGCGGGTTGTGCGGTGCTGTTGCGTGTGATGTTTGTTTGGTCAGATCGCCGTTTTGTCGAGCCTCATTTGGTCAGTACACCGTATCCTTGTCGTCAGGAGTCGGCACTGTCCCAAATTCGTCTGTTGATTTTTTTTGCATTTTTCTGCTGCTCGCAGAGGAGCTCAGAACACGGGTTGCGCACATTCGCCGGTCGCGCCTCTCTGATCGAACCCCGTATCGATCGATATCACGCCTAGCGTCGTTGGCGTCGCCCCCGCTGCCCCACCCTATCCTCGCGCGGTGGGCGCGACAAACGAAAAACAAAGCAAAGTCCGAAATGGCATCGTCTCCAGCTACAGCAGCAGGCCCTTCTTCAGCAGTTGACCTGAGCGCCGTTGACTTCGACCCGCGCTTCGAGGCCTTCCTCGCCGCCTCCGCGGACCCGGGGCTGCCCCCCGACATCGCGGCGCAGATCGGCGAAGGGCTGCGGCGACAGTACGCCAAGCCCCCCGTGGCACAGACCGAGGCAGGGGCTTACACTCGTTCCCATTTCCACTCGTTCCCATTTCAGCTCAACTTGAGCTCCTCTGTCCAACGTAGAACCCAACTGAACTCGTGAATGTGTCCTGGAGTTGCTGAAGTTGAGGTCTAACGTGAACGAGTGTAAGCCCCTGGACCGAGGCGGTGCTGCGATCCCCGTGCACCCCCGAGCGCGTGCGTCAGCTGGTGTACTGGCAGGGGCTTACACTCGTCCACTTTTCGGCTCAACTTGAGCGCTTTGTATGGGATATGGGTTTCGCATAGGGGTTGTGTAGCCCGTGTTAAGGGGGTGTCAGGGCGTGTGTTGGGTGTTTTCTTGTGTGAGACATAGCTCAAGTTGAGCTGAGAAGTGGACGAGTGTAAGCCCCTGTGTACTGGCCGGACGAAGACGACGCACAGCTGTACCCTGCGCTGATTCAGTCGCCGCCCGACGGCGCGCCCAACGACCACCCCGCGGTGCGCTGCCAGGTCACGTTCCTAATGGCGCTGTACCTGCGCCACAGCAAGAGCTGGGCAGGGGCTTACACTCGTCCACTTTTCGGCTCAACTTAGGGGACAGGGATGCATTTAGGTATTGATTAGGTGGTGTTTAGGAGGTGTCAGGGTGTATTACCGAGTATCAGGGGGCGTTCCGGGTGTAATTTGCGTCTGAACCGGCTCAGGTTGACTTCAGAAGTGGACGAGTGTAAGCCCCTGGAGCTGGGTGTTCTCCAAGTGGTTCATTCTCGCCGGGGGACTGCGCTCCATGGCAGGGGCTTACACTCGCTCACTTCAAAGCTCAACTTGAGGACTTTCGGGACACATCGCTCACATTAGAGCTCAACTTGAGCACCTTCGGGCCACATCCACGGCTTAACTTGCGTTGTGTAAGGGACACAGCGAGCTTAAGTTGAGCGGATAGGGGCAAGGTAAGCTCAACTTGAGCGGAAATGGGAACGAGTGTAAGCCCCTGCTCCATGGTCGACCTCATCGTGTGCCCCAACTTACATCTGCGGGGGCAGGCGCTAGAGGCAGAGGCTTACACTCGTCCACTCTTCAGCTCAACCTGAGCCATTTATAACACAAATTACACCTTAGACACCCCCTAGACACCCCCTAGTACCCCCTAACACCGCCTGAACACCCCCTAAGCAACCTCTATACGCACCCCCTATCTCACAGAAAGCGCTTACGTTGAGCCGAAAAGTGGACGAGTGTAAGCCCCTGGCTGGAGGCGCTGAGCGCGCTGACGCACGAGGAGCTGTTCGCGTGGCACGAGCCCCCGCGGTAGGGGGGTGCAGGTTGACTCTATCAAACCCACATTGAAAGCGCCTGGGCTTAATCTCTTGAAACTAGACTATAATGAACCGCCTTCAAACTCTGCTTTCAAATTCAACTTGCGCCGCTACACCGCGGGCCAACACCTTAGACGTCGCCGTGCACCAGCGCATGCTGGAGCTGGCCCAGTCCCCGCTCATACCCAACTTGACCGCCAACTTCACGGAAGGGGCTTACTCTCGTTCCCATTTCAGCTCAACTTGAGCTCTACCGTCCACCGTATAATCCAACGTAACTCATGAATGTGTCCGGGAGTTGCTCAAGTTGAGCTGTAACGTGGACGAGTGTACGTCCCTGCTTCACGGACTCCTTCCCGGGCGCCAGCCACATCGCGCTGCAGCTCCTGGCCTTCTTCGCCTCCTGGCTGCGGCTCCGGCACTGTCCCGGCAACGTCCTCCGCCTCAGCGAGGACCTGATCCAACTCCTGCACGATTGGTCGCTGAAGCCCGATGGATCCGACGAGGAGAAGGCGCTCGCGAAGGCGCTTTACGACGATTTCTCGCTGCCTGAGGGAGCACTAGCACCGGAATCGGACGGCTCCACATCCTCCTCATCCAAGGCTTTACCGGCTCCGCCGGTTCTCAACGGTCCCGAGGTTGGGTGGTGCAGGTTGACCCTACGAATCCCAAGTTGAAAGCGCCTGGAAATAAGCGCTTCAAACTAAAGTTTGATATCTTGCTTTCAACTGCAACTTGCGCCGCTATACCGAGGCTGTGGCGAAAGCGAAGGCTCGGGCGGCGGCGGCGGCTGCCTCCGGCGAGCAGGTGGTGCTGGGCAGAGACTTACAATCGTCCACTTTTTGGCTCAACGTAAGCGCTTGCTGTGGGATGGGGGGTGCATTTAGGGGGTGTTTAGGGGGAGTGTAGGGGGTGTTTAGGAGGTGTTAGGAGGTATTAGGGGGTGTTTAGGGTGTACTTTCTGTCAGATACGGCTCAAGTTGAGCTGAAAAGGGGGCGAGTGTAAGCCCTTGGTGCTGGGGATGGACCGCGACGAGCCGCTGTGCCGCGTGGTGGCGGCAGGGGCTTACACTCGTCCACTTCTCAGCTCAACTTGAGCCGATTCGAATACAAAAACTAACCCCCAATCGCCCCCTAATTATGCCTAACACCCCCTGATCACCCTGTAGGTAACTCCTGAATGGACCCCTTATCCCACGGAAAGTGCTTAAGTTGAGCTGAAAAGTGGACGAGTGTAAGCCCCTGGGTGACGGACCGCACCGTCGTGCTCTCCGCCGCTGCCAAACCCGCCGCCGCCGCCTCCACCGCCTCCGCCGCTGCCGCCGCCGCCGCCGGTGTGTCCTCCGCCTCCGCGACGCAGAGCAACACCGAGGACGCGGACAGCGGCGACGAGCACAAGAGGGCGGGCAACGACGCCTTCGCGCGCGGTGACTGGTCCGCGGCGATCGCGTCCTACGGCGCCGCCATCGACGCGCCAGTGTCCTACCACAAGCTCTTCGACGAGGTGAGTGCCTAAACCCTAAATCCTGAACCCTAAACCCTATACCTGGTGATGGGTGCGCGAATGCGAATTTCAGTGCGTGTCTGCGTGCTTGCGTACAGGAGTGTCATCCACGTCAGTCTGGTCGTTCTAACCAACCTGACATGTCTCGGTTTGGTCATTGTTTATACCGTATACTTCCGTCTGGTATAATCCACACGTCAATGAATGATCGAGTGAGGAGGTACAGTATATGCATCCAGTCTGATCCATCCATCCGCAACCTGACGTCGCAGGCGCCGCGGCGCGCCAAGTACCACGCCAACCGCGCCGCAGCGTTCCTGGCCCGCGGCGGCGCGGCGGGCGGCGGCCGCACCGTGCGGCACGCCACCGATCCCTCGGGGCCGCTGGAGGACACCCTGCTGGAGGCAAGGGCTTACACTCGTTCCCGTTTCCGCTCAACTTGAGCTTACTTTGCCCTTTCCGGCTCAACTTAAGCTTACTTTGTCCCCCATACGACCCAAATTACCCCGTGGATGTGTTCTGAAGGTGCTCAAATTGAGCTCTAAAGTGAGCGATGTGTCCCGAAGGTCCTCGAGTTGAGCTCTGAAGTGAGCGAGTGTAAGCCCCTGGCTGGAGGCGGACAACGCAGCGGAGATGAACGCCAAGGCAGCGCGGTGCAGCTTGACCCTATCAAACCCAGGTTGAAACCGTCTGGAACTAAGCACTTGAAACCCAAGTGTGATATACTCCTTTCAAATTCTGCTTTCAAATCCAACTCGCGCCGCTACACTCAGGCAGCGCTCATGGACTGCGATTCTGCGCTCCAGATGCAGCCCGGGCATGTCAAGGTGGGGTGGCGCAGCTTGACCCCAGCTTGACCCCAGGTTTAACCCAGGTTTACCCAAGGTTGACCCAAGGTTGACCCCAGGTTGACCCCAGGTTGACCCCAGGTTGACCCCGGGTTGACCCCAGGTTGACCCCTAGGTTGAACCCAGGTTGACCCCAGGTTGACCCCAGGTTGACCCCAGGTTGACCCAGTGTTGACCCCAGGTTGGCCCCAGGTTGACCCCAGGTTGACCCCAGGTGGACCCCAGGTTGACCCCAAGTTGACCACAGGTTGGCCCCATGTTGAACCCGGGTGTGCCGCGCTTAATTTCAGCGCTTGAAACTACAAGAAGATGAACCGCTTTCAAACTTTGCTTTCGATTTCGATATGCACCCCTACATCAAGGCGAAGTTCAGAAAGGCAACGGCGCTGCACCGGCTCGGTCGGTCGGACGGCGCCAGGTAGGGCAGGTTGAACCGATGAAATCGCCCGGAACTGAGCGCTTGTAACTACAGTATGATTAACCGCCTTCAAACTTTGCTTTCAAATTCAACTTGCGCCGCTACAGCCAGGGACGTGGCGATGTCCGCGCTGCACGGGGCGCCGACGGCAGGGGCTTACACTCGTCCACTTTTCAGCTCAACCTGAGCCGTTTCTGATACAAAATACACCCTGAACACCCCCTGATACTCCTTAATACCCCCTGACACCTCGTACACACCCCTGAACAATCCCTGAATGCACCCCTATCCGACAGAATGCGCTTGAGTTGATCCGAAAAGTGGACGAGTGTGAGCCCCTGGCCGACGGAGGAGATGGAGAAGGAGGTCAAGGCGCTGTTGAAAACGTTTGACACCAAGTGGGAGCCGGCGCCGGCGCAGGGTGACGGGGAGGACGCGTTGGCCGAGGGAGTGGAGGTCATGGGGCGGGGGCTGCTCGCATCCATGGCTGGTGGGGACCAGGGGCTACCCTAAACCCTAAATCCTATAAACCCTAAACCCTAAACCCTAAAGTTTAAACATGGAAGAGTGTCAGCAGACGTCCGCTTTTCGGTGTGACGTGAGCCTTGTTTGTGGGACACGTCGGTGGTTTTGCAGTGAAAAAACGGCTCACGTGGAGCTGAGAAGTGGACGAGTGGACGCCCTGATGAGGGTGACTCGGCGATTAGACGAGTAATTTGTGGCTGTCGCCACTGGGCTGCATGACTGCTCAATCTGTTGAAGCAGCAAGTGCGGCATATGCTTGTGCCATCATCAGTGGCGATCCGGACCCTCGTTCAGTGAAATTCATGTGTCCTCACGTGATGTGGTGCACATGTGTTATGTTCCCTACTGCATGAGAGCGGCGGGGGTGATGGAAGCGGCGGCAGCGGCGGTGGCGGCGGCGGCGGGGGCAGGAGCGGGTTGCTCGCGTCGTTGGCGTCGAGCACGGATATGGACGCCCGCGCGAGCTTCGTGTCCGCCGCCGCCGCCGCGCTGGAGGACGACGACGACGACGAGAAGGTCTTGGGAGGCGGCGGCGGGGGCCGGGGCGGCGGGGACGGGTCGGCACCGGCGCCGAAAGACACAACGACAGTTTACGGCTCCGGCCAAGCAGGGTCGGTCGGCGTCGCGGCGGGGGTTAACGCGCTGGGGGCGGACGGGGACGAACTATACGACCTCGATTAGCCCGCCGGACCCGGAACTTAGGCACCATACGAGTAGGATAATTTATATTCAAGCTATTCCTGCGAACAAAAACATGTCACGTTTGCAGAATATAGCTTCCGCGTGCCTGCTGACGTCGGACCGGCCTTCATTGTCATTCACCAGGAGAGCTTTCACTCTCGGGCCGGTTTGGCTGCGGTGTTGAGCCCCCGTGCATAACAAAATAAGTGCATGCGTGCACGCCGCCAAATAGCGGGAAACCAGAAATAACCGTTTTGGTCGACCAAAGAACTTTCTCACATTGTGACAGCATTGTGACTCTGACTCCCCAACTTGGGGTACCTGCAACACACCCAGTGTTGCAGCTATGTAACCCCGCGCTCAGATCGATCGCGCTAAATTCCTCGCACCGATCTCTTCGTATGGGTATATAGGCGGGCCTCCAACTCTCAGCGGGGGCGCTGGGCGCGCAACACGCGAGCCTTAGCGTTCGCAGTAAACGCAGCGCCTCCTTTCAAGCTGGTTCCAAAACAGGCTCAAAATAGATGATTCACCCATTTGGGTTGAATCTGGATCGGTCGGATTTGATCGGTGGCTGAGGGGTCACTGGCGCTCCCCTCTCCACCCATTGCCAATCTCCGGGCGCCAACGTACGCGCCTGCGGACAAGCAGCGCACACCATCCCGCATACTACGTGACCGACTGCGCCACCCCCACAGGGAACCACTGTCGTCTGACTGGCACTTGGTACAACCCGGCAGCCGAGTCGCGGCATCGTGTTTTGTTACGCTGCAGCAGACCCTCCATCCGAAATGCGTACCACTTGGGAGGCACAGCACAGGGGGCAGATCGTGCACGGTGACCGCGGGGAAAAACGCACCAACGGGGGCTGCTGCGTTCGCGGGGTGTATACTGGTATCTTAGACGTGGCGGCATCGCGTGGACGACGCCGCCACGCCGTCCCGCCGCCGTCCAGTCGGGGCGGGTAGAGGGGCGGATTCACGTTCTTTCCCGTTTTTTCCGCCAGACCGACCACCACAGGCTGACAGGCATGGCACCAACCTCCGGCCCAACCTGCGCGCCGCGCTGTCCGGTCTCTCGAATTCGGGGAGTTAATAGACCGTCGATTCGTCGAGGCGGTTTGAAAAAGACTAGGGCACAAAAATGTATAGGGACGATTTGGAAGCCATATCACGGGATCTGACCAGTACAGAATAGTGTACCGGTACACATTTCCTCAGATCGTCGCCACGTCAGCATGAAGTTGTGGAGTCAGAGTGACACGTCTCGGTCAGCGACCGTTTTCGTCATCCAATACTTTGTGCGATCGTGAACCAGCGAGGCATGCGTCGCCGCACGGGACAGAACGCACGCGCCCACACCATGGTGGATATGCGGGCCGCCGTGCTGCTGGTCGCGGTGGTTGTCGTCGTCGAGGGCCGAGCGGCAGGGCTCGTGACGGGGGAGGATGTCGGAGCGTCTCCTGGCGAAGGACCCCTAGGTTCTCTGGTACGATACCACGAAGGTGGTCACGATAAGACAATCGACTACATCTCATCAGACGGGAGGCATGTCGTCGAGGGCGTGGGGGACAGCACCGATGCTCCCGCCGCCGCCATCGCGCGTTTACACGCGCTCGTCATTCCTGGTGTGGGCGGCGACGCTCGCCACTTGAGGCTGCTGTATGAAGCGCTCGAGGCGCGAGGGGTCGCAACTGGAAGGGGAACCAACGCTCTACACGGAGGCACCGACGGAGTGCAGTCAGGTGACGCGGAGTCGCTGCTCCCGACGCACGCGGGCGCCGGCGACGAGGAGGAGGCGGACATCGTGTGGGCATTCGAGCCTGGCGACCCCCGCCTGCTACCGCAGGCCCGCGGCGGCGGCGGCGGCGGCGGCGGGCACGTGGACTCCCCATCGCCATCTCCATCGATACCAGCAGAAGGAACAGACACCTCCTGCTCGGGCCGGGGGAGGCGGAGGATGAGGAGGACACGGGTGTTCAACTACATAACGGGAAGGGCCTCACAATCGTTCCCTTTCGTATCCACACTCGTTCCCTTTCCAGCTCAACATCAGCCCTCACGAGTCACGGCTGTGGTTTGTCTTCTGAAACCACTCAAATATCCGATGGATACCAAGGACGCAAGAAGATAGACGCTCAAGTTGAGCTGCCACTTGAGCTGCGCGTAAGTAAGGCCCTGATGCGAGGGATGGATTGGCTAACCGCCAAGGTGTCGCTGGCGACGCTGGCCAATCACAACCCCGCGTTGGCGCGCCATGTGCCGCGCAGCCTGGCCGCGGCGGACGTCTCCGCATCCGCCGCGCCGGCAGGGGCTTACACTCGTCCACTTCTCACCTCAACCTGAGCCGTTTTGGTCACATCTCATCATGTCTCCCTGTCTAATAGACTGGGGGAAAATATGCACCTCATGTATCCCACAAAATCAACTCCCGTTGAGCTGAAAAGTGGACGAGTGTAAGCCCCTGGGCGCCGGCCTCTGATTTCCAAGGGCACAGGTGGCTGGTGAAGAATCCATCGCACGGCGGCGTCCGGGAGCTCGATGTCGCGGGCCGGAGCTCTACCGAGGTAGGGCAGTGCAGGTGAACCCCATGTTGGACCCGGTTCGACCGCGGTTTAACCGCTCTTGGTTTCAGCGAATGAAGCTACAATATGGTGAACCGGTATCAAACGTTGCTTTCAATTCCAGCTTGTGCAGCTACACCGAGGCGCGCGCCGTGGTGGCCGCGGAGTTAGCGCGCGGCGGGGTTGTGCAGGAGCGGGTCGCCGCGCCGCTGACGGTGGACGGTAGCGCGATGGACCTGGGCGTGTACGTGCAAGTGCGCGCAGCACGGAGTGGTCAGCCGTTTTCGCTGACCGTGCGGGTCCTGGATGACGTGCTGCTGCGGTTCGCCCCGGTGGGCAGCGGCGGGATCGTGGGCGGCGGCGGCGGCAGCGGGGGCGGGGGCGACAGCAGCGGCGGCGGCGGCGGCAGCGGCGGCTGGGTTGGCGACGGCGGCGGTAGCGGCGGCGGCGGCGGCGAGAGTGTTGACCCCCTGCAAGGACAAACAGCAAGGGACAGTGGTGGCGGCGGCGGCGGCGGTGGGAAGACGCCGGCGCCGTACCGCAGCGCGTGGGAGATGCCGTCGATGCGCGCCGCGGGGGTGGACGCGGTGGGGGGTTGGCGGGCGCTCGCCACGCACTTCGAGAATATTCCAGGTGACAACGGTATAACAAGTGAGAACACCGGTGGTGACGGTAGCAACGCAAACAGGGCCGGGGTCGGGGCAGGGGCTTACACTCCTTCCCATTTCCGCTCAACTTGAGCTTACTTCGCCCCTTTCCGCTCAACTTAAGCTCACTTTGTCCCCCATATAAACCAAACTAATCCGCGGATGTGTCCCGAAGGTGCTCAAGTTGAGCTCCGACGGGAGCGATGTGTCCTGAGGGTCCTCAAGTTGAGCTCTGAAGTGAGCGAGTGTAAGCCCCTGGGCCGGGGCCATGCTTTGGGCGGCGTTGATGTCCGCTGTGAACGACGCGCTCTGCGCCGCGGCACCGCACATCGAGAGCGCCCTGGCAGCCGCCGCCTCCGCCGCGGATGACGCGAACATGACGATGGTGTACTCCGAGCTTCTGCGCTTCGACTTTGTAATCGGGAGAGTTGATGGAGTTGCAGAAAACAGCGGAGGCGGGGTTGAAGGCGGCGGCGGGGGTCGAGGTGGTGGTTTCGGTTTCAAGCCGTGGTTGATCGAGGTGAACGCGTCACCAAACCTGGAGCCGTCCAGTCAGCAGCAGGAGAAATTCCTGCGCTGCCTCGTCGCTGACGTGGCAGGGCGGTGCAGGTTGCCAGTATCAAAACCCGAGTTGAGAGCGCGCCTGGTTTCTGCGCTTGAAACTAAAATGCGATGAACTGCTTTCAAACTTTGCTTTCAATTACAACTTGCGCCGCTACAACGTGGTAGACGATCTCATCGCTGGAGTGCGAGCGGGGTCGCCTGTTGAATCGAAGTTCGGTGGATGTGGCAACGTGACAGGCAGGGGCTTACACTCGTTCCCATTTCAGCTCAATTTGAGCTCCTCTGTCCCACCGTAAAACCCAAACTAATTTATGGATGTGTCCTTGAGTTGCTCAAGTTGAGCTCTAACGTGTACGAGTGTAAGCCCCTGGTGACAGGTGCAAGCGGGCCAAGGCTGCTGCCGCCCCGAGCACTATCATGCCGAGTGGCGACCGAAGATGCATACACGACCTTGAGGAGCATCGGCGGGCGGCTGCCGGCGCGCAGTCTGGCCGAGCACGCAAACGTGGACTGCGTGGTGACGGCGTGGACGGTGTGGAGCGACTGCCCGTGCGGTACCGGCACCCAGTACAGGTGGGGACATGACAACTCCGCTCGTAACGCTGTGACGAAGTGCGTGAAACCACTTAGACACTGAGTGACACTTAGTGCTGAGTCGTCCCCCGCTCGACCAATCAGAACGCTCCATTTGAACGACTTCGCACTAAGACTCACTAACTGTTTCAGGGATTTGGCGCACTCTGTCATATTGACCACAATGTTAGCTCTCGTCTCTTGAGTTGGATGGCATCATATGACGTGGCAAGGGGTGTTACATGTCCCTCAGTGATGGACACGCGGGGTGGCGGCGAACGCGCACAAAGCGGGGGCACGGTACGGCGGTGCAGGTTCATCCTATCAACCCCACGTTGAAAGCACCTGGAACTAAGCGCTTGAAACTGATGTGTGATGTACAGCTTTCAACATCTGCTTTCAAATTCAACTTGCGTCGCTACAACACGGTGCCCTGATCTGATGGAGACCCGGGTCTGTCAAGGTGACCCGTGTTCGCCCCCCCCGAGTCCGCCGCCACCGCCCCCGCCTCACAGCCCGCCGCCGCCGAAGCCGTCGCCGCCGCCGCCGCGGCCGCCGCCGTATCCGCCACCGCCGAGCCCGCAACCTCCCCCAACCCCCCCGCCACCCCTCGCTCCCCAACCCTCTCCTCCCCCGTCGCCACCGCCCCCGCTCCGCCCACCGCCATCCCCGCCGCCGCCGCCGTCCCCACCCTCCCCGCCCCTGCGCCCCCCGCCCTCCCCTCCCTCCCCGACCCCGCCGCCGCCCCCCACAATATTCAAACTCCACCTTTCCATGACCCTCTATGGAGTGGCCCAATACCAGGTGCAGATTGCCAAGCTGGCTATGACACGTACGCTATCCTCCATATTGCAAGTAGACATGCTCATGATAGAAATAGTCTCCGCAGTATCCATGGTGGGGGAAAGACGGAGGCGGTTACAGTCGAGGCAGGTGAGGAGACAGTTGTTGCAGAGCGGTACTGGGGGGTAGGGCCTGGCAGACACTGTCTGCCACGTCATCGAAACGCTTTCTGAACCCTTGTCTCTTGTGTTAAATAGCATCCTTTGACGCGGCGAGTACTGTCTTCCAGGCCCATTTCCCGCCACGTCATCGGCACGCACATTTACACCTTGTTTCCTGAGTCAAGTGGCGTTCCATGACGTGGCGAGCAACATCTGCCGGGCCCTACTGGGGGGTGTGTGTGCGAGATGTCCATCTTCGTAGATGTGTCCGACCAACCTCAGGCGGACACATGCTCAGCACAGCTGCAACGCCGGGTAGGGCTTCGGCACACGTGAAATTATGGTTCAAAATGGGTTGGACGACGTGGCGGGCAATATTTCCTAGGCTCTACCCTGGCACCGCTCTGCAACAAATGTCTCTTCAACTGCCTCAAATATATCATCCGCCTCCTGGTGCCTTGTATGTGGGTAAGGAGTTTGGTGATTTGGCCAAAAGTCAAATGACTTTTGGTCAAAATCACCAAACGCCTACTCACTACAGGCAGTACAATGTAGTACAGGTAGTAGCTCTACGCTTTACAGACTACAGGTAGGCACTATACGTGGCCAGCAACATCTGGCAGGCCCTGGCGTGGGGTGGAGGATGGGACCGTGGCGGACACGATGCGGACCGACCACGGTAGGGCCGTGCAGGTTGACCCTATCAAACCCGTTTTGAAAGCGCCTGGAGCTATGCTCTTGAAAGTAAGACATGACGAAGCGCTTTCAAACATTGCTTTCAACTTCAGCTTGCACCGCTACACCACGGTCTGCCCACGCTGACGAGCGCTCGCCTGTCGGCGATCCCGTCCGTCCAGACGTGGCTGGACATCCCGCCGTCGCCGCCGCCGCCGCCGTCCCCGCCCACGCAGTCGCCGCATGACCCATCGGGCCTCGACGGGGCCGGGGGAGGGGGAGATGGAGGGGGAGGGGGAGGTGGAGGGGGAGGGGGAGGGGAAGGCCAGGATGGTAATAATTCCAATGACCTGATCGAGATGGCTACGGGGTCCGCCAGCAGCGGCGGCGGCGGCGGCGGCGGCGGCGGGAGCGGCAGCGCTGGCAACGACAAGGGCATCGGGGCGGGGGCGGTGTACGGAATAAGCCTCGGGCAGGGCCTGGCAGAAATTGCTCAAATCTTCCTTCAGCACACTTTAAACCTTCGTTAATTGAGTTAAGCGCCTCCCTGTGACTAAACCCTCAAATTGCCAGCTGTAAAAATATGGTTACTTGAGAGTGGCGTGGCGCCGCCCTGTGACCATTTTCGCCTTTTCTGCTGGGCCCTTGTCTCGGGTGCGCGCTGGTTCTGGCTGTGGTGTTGCTGCGCCATTGCCCTTGTCTGTTGGCGGGGCCTAAATGTTTGGAGGATGATGTGGTGACTGTGCTCGGGTCCACTATGTGAAATTTGTCTGGACGCCGTATCAGGACGGGGAGGAGGATGCGGCGAGTGTGTAGGTGTACACTATGAGCAAAGTGTATGGACGCCAGGTAGGCCCGAGCAAGGGCCGGTAAAGTGACCACAGAATTTACCAGTTAAGAGGGGTATAGTTTGTTAGGGGGGTATTGGGGGGGTATTAGGGGGGTCGTCTCGTGGGAGACAAACCCTAAGACCTAATCCCTAAACCCTAAAGTACTTTCACAGTCTGTTAACTGGTAAATTCTGAGGTCACTTTCCGGCCCTTGGTCGGACCTACCAGGGAAGAGGACGCGGTGAATGTGTACAGGTTCACTACGAGCAAACAGTCAGAACGCCGTATATGGTATCAAAGGCCCTGGCAACAGGGGGCAAGGCGCGACAAAGGCATTGCCGCGGCTGACCTCGTCGGAACGAAGACAGATGGTGCCACGCCGGATGCCGACCAGACGAAACTGCGCCCGGTGCCGCCTACACGCGGAAGCGCCTCTGTTGCTCTGTCGCCGCGGCCGCCGATGCCGCGGGTGACGCGGGCGGCAGCAGGCAGCGGGCGGGGCGGGCGGACTGGCGCCTCGCTGGAGGATTCGGCCCATTTAGACCTTAGTAGAGCAATTTAGTACTCAGATGGATCTTTGCAATGAGTAATGAACATCCCATGCAACACAGCATGCCTGAATTTACGCCGCCGAACCGGTTCTGGTGTCTGGGGCTGCTCTAAATCACACCATGCAAGCGCCTCCTGTCTATATCACACCACCAGACTAGTCATGGTGGATGCGGTCGGTTTGATGCTCACCATGTGAGCGCCTTGGGGCTCTCGTCGTGTTAGCCATGCAAACAAATCAGAACCGAGGCCGCGGCGAAGCGGTTGGTCATATTTTCCCTTTTTTGATGGATTCACGGGGCTTGAGCCCTCACCCACCGCTTAATCTCCACGTGAGTGCCGATATGAGCGAGCTGTGCACCATGGGCTTACACTCGTTCACCTCTCAGCTCAACCTCAGTCGTTTTGGTCACACCTCTCCGTGTCCTACTGTCTAATAGACTGGGGCAAACTCATGCACTGAACGTATAATTTGCAACAAATTGTGCTTACGTTGAGCCGAAAAGTGGACGAGTGTAAGCCCCTGCTGTGCACACGCATCCCTGTCCCAAGGGCAGCCTTGCTGCCGCGCCCACTGCAATATCTGCAGGTCCCCGTCCTCATCGGCGAGCCGCACACGTCCTATCGTCCCACTCGCAGCGGCGCCATGGCACGTCCGCACATCCCACGGGCAGCCGTGATCCCGGGCCCACTGCAAGACGGACAAGTGCCCGCCCCGGCGGCCCAAGTGAACAAGTCCTCGAGTCCCACGGGCAGCCCTGCTCCCGCGCCCACTGCAACGTTTCCACGATCCCGTGTCGAGCGGCGGAGTGCACACGTCCTACGCTCCCACGGGCACACGTTGTCCTTGGCCCACGCCAACCTCTGGACGGACCCGAGAAAGTCCACGAGCTTCAGCGGCACCGCCCCTCCCTTCCCCGCGTGGCAGGTTGTTGGCCAGCACCGCCGCCAGCCACGGCGTCCCCACCCGCGCGAGCAGGGCGCGTCCGTGGGGTCCAGCCGCTCGAGCACGTGCTTCACCGCTCTTCGAGCAGGGGCCAGGGGGGCGAGCAACTCACTGGGGACGGCGGCATCGTCCTTTTCCTCGGAAAGCCCATCCGCCGCCCGTCGCCCCGCTGCTTCCGCCCGCGCCCCCGCCGCCGCCCGCGCCCACACCGCCGCGCTTCGTGGCTCGCGTTTCTATGCCCACCCTCTGCCGATATAGGTTGTGACCCTAAGGTGACGCTGTGCCGTGGTTTGTGGCGTATGGCGAAGAGTTTGGCCTGATGCGCTGACCGTTTTTTCCAAATCCACGTGGCAGGTTTTCATTGGTTTTAACGAAATAAGATGGTGTAGAGTTTTCGACTTCAATTCAATCTCTGCAACTGGCAAACAACCCCTCGTCGATGCATTGCATCGCTGGCGAGGCGAGGGTCGGAGGCCGAGTCCCACACACAGTCGGCCGCGCGCGCCATCGCTCCGAACACCTTAATGAGTATCAGCTCGGCGCCCCAGCTCCTCTCCTCGTTCGTCGGCCGCCTCACTTCCTTCCTGCGTGCCGCACCGGCCGTCGCCACCGTCGCCTCCACCGCCTCCCGCCCCCGGCCCCACGCTTCCCCCGCCGCCGCCGCCGCCTACAACAACAACCTCCGCCACCGAACACATCCCTTCGCACACCGCGCACTCCACACCGCACACCGCCGGACCATGCCCTCCGCTCCTCCCACCCCCGCCACCGCCCCCGCCGCGCACACTCCAATTCAACAAATCACAACCCTCCTAGTCATAACAAAGCCTGAGCTAGTGAACACCCACCCGCTGGCGCGCCTCACATCGGGGGATGATCTTCCTCCAGGCGGGGTCGGACACGGCGTCCTCTGCACAGCTTATGTTGTGGCAGTGGCGTCCCTTGTCCAGCCTCCCTGAAAACCATCTCAAGCCATCGCAACTTTCACCTCGGCTGCCAGACGAGCCATGTAAACAACGATAAGATAAGATACAGCGAGGACAACAACGATATGTCCTGCCCTGCCCCCCGGGTGCTTCGACGTGCACGTGGGCACCCAGCTCGCGGATTTCCCGCGCGAGGTCCTGAACGCCGCGGAGGGCGGGCCCGTGGCGCTGCTGTGGTGGTTCGGTGACGCGGGGGCAGGGGCTAACACTCGTTCACTTTTCAGCTCAACGTAAGTGCTTTCTGTGGGATAGGGGGTGCATTTAGGGATAGTTTAGGGGGTGTTTAGGAGGTGTTACGGGGTATTAGGGGGTTTTGAGGGTGTATCTTGTGTCAGAACCGGCTCGGGATGAGCTGACAAGTGGACAAGTGTGAGCCCCTGCGCGGGGGTGCTCCGTGACCTCCTCAACACGGAGTGCGCCAAGCCGCGGCCGATGACGGATGCTGAGTTGTTTGAAAACGGCGAGGGCGCCGGCTCCATGGCCGGGCAAGGGCGGGTGGCGTGGTGGGACCGGACCCGAGGCCCGTTCACCGAAACGACAACACTCAATGTGTTCACTTCACCAAAAAGCAGGCCTGGTATGATTCACGTCAGTATGGTGACTTGACAGGACACGCCAGCACTCATTTTATGGTGACTTCACTGGAGAGCTCCGTTTGGAACCGGGCCCGACGGCGCGGGTGCACTCGGGGTCGGCGGGGGTGGAGCATCTGCTGAAGCTCCCCGAGGTGGCGGCGGGCGCGGCGCCGCTGACCAACGCCAGAGGCGCGTTCAGCGCCAGCCTCGGCGAGTGGGCCATCTTCGGTTGCTTGTGGTTTGCAAAAAAAGTCAACGCAATGAGGGACTCGCAGCGCGCCGGGAAGTGGATGCGGCAAACCGTGGGGATGTTGCAAGGAAAGACGATGAGCATCATCGGGTACGGCGACATCGGCAAGGCGTGTGCGGCTCGCGCCAAGGCGATGGGGATGCGGGCAGGGGCTTACACTCGTCCACTTTTCAGCTCAACTTGAATGCTTTGTATGGGATAGGGGGTGCGCGTAGGGGATGTGTGAAAACCCGTGTTAAGGAGGTGTTGGGGGGTGTTTAGGGTGTGTAGGGTGTTTTCATGCGTCAGACACGGCGCAAGTTGAGCTGAGAAGTGAACGAGTGTAAGCCCCTGGATGCGGGTGGTGGCGCTGCGGCGCAACCCCGCGCGCTCCGCGGGTGATCCCAACGTGGATCAGGTGTTGCCGCTCACTGAATTGCACAGAGCCATGGAGGCAGGGCCTGGCGGATAGCAGATACGTCCAGCCACATCGTCCAACGCATTCGGAATTATCATTCCGTACTCACTGTCACTAGCATCCTGTCCGTGTCCCTACCAGCTCCACCGGCATCCTGTCCTGATACCAGAAGTTAAATGTCGTGCTATGACGTGGCGAGCAGCATCTGCCAGGCACCTCAACCCTAAACCCTAAACCTGACATTCAGCATCTGCCGGGCCCTGCGTGGCGGAGGGGGACTTTGTGGTGCTGGCGCTGCCGCACACGGTAGGGGCTGGCAGACGGTGCCCGCCATATCATTAAACGCATTTCAAACCCTCCTCCCTTGAGTTACACGCCATCCTATGAGGTGGCAAGCAATATGATTTATAGACAACGCTGCCGCCTTTCTCTCCCAGGTTTGAGTGAGAGAATGGCATCAGAGCCCTTGATTTCAATTACGATTCACCGATTAGCTCCAATCATTAGACCCCTGTACCACCTTTTAATAAATATCCCCCCCAGTCCCTAGCACACGGCGGAGACGGCCGGGAGTATCAACGCGGCGGCCATCGCGTGCATGAAACCCAGCGGGGTGCTGGTCAACGTGGGGCGGGGTACCGTGGTGGATGAGCCGGCGCTGGTGGATGCGTTGCAACGGGACGCCATCGCCGGCGCGGCGCTGGATGTGTTTGCGGCAGGGGCTTATACTCGCTCACTTTTCAGCTAAATTTGAGCGTTTTTTATGGGGTAGGGGGTGCGCGTATGGATTGTATAGCCCGCTTTAATGGGGTGTTGAGGGGTGTTTAGGGTGTGTAGGGTGTTATGGTGTGACAGACACGGCTCAAGTTGAGCTGAACAGTGAACGAGTGTGAGCCCCTGGTTTGCGGTGGAGCCGGTGCCGGAGGGCCACCCGTTTTACGCGATGGAGAACTGCCTGATGAGCTTCCACTGCGCGGACCTGACGGACGACTACTTCGACCTCACCATGGACTGTTTCGTTCAGCACGCGCGGCGTTACGCCGGCATGGCCTTACACTCGTCCACTTTTCAGCTCAACCTGAGCCGTTTCTGACATGAAATGCACCCTAAGCATCCCTTACTACCCCCTTGACACGTCCTAGACACCCCCTAAACCATTGCTAAATGCAGCCCTATCCCACACAACGCGCTTAAGTTGAGCCGAAAAGTGGACGAGTTTAAGCCCCTGTACGCCGGGGGGGGCGGGGCGGGGGAGGGGGAGGGGGAGTGGAACCTCGTGGACAAAAGCGCGGGGTATTAGCAACGCGTTGTGTGAAACAGGTGTGTTGTAGTCTACACATAACAACCACAACCAACACGCGTCCACCAGCTCCATCGGACGCGCGCTCCGCTCCCCCCCGAGCGTGAACCGCGCCCCACCTGCGGTGCTGCCAACTCAACTCTATCACGCCGCGCCGCCCCTCAATACCAGACCTAAACTAAATGCCTCCCCTCTAACCCCGCCGCTCACTCTCTCATTCAACAGCTCCACTCAGCTTCACTCAGCTCTCCGCTCAACTCAGCGCAGCCCAGAGCTCCACTGACTGACTGAGCTTCCTCAGCGCTACGAGTACTCAGCCCAGCTCAGCTCAAGTAAACTCACTTCAGCTCAAGTCAAGTCAGCTCGACTCTGCTCAGCTCAACGTTGGTGCCAGACTCGAAACTCCGCCTACTTGGACTCCCCCTTCGGCTCCTTGGCCCTATCGACAAGGTTGATGCAGTCCTCCGCAATGCCAAACTTGGCGGTGATCAAGACGGCGAGCTCCTCGCTGAAGTCCCCCTGCACGTCGATCTCCTCCGTGCCCGTCGCCGCCTTGCTGCAGGGGCTTACACTCGGTCACTTCTCAGCTCAACTTGAGCGCTTTGTATGGGATAGGGGGTGCGCGTAGGGGTTGTGTAGCCCGTGTTAAGGGGGTGTTAGGGGGTGTTTAGGGTATGTAGGGTGTTTTCTTGTGACAGACACGGCTCAAGTTGAGCTGAGAAGTGGACGAGTGTAAGCCCCTGCCTTGCTCACGCTAGCGCCGCACGCGAACTTCTTACCGAACAGCTTGGCCGCCTCGGCGTTTTTGACGTCGAAGTAATGCAGGCCCGAGACGGTGGTGATCATCTTGCGCCTGTTGCGCGTGCTGCGCGTGATGGTCACCGCCTTGGCGTTCTTCTCCTTTTTCTTCGTCTTCCCCCCCGGCAGTTTCTTCTCCACCTCCCCCTCCCCCACCCCGCCCGCCGCCGCTCAGGGCCTTATCAATCCCGGCTCAAGAGGTATATCATGAATGTGCGCCTCAAGAGGTATAAATGTGTATCTCAAGGGAGTGGGAATAGAATACTCGGGAATAGAAGTGTCGTAGTGGTTTCAGGGACAGTACGCTCATAGACGTTAAGCTGGAAAGGGTGCTGCATGTAGGGCCCTGCCGCCGCCGCGCCCTCTGCGCCGCCCTCCCCGCTCCCGGCCGTGGCAGCCGCGCCGTCGCCCCCACCGCTGACGCTCACCGCCCCGATTTCATTTTCCAGCTTGACCCGTTTGCAGCCCGCGTAGTCGCAGAACTCCAGCGGGCAGGAGCACAAGGGGCAGTAGGCCACTACAACGGCCTCGAGGACCATGCTGCGCGTCTGCGCTGTTCGACTGCAGTGTGTGCAAGGAAGTGAGGAGTGCTGTGAGGTCGAGGCCAGCTCACGACGTTTATTTTTCTGACGGATGCGAGGGTTAGGCGTTGGCGTTTGAAGGGGCGCGTTGGCGTTGGCGATTTACAGGATTCGCTCGAGGGTCGGATTCGCTCCGGACTCGGCACGTTCGTGTCGGTGGTAGATTCTTCACGTCACCTTCCCACAGTGCACTCATTCGACGCGCTCGCTGCCGCCGTGCAGGCAGCGTGAGAAAGATTACGTACATATGCATAGCATCGTCGTCGCGAGCTCGGCTACATGCACCGCCCGTGCCTCGGGTCGAGTGACGCCGCTTTCCAAGGGCAAAAACATCGACGTTGTCATGGCATCGGTGTCGCCCTCTGCCCTACCTACACCAACACCTGTACGCAGCTCTGCTTCCGCGGCGCCGCTGGATAGCCGGCGAGGCGTGCTTGTAGGGTTGGTTTCGTCGTCTCTAGCCATTGTCGCGGGTGAGAGCGGCGGCGGGGCGGCGGCGGCGGCGACGGGGGCGGCGGCGGCGGCGGCGGAGGAAGGCGCGGTAGACGGTACCCTCGGTTGGGCAGTCCGCATCGCTACCAAGCCCCCCCCGCAGCCCCCCGCATCCCCCCCGCTCACTGCTGCTTACAGTCCACGTCGCCGTCCTCCGGCGGCTTCTCATCGCGCATCTTGCGCCGCTCCGCCTTCTCTGCCATCTCCGCCGTCAGGCAGACATTTACCTGCTACGAGTACGTCGTCCAGCGCATTTTGATCCGTGGTTTCTTGAGCGTCTCCTGACATGGCGAGCAACGTGTGTCTAGCCCTAGCGCGAGGGACGTGCGACGGGCAGGCGGGCGGCACCTGCCGCAGCACGTTCGACGACCGCCCGCCGTACTTCGCGGCGCCGTGGGAGTTCGAGGCAGGGGCTTACACTCGTCCAATTCTCAGCTCAACCTGAGCCGTTTCTGACACAAAATACGCCCTGAACACCCCCTGATACTCCTTAATACCCCCCCCCACACCTCCTAAACACCCCCTAAACAATCCCTGAATGCACCCCTTGTCGACAGAATGCGCTCAAGTTGAGCTGAAAAGTGGACGAGTGTAATACCCTGGTTCGAGGGCGGCACGGCGGGGGCCATGGGGGACCTGCGCGCCGCGGTGAGTGCCACCGGCAGGGGCTTACACTCTTCAGATCAACCTAAGCCGTTTTGGTCACACCTCACCGTGTCCCCCTGTCTAATAGACTGGGGGAAAATCATGCACCCAACGTATCCCATCAAATGTGCTTACGTTGAGCCGAAAATTGGACGAGTGTAAGCCCCTGGCCACCGGGGGGACTGTGGACGAGCCCGCCAGCACCGCGGGCCACGCGGATGGCACCGGGGACTGGTATCTGCGTGCGGAGTACGGGGGCACCGCGAGCGGGCGGGGCGGCAGCGGCAGTGGCGGGGCGGGGGCAGGGGCTTACACTGGTTCACACAGAGCTCAACCTGAGCAACTCCAGGTCACCGTCATGAATTAAGTTGGGTTATACGGTGGAAGGAAGTGCTCGAGTTCAGCTGAAATGGGAATGAGTGTAAGCCCCTGGGCGGGGGTGGTGCTGGAGTTCTTGCTGCGAGGCGCCGACGACGCGGTGTGCGACGTGCGCGGCACATCGCGAGGCGGCGGCGGCGGCCTTTCATTGTCGCTGGGCGGGTCCCCGGTGGACAAGCAGCTGGCGGCGGTGCGGCGATCAGTAGGGTGGCTGGAGGTGCCGGCAGGGGCTTACACTCGTCCACTTTTCAGCTCAACTTAGGCGCTTTTCGTGAGATAGGGGCTGCGTTTAAGGGTTGTTTAGGGGGTGTTTAGGGGGTGTTTAGGGGGTGTCGGAGGGTGTCAGGGGGTGTTTTCGTGGCAGGAACGGCTCAGGTTGAGCTGAATAGTGGACGAATGTATGCCCCTGGGTACCGGTGCTGCGGAACCGCATCCGGAGGTTCGGCATCATCGAGAGCCCGTGGGATGACTTCGGGCCGGTGCCGCCCCCGGGGGCCATGGACTACGGCGCCGGGGTGGACCGCCTGGACGACGACCTGCAATAGCCGGGTTTTGGGTTTAGGGCTTAGGGTTTAGGGTTTAGGTTTCAGACCTGCAATAGCCCGAGGGTGCCGTGCCGCCCCCGCCTGCCATCGACCAAGGCACCGGGCGGGGTGCGGGCGGCCACCTGGATAACGACCTGTAATAGCCTCGTTAACCTTCTAAGCCTTAAAAAAGAAAAACGAATAGAGGATGACGTGCTGCACCGTGCCGATGTCGGTTTATCCTGTGTCTCTGACTGAAATGCCCACATCAGGTTGCAAGCAAAGCTTCAGCGCTAGGCTTGGGAACGCGGAAGCAGGGTGAATGCCCATGCTATACAGAGTTAAAAGCAAAGCGTCGGCGCTCGGCGCAGGAAACGATCAACATAATGAAAAATATATTAAAGCAAGAGCAATGGACGCCGCAAAACTTCTACCCGTGTGTCCCTGACATCACTCGAGTTATTCCACTGGATACCTCAAAGTATGACGAAGTGCGCCAAACTACTTGGACACTTGGAAACAAGTTGTACTAAGCAGTCCCGCTCGACCAATCAAAGCGCTCCGTTTGGACGACTTAGCACTAAGTCTCACTAAGTGTCTAAGTGGTTACACGCACTTTGTCATAGATAACTTAATTATAACGTGGCGTGGATGGAAATGGAGGCGGTGTCCAGGTCCACATCCTCGTCGTACTCCTCGGGGAAGCGGCGCAAGTTGGATTTGAAACCAAAGTTTGAAACCAGATTATCACTTTCCAGCTTCCAGCGCTTAGACCATAGACGCTTTCAATGTGGGGTTTGATAGGTTCAACCTGCACCTCCCTACCTCGATGACGGTGGTGCAGTCGTACAGCTCGTCGTTGCCGGTGTTCAGGGGCTTACACTCGTCCACTTCCCAGCTCAACTTGAGCGCTTTTTTTATGGGATAGGGGGTGCATTCAGGGATTGTGTAAGGAGTGTTTTGGGGGTATTCGGTGTTGTTAGGGGTTGATTAGGGTGTATTCTGTGTCAGAAACGGCTCAGGTTGAGCTGAAAAGTGAACGAGTGTAAGCCCCTGCCGGTGTTGTACAGCTTGTCGAATTGTCCGGTGTTGTATAGCTCGTCGGCCGCGACGTCGGCGGCGGCGTCGTCCGCTCGTGACCCCGCCGCCACCGCCCGCCACATCGCCGCCGCCCGCACCACCGACGCCGTCGTCCGACCGCCCTCGCCGAACCCCCGTACCTCGTCACCCCCCTTCTCCTAGGGCCGCGCATGTGTTACTCCCCGCCACGTCAAAGGCTGCCATGCAACTCAGGAAACGAGGGTTCAAAATACGTGTCGATGGCGTGGCGGGTAAATGCGAGGCGATGGCGTGGCAGGCAACAACTTGCAGGCAGTGACAAGATATCCCATATCGATATGGGAGATGACCGTATCGATACTGTCATCTCCCATATCATTAGCCTATATCCCATATCGATATCCAAGATGACCATATCGATATGATAGATAACCATATCGATACACCATATGCCATATCGATATACCATATCCCATATCGATATTCCTATCGATATCCAATTGATGTCCGATCTCCAATATCGATCTCCCATATCGATATCGGATCATATCTTGTCACTCAAACATATAGCGGGCCCGACCTCCTCCCTGCTGCTGCGCGACTGGCGGGCCGACGACTCGCGTGACGACTTGAGAATGCCGCCGCTCACGTTCGATGACGACGACACACTATTTGGCATCGAAGCGATTGTGTCGCTCATCACGCTAGCCGGCGGACAGGGCCAGAGGGGATAGGGTTTAGGGTTCAGGGTTTAGGATTTAGGTCTTAGGTTTTAGGGTTTAGGGGGCCGCGGCCACTCCTCCCCGCTTAAGCTCAACCCGACTGTTTGGTCATAATTTACCGGTGCACCCATACACACACTTCACACCCTCCTCCCGAGCATTACACTTGTTGTTCCTTTCCCAGCTCAAGCTTAGCGGGGTTGTCCCTGCTCCCGAAGCCTCACCAGAAACCACTCAAAGGTGTCCAGGTTGAGCTAAAAATGAAAAGGGAAACGAAACGGTTGCATCACCCTGCCATATTCATGGTGTCGCCCCCCTCGACTGCGGACAGCCCGTATTGCGGCGGCCCCAGGATGTAGCGGCTCAGGTTGCATTTGAAAGCAGAGTTTCAAAGCGGTTCACCACATTTCACTTTCAAGCGTGGACACCATGCGCGCTTTCAACTCGGGTTTGATAGGGTCAACCTGCACCGCCCTACCAGGAATGTATCGTACGCCCCCCCCACGCTCCCCTCCTCCTCCAGCTGCAGCAAATGCTGCACGCGTTGGAAGTCGTGCTGCACCCCCTCCGCAGGGGCTTACACTCGTCCACTTCTCAGCTCAACTTGAGCCGTTTCTGAAATAAAAGCACACCCTGCACACCCCCTAGTACCCCCTAACACCCCCTAAACAGCCCCTAAACAACCCCTAGAAGCTCCCCCCATCCCACAGAAATCGCTTACGTTGAGCTAAAAAGTGAACGAGTGTAAGCCCCTGCCCCTCCGCCAGGAAGCACTGACCCGCCTCCACCAGCCAATTAGTGCGCTCCGTTGTGCCAAGTGGCAGGTGCATCGCCACCTCCAGCGCCACATGACCCTCCTCGTCCAATGGCCTGGCAGGTATTCATCGCCACGTCATAGGATGCCATGTAACTCAAGGAACGAAGGGTGCCAAATGCGTGTCGTCAACGACGTGGCGGGAAAGGGAAACACTCGCTTGTCCCTTGCTCACCACATCAGAGGATGCCATGTGACTCAAGGCACGAGGTTCAAAATGCGGGGTTGAGGGTTTAAGAAGTAGGGTTTAGGCTTTTAGGTTTTATGGTTTAGGGTTTAGGGCTTGTGGATGACGTGGCGTGCAATGTGCAATGTCTGGCAGGCCCTGCCTCGTACGTCCACCCCAGTTCCGCCGCAACAATCATCGCGCGCGCCCACAATGTAGCGGCGCAAGTTGGATCTGAAAGCAAATTTGAAGCAAATTTGACAGCAGTTCGTCATATCATAGTTTCAAGGGAATCATCCAGGCGCTTTCAACATGGGTTTGATTGGGTCAACCTGCACCGCCCTACCACGACCGCCGCGCCGCCGCCGGCTCCTCGCTGTAATGCTTGAGCAGACCCAGCGCCAGGGGCTTACACTCGTCCACTTTTCGGCTCAACGTAAGCACATTTTGTGGGATACGTTGGGTGCATGCTTTTCCCCCAGTCTATTAGACAGAGGGACACGGGGATGTGTGACTAAAACGGCTTAGGTTGAGCTTAAAAGTGAACGAGTGTAAGCCCCTGCCTAGCGCCAGGTGGTACCGCGGGCGGCCCAGGGGGAACAACTTGGAGTACCCCGCCAACAGCGCCACCAGGCGCTTGCATGCCGCCATCATGTAGCGGCGCAAGTGAAAAACGAAAGTAAAATTTGCAAGCAGTCTGTAATATTTCAGTTTCAAGCGCTTGGTTCCAGGCACTTTCAGCGTTAGTGTGATAGGGTCAACCTGCACCGACCTACCATCATGGTGTCCACGGCGCGTGGTCCAGCGCGCGTCGCCGCCCCGCGCTGCTTGGCATCGGCCATCAGAGTGAAGATAACCTCGTGCACCAGCAGGTGGGGCTGGAACATGTACAACGAGGGCCAGACGCTCAGGCCCTCGAGCTAGGGGCTTACACTCGTCCACTTTTCGGCTCAAAGTAAGCACATCTTGTGGGATACGTTGGGTGCATGTTTTCCCCCCAGTCTGTTAGACAGGGGGACAAGGGGAGGTGTGTCCAAATCGGCTTAGGTTGAGCTGGAAAGTAGACAAGTGTAAGCCCCTGCCTCGAGCAGCGTGAGCGCCTCACCCGCCGCGGCGCGCGCCTCCGACCAGGGGCTCACACTCGTTCCGATTTCAGCTGAACATGAGCTCTTCTGCCCACCGTGTAACCCAACTTGACTCATGAATGTGTCCTGGAGTTGCTCAACTTGAGCTCTAACGTGGACGAGTGTAAGCCCCTGCCTCCGACGCCGCGCCACGCCGCAGCAGCGCCACCGCCTGCATCTAGGGGCTTACACTCGTTCCCATTTCAGCTCAACTTGAGCTCTTCCATCCACCGTCTGACCCAACTTAATTCATGAGTGTGCGCTGGAGTTGCTCAAAATGAGCTCTAACGTGAACGAGTGTAAGCCCCTGCCTGCATCCCCAGCACCAGTACCGGCCCGCAGAACGCGTCCGGCTCCGCCCCCCGCGCCGCCTTCTCCGCGATTGCCTCGTGCGTGGAAATGAGCTGCAACGCCTCGTCCAACATGCCCCGCGACCAGGGACTTACACTCGTTCACTTTTCAGCTCAACTTGAGCCGTGTCTGGCGCACGAAAACACCCTACACACCCTAAACACCGCCTAACACACCCTTAACACGGGCTACACAACCCCTACGCGCAGCCCCTATCCCATAAAAAACCCTCAAGTTGAGCTGAGAAGTGAACGAGTGTAAGCCCCTGCCCGCGACAGGCTGAGCTGCACCATGCCCAGCAGCCCCCAGGACTGCGCCTGGGAGTCGCCCCGCCGGTACCCCGAGGTGAACACCTGGCGGCAGGGGCTTACACTCGTTCCCATTTGAGCTCAACTTGAGCTCCTCTGTCCACCGTATGAACCCAATTAACTCATTAATGTGTCCTGGAGTTGCTCAAGTTGAGTTCTAACGTGAGCGAGTGTAAGCCCCTGCCTGGCGGTAGATGTCCAGGGACTCCGTGATGTAGCGGCGCAAGTTGAATTTGAAAGCAGAAGTTGAAAGCAGTATATCACACTTCAGTTTCAAGCGCTTAGTCCCAGGCGGTTTCAGCTAAGGTTTGATAGGGTCAAGCTGCACCGCCCTACCGTGATGTGACCGGTGATGTAAGAGGTGAACGCCAGTGACACCAGCGCCTGCTCCCACCGCCGGTGGTCGCCTTTCCTCTCACTTGCGTCCGCCGCCAGAAGGAAGGCCTCGCTGCAGGGGCTTACACTCGTTCCGATTTCAGCTCAACTTGAGCTCTTCTGTCCACCGTGTAACCCAACTCCACTCATGAATATGTCGTGGAGTTGCT
>Ga0307489_10000261_pt1 | contig 30356 bp, 36 predicted proteins | sample SB12metaG_FD_202247 | JGI IMG/M metagenome (GOLD analysis project Ga0307489, IMG submission 202247) | Sea-ice brine microbial communities from Beaufort Sea near Barrow, Alaska, United States - SB 1.2 | ecosystem: Environmental > Aquatic > Marine > Coastal | place: USA: Alaska | collected... | reverse complement strand
CTCGTGGACGTGCAGGTGTACTCCAACCCCGCCCCGCTGCAAAGCCTGCCGCCGGCGTATCAAAAGTACACGTACGGGAAGCTCGGTGCGTGAGCGAGCGTCGGGGTTTAGTTTACATCTTCCTAGCCATTAGACACACTTTTCTTCTCACAATTTGTATTCCGTAATCTCCACAGCAGCCTGTATCTACGTTCAGCGCGCGCTTTGTTCTCTGTGCTCGTTTGTATGAAAACGGAGCTGAACGTTGGCACCTTCCCACAAATTATGACATTTAACGATAAGCCTCAGCCGGAATACAATTTGCCAGAAATATATTTAACTCAAGATTATTGAGTTATATGGGGGCCCGCGATACGGCCTTAAACCCTTACATACTTTAGGGTCTGTCCGCCTGAAATGGCGGAGGGGGTTGGTTAACGCTCACCATGTGAAGCGCCTTGGGGCTCACGTTAGTAAAAACAAGGAAATGGGGGGAAAAAAGAAAAATGAGCCTCGACACTCCACCCCCGGATTGCTCCTCCCCCCGCCGGCTCATGGCATCATCCCGGTTCAGCGCCTCTGCACACGCCAACGTGTACCGCGACGTGATGAATGCTGCCGCCCTGCTGCTGCCTCGTCGGGGAACGTTTCCAAGTGTACACCTTTACTGTACTCAGCCTCAGCACGGCGAGTGAGTACGTATACGCGGTGATTTGTTTGAGTATTCTAGAACACAATATGACCGGACCCGCGAGTCGATAATGATTTGGCCCGGTAAAAATCACAATGGCGCGCGCGCGCGGAAATTTCCAAATCACGCGTTTAGACTGTCTGCCCATACAAACCGCGAACACGCCTCAACTTCCTCGGAATTGTGCGGAAAACTCCAAATCTTGTTTTATACTTTTTCCGCCCTGGGCGAAAAGCCGTCGCCGCAGGGTCCGGAGTTTTCCGCACTAAAGCCGCGCGGCGCCGCGCCGTCGAAAATTCGTATGGCGGCGTGGTGAGGAATTCGAAAGGCTGATTTAAGTGATTTTGGTCTTTGAAAGGCTGATTTTGGTTTTTGAAAGGCTGATCTAGATATTTTCAAACCCATTGTGAGCCAAATCATGATCGACTCGCGGTTCCGGTCATATCAGTGCTACTCTTCTATTATAAAAAAATGGGGCTTTATGGATTCGGTGATTTGTATGAGTGGATGAGAATTTCCACAATAACATCCCGATGGCTTTGTTGTTATCATAATTGGGCCCTGTACTAATGTGCAGTAGATTTCTGGTGAAGGTTCAGTGCTAAGATAATCAAGCGCTAGCTAGTGGGGTTGCGCCTGTTTCGAGATAGCTCTTGGGTGCGTGCCGGGGCGTGGATGATGCGAACGAAGGGCAAACATGTATCATTTGCCAAGCCAGGCATCAGCGCGTTTCTGGAAAGGTTCCAGTGTCATTCGGATGCATGACATTCAAAGAAGCCAGACGAAGTTTGGCGCGGCTGTTGTACATGGGTGAAGGGAGGCTGCAATGCGCGGCGCTCCGTTCGATTCGTTACATGCATCGTGATATTACAATGTGTTATCGCTCCGTCGTGGCGTGCACTCTATGTGTCATAAGGCTACAGTATCTTGCTACATTGTTCCGCGTGCGCGTACTTTATAAGTGTCATAAGGCCACAGTATCGGCCGCCATCTAAGTGTCATGAGGCTACGTCATACGCTTGTGTTATGAGTGTGTCCTCGCCTAGTGAGCTTGAACACCTCCCCCTTCCCTCCGTTGGCAGCGCGGAGCACCTGTGCTGTGACAGTGAGCTGCCGCAACATCACCTCGGCCCTGCTCCCCAGACCGAGCACAGCGGCAGCAGTGGGCGCATCAATCACTGGGACGTCACCCTCAAGATATATATCATCCTCGCATTCAATGCGCTCATGGCCCACTGCATCCCGCGATGTCTCGTCTAAGTCAGCGCTAATCGTCAAACTGCTGCCGTCCTCTCGCATCAGCGCTCTCTCCTCGTTGTAGCGGCGCAAGTTGAAATTGAAAGCAAAACTTGAAAGCACATTATCATATTTCAGTTTCAAGCACTTGGTTCCAGGCGCTTTCAACACTACACAGATCGGTCGTCTGTACTGGGGGACCACTAGAATACGTTTTATTTTAACTTTACATTTCTCTTTTCAGGAATACCACGTGTAGACTCCAATCACATGTTTGATCAAAGGGAAACCATCCCATCGGAAATTTCGTAAGTTTTTTAAATTTTAAATTTTGGAATCACGTGCAAATCACTTCGCTAGGAGGGAAAATCTCACACATGTTAGTGGTCCCCCAGTACAAAGGACCGATCTGTGTAGCATGAGTTTCATGCGTTCAACCTGCACCGCCCTACCTCGTTGACAGCTCGCTCCTCGTGCCTGCGCCGCGCCGAGCTCACGACTGTCGACTGGGGGGTCAGCGAGTCGCGATGCGCCGTTGCCAGAACAGCCGCGTTCACCGCGTCCGCCACGCGGTCCCTGTGCGCGGGCGCAAGCAGCGCCGCTAAAGGGCTCTTCCCAGGAACGGCATACGCTAACAGTGCCATCACATCTGGTATCACAGAATCCCACCTTGGTATAGCGGCGCAAGTTTAATTTGAAAGCAAAAGTTGAAAGCAGTTTATCACACTTTAGTTTCAAGCGCTGAAAGCAGGCGCTTTCAATAGAGTTGCACGTGGTAAGATCACAGAGTATCACACAAGGGCATTGAGTCAGGGTTGGTTAAGCTCACCATGTGAAGCGCCTTGGGGCTCGATGAACGTAAAAATAAAATAAAAGGGACCAAAGCGAAGGACGTATTATTCCGTGCGTGCAAACATGGTTTCAATCTGCACCGCCCCCACCTTGGGTCCAGCCCCACGCACGGCGCCAGATCACTTTGAGCGTACTCCAAAGCGCTCGACAGCTGTCCGGCACGGATGATCTCAACAAAACGCTGGCACGCCAGGTGTAAACGCACGTCAGACACGACGGACATGCGCACGTCAGACACGTCGGACATGCGATCACTCTCAAAGACACGCGGATAGCTGGTGTGCAGGTGCTCCTCCGCCACGTCCACGTTCCCAGCCAGGATGAGGGCGTGGATCTGTGCACGCTGGCAGAGGTCGGCAGCCTCAGCCGCACACACAGCAGCATCAGCAGCCCGCCCGCTGCCCACGGAGTGACCCTTGAACGTTCCTTCGCTACAGTGTGCATCAGCTGCCTCCGTCGCCGCCGCCGCCGACCTAGCCCCGCACTCTGTGCCAATGCCACCGGCAGCACCTGTGACGTCCAGAGCCTTGATGTAGCGGCGCAAGTTGGAATTGAAAGGAAGCGTTGAAAGCAGTTTATGATATTATAGTTTCAAGCGCTGAAACCATAGGCGCTTTCAACACGGATTTTGATAGTGTCAAGCTGCACCGCCCTACCTTGAGCGTCTTCGAATACCCGTGGTGTAGCGGCGCAAGTTGAAACTGAAAGCAACATTTCAAAGCAGTTTATCACATTTTAGTTTCAAGCGCTAAGAGCAGGCACCTTCAATAGAGTAGCACGTGGTACGATCACAGGGTGTCACACACGGGCATTGCATCAGAGACCCGAAGCGAAGGACGTCTTATTCCGTGCTTTCAAACACGGGTTTCAACCTGCACCGCCCTACCGTGGTAGTTGAGATAGTCCCTTATTGTAGCGGCGCGAGTTGCAAGTTGAAAGCAAAACTTGAAAGCGGTTCATCTAATTATACTTTCAAAGCGCTGAGATCCATGTGCTTTCAACGTGGGTTGATCGCATCGCCCTGCCTTATGAGCTCGTGAGTGACGGACGTGGACAGGTCCTCGGCGGCGACGGCCAAAGTTTGCTTGCAATTATCCTCGGTGTAGCGGCGCAAGTTGAAATTGAGAGTAAAGTCTGAAAGCGGTGCATCTCATCATAGTTTCAGGTGTATCTCATCAGAGTTTTAAGAGCCAATCCAGGAGAGGGTGGGACATTTTACGGAAATGGAAATCGGAAATGGGGGCCCAATTTGTTTCTTCGTTCCAGGCTTCTTTCCAGGCGCTTTCAATACGGGTTTCATCGGTTCAACTTGCACCGCCCCACCTCGGAGATGTACGTCTCAATGTCAAAGGAGAATGGAGACTTGCCGAAGTTGGTGGTGACTCGCTCATCTTTAGAGTGAAGGCCTATGTGTAGCGGCGCAAGTTGAAAGTGAAAGCAAAGTTTGAAAGCGGTTTATCATATCCTAAGTTTCAGCGCTGCAACCATAGGCGCTTTCAATACGGTTTTTGTTACTGTCAACCTGCACTGCCCTACCTATTGTAGGATACAGCGGTGTGACGCACACGTTTTGGAACGCGACGCCGAGCCGCTCGCCATTTTTCGTGAAGAAGATGGTGTTGGACTCGGTGTTCAAGCCTGCACCCAGGGGCTTACATTCGTCCACTTCTCTGCTCAACCTGAGCCGTTTCTGTCACTGAAACCACCCAACGCATCCCTAAAATACACCCTAAACCACCCCCTAGACACCCCCACGCCCTAAAGTAAACACTCCATGAACCCCACCTACACACCCCCTAAAACCCCCTACGACCCACAAAAAGCGCTATGTTGAGCCGAAAAGTGGACGAGTGTAAGCCCCTGCCTGCACCCACGACGTCGCCTGTGGCGAAGGCAGGGCCGTAGGGCGTACCCATGCCAGAGCAAGAATACTTTCTGCCATCGTCCCCGTTGTGTAGCGGCGAAAGTCAGATGAAAGCAAAGTTTGAAAGCGTTTCATCATATTGCAGTAGCTTCAAGCGCAGAAACCATAGGCGCTTTCAACACGGGTTTTGATACTGTCAATCCGCACCGCCCTACCGTGGTACCCGTACGAGTTGTTCTCCCACCTTGTCGCAAAAGCACAGGGACACTCAGACGACGAGTAGCGTTAAGAAAAGGCTCGTGAGAATGAGAGAACACAACGTCGAAATAACGTACCCGCATTGACGGTTGAGCTTAAAGGCGCTGTCGGCAAACCCGAGGGAGATGTAGCCGCGTTCACCGCTTTCAAGGATGGTCATCTCGTAGTAATACACGCCGGAGCTGGAGGGCTCTGGCTCACTCGTCTGTATCTTGAGTCATATGCCCGGAAAACGCTACGCATACTCGTTTAACATGTAAGGCATGCTCGTAAGGATTCAGTTCGATCCAAATCGGGTTTTGCCCATACGACGAAGCAGTACCCGGATTTTGTACAATCGGAGCGCGCAAACGACACACCGGTACCCGGTTTCTCGACAAAAAATACCCCGCGTTTGTTCTCAGCACGGCCCACGGAGGACGCCTCGCCACGGGGATCGTCCCGGCGAGTACACACCACACGTGCGGTCGTATCCCGCGCACGCATACCCAGCGTAGATCGTCGCGACCGCCCTCCAGAGCGCGCATTCGGGCCGGCTCGCGTTTTTACGGTAAAATTCGAGTTTTCCAGGCCTGGCGCGTGCACCGGTACACAAATAGTGACTGTTTTCACAGGCAAATAGACTGATGTACAAAATCCGGGTACTCCAATGTCGATTTCGATCGGACTGAATCATAAGGAAAAAACTGTTATCTGGAAACACGAATCCCTTTTATGGAAACACGACACACTCTAAGGACACGATGTGCATCATCGCGGGGCGGCGGGGGGGGCGGCGGGTACGACGCGTGATAGGCACGCAAGCATACTATCATGTGCTACTGTAACGCGTGCGCGCGCTCGCCGGTCACGCGCGCGACTTTTCGGCGCACGCGGGCCGCGTCAAATTGCAATGCGTGCCCGGCTGAACTTTTTCCGCCGCATTTTTTCCCCAAAGAACATCACTTGTCGCGTTGATTGGTTTGATTCGCAGCCCCTATGCACGCTAGTGCCGCGCCCCATGCCCATCTCCGAGCGGGCAGAGCGCGCCGCGCAGTGTACCTTGACTACTTCGGGGGCTGCACGTCCGATAAGCCATGCGTTGCGCCGCGGTTATGCGCGAGTCGCGCGGTCCTGGCCCGTTTTCCCGCCCCGCCGTCGGCCCGGTATTCAGGTTATTTGCGTTCGTGACCTTGGCGCTGTGAGCAATAGTTAAATTTCCAGGATATCCAATGGTTACCCACCCCGACATTTCCCCGACATTCTCCATACTCGGGGAAATTACCATGGGGAATCGCCAACCCGCGAAAGGTCTACCTGGTGAATTTTCCCAGGGATAACCTATTTTTGTATCCTGAGGGGTTGGTGTTTTGTTTTGACTGCCACATAATACCGACACTCGAGGCTGTGAAGCCGGTCGCTCTTGATCGGTACACGCCTGTGGAGGCTAATGGTCAAGGGGCACCTTGACCCATACAGCCGTCGGAGCCGTTCGCGTCCCCGCCCGGACGGTCAAGAACGAATAGCGGTCGGATTGCATCTCACCGGGTGCAGTCCGTTGACCACCGCACCACGTGTGGTCCTAAGACCACGTGACCTGCCTCGCGAGGACCGATACACCCACCTACATGACACGTGACCGGATCCGCGAGTCGATAATGATTTGGCCCGGTAAAATTCACATTGGCGGAAATTTAAGATATACGCTTTTAGACTGTTTGCCCATACAAACCGCGAATACGCCTCAACTTCCTCACAAATTGTCGCAAAACTCCAATTATTGTTTCCCCCAGTTTCCTCCCTGGGCGGAAAGCCGTCGCCGCCGACACCGGAGTTTTCCGCACTAGAGCAGCACAACGGCGCCTAAACGCATATTCGTATGGCGACGTGGTGAGGAATCACGAGCAGATTTGAAAGGTGATTCGATCATTTTGAAATACGCAAGCGAAAAGAGGACGGACATGTCCCGATATTATATTCCTGGCTCAAATTTGATAGAATTTGGCATTTGAAAGGCTGATGAAAAGTAAATAAAAAATCAAACCCATTGTGAATCAAATAATTATCGACTCACGGATCCGGTGACGTAGACATACTCAGATGAGCTGAAAGACATACTTAGATGAGCTGAAAGAAATACTCTGGTAAGGCCCTTAATTGTAAGCTGTTTGTCCCCCCTGATACCACTTGAGACATCAATCTTATATTTCAAACATTCCTGAGTGCCAGCTGAAGGAAATACTCCGGTTGTCCCTGCCTCCAACCCTCGAATCTGAGTCGTTCTTGTCACTCTCCGCATTTACATTTGGTTGCCCAAATCTAAAATCAGAAAACGCCAAAACGCTACCACGCCGACATTGCGAGCGACCCGCGGCGCTGCCGCAGCCCCGATAGTGCTGCAACTTCGAATATATTATCACTGTCACAGGCCTCTTGATTCCCCGAGTATGGCGATTTATCAGGCTCCAACGGCGTGCCCAAGGGGCGCTCCGTTGATTTTTGTGAAAATCTGCCGGAGCGCCCCCTAGGTGGGCCGCTGTCGGAGCCTAATAAATCGCCAGAATCGGCGAAATGAGAGACCGGTGGCTTACATCATAAGATTCAGCGTCATCGGCGCAGCGGCGGCCGCGCAGCGCATACGCTCTTTCGCGTGGTAGCGAGCGATCGTTTTCGTTTTTTGGGATTTTGGGCAGACAATCCGTACGGTCGGGTCCAGGGACCGGTCGAAGGGGCCCGCTGGGGCGCCGCTGCTGCTCTGCTGGCGCTAAAAATCCGAGAAGCTGACATCCACTGTTCTCTCAGCTTCCCGGGCGTAGCGAATTGTCAGGCTCCGGCGGCGCGATCAGGGGGCTATTCAGCGATTTTTGCTAAGACACACCGCTGATGGTCAGGGCGGGGCGGGGCGGGGCGCGGGGACAGAGGGTCCGAGGCCGGGTACGGGGGTCGACGTCGCCATTCCACCGGGCTGCGGCAGAGAGGGCGCGAGTTTTTCTTTTTTGGGAGGGCGACATTCTCGCTAATCCAATTTTATTTCCATCTGTAAACTTGTTAGTCACTTGTTAATCAGGTGTTGAGAAACGTCTGCGTCTTTGATGTCAATCGTCGGTGCTTAGTAAACATAGTTCTTCTGGTAGGTGGACGCCTTCTCAGAGTCAGATACATCACCTGCAACGAATTTGCCAAGCTGTGCCATGCCGTTCTCCTTGGCGCGGCGAGCGAGGATAGCCTGAGCCTCATCCTTCTTCGAATCATCACCAGCCCAGGTCTTGATGACGGTGTTCTGCAGCGCGCGGGCGTACGAGAAAGACACGTGCCACGGGTTGGTCTGCTGGTTCATGGCGTTGAGGTACAGGGTGGAGTCGAGCTCGGAGAGACCGCCTGAAAGGAACATGATTCCCGCAGTGGACGGCGGCACGCGAGACTTGAGCATCTTGAGGGTGTAAGCGGCGACTTCCTCAGGAGTCGAGCGCTTCGGGCAGTCAACGCCAGGCCCGACCATCGACGGCTTCAGGAGCATACGATCGAACTGCACCTTGTTGTCAGCGAGATACTTGAAAGTTTCCGCCCACACCATGGAGGCAACCTCAAAGTTTGTGTCGATGTCGTGAGTGCCGTCCAGAAGGATCTCCGGCTCGACGATAGGGACCAAGCCCGCGTTTTGGCAAATTGCGGCGTAACGGGCCAGGCCATACGCCATGGGCTTCCACTCGTCCACTGTTCTGCTTGAGTGTGCATTTATTTAGGGACATGTTGGGTGGTTTCAGTAGCGTGTACAAGATTGAGGGGTTGTGACTCGTCACAAACTAGACACAAAACGGCTCACTGACCAAAACGGCTTAGGTTGAGCTGAGATGAGAAGTGGACGAGTGGAAGCCCCTGCCATATGCGCAGTCGGTGACGGCGGTGCGCGTGGGGCCGTTCGGGATGGAGACGACCGACCGCCAGGGGCTTACACACTGTCCACTTCTCGGCTTGACATGAGCACTTGTCAAGGAGTTCATTGGATGGTTTCAGTGATGAAAACAAAACGGCTCAGGTTGAGGTGAGAAGTGGGGGAGTGGAAGACCCTGCCGACCGCCACTTGCAGAAACGAGCTCCCTGCGCGTAGTAAGCAGCCGCGCGGTCCTCGATGTAGCGGCGCAAGTTGAAATTGAAAGCAAATGACGTTGAAAGCAGTTTATGATATTCTAGCTTCAAGCGCTGAAACCACAGGCGCTGTCAAAACGGGTTTTGATACTGTCAACCTGCACCGCCCTACCTCGAGACCGTCGAGACCCTGGCACCACGACTCGCTGGTGTTGGCCAGCGGCTTGAGGCCCTTGTCGACCTTCATGCAGGGGCTTCCACTCGTCCACTTCTCAGCTCAACGTAAGCACTTTTTGTGGGGAACGTTGGGTGGTTTCTGTTGCGTGTGACAAGATCGACCGGTAATGACTTGACTCGTCGTAAACTGGACACAAAACGGCTCACTGACCAAAACGGCTCAGGTTGCGCTGAGAAGGGACGAGTGTAAGCCCCTGCCTTGATGCCGGGGTAAAGGCCCTGCTTGCGAAGTGCGTCAACAAACGGGGTGCCATTAGCGGTAGACTGGTAGAGGGTCTCCTCAAACAGAATGGCACCGCCGATGTGCTCGCCAAGGTTCGGGGTGGTGATCAAGAGCTCGCGGTAGCGGCGGCGATTTTCCTCGGTGTTCTCCACGCCGACACCCTCGAGCAGGGGCTTCCATTCGTCCACTTCTCAGTCAATCTGAGTCGTTTTTGGTTACCAGCTCAACCTCTGGGACGTTTTGGTGAATTGCCACCTCCAACATAAACCCTCAAAAGTGCCTCCCAACATAAACCCTTAAAAGTGCTCAATCAAGTAGAGTGGACGCCTCTACCCACAAAAAGTGCCTGCGTGGAGCTGAAAAGTGGACGAGTGGCAGCCCCTGCCCTCGAGGCGCGAGCCGCACGTCGCGTTTGACTCGTCCATCGCAAGGATGCCCTTCCCAGGCTTCGTCATGTTGGTCGCGGTTTCCAGAAGTTCGTCATCGTACTTGCCAGCCCGGGTGACGAAGGAAGCCCGCTTCGCGCGCGTCTTCTGCACGCGGGTCGTCAGGCGCTCGGCTCCGACCAGGGTGTTCTGCGTCGCAAGAGCCGCCATATCGAGGTGTGGAGGGGAGGAGAAGGGAGAAGTGCGCGGTGAGAATGAGGAAGAGGCACTGATCCGTCAAACAAGATAAGATCTGTGGATAAGATGTGAGTCAGCCGGATGTCTAGCGCGTAGCGCCTCGAAATTTATAGAGCAGGTTCGATCGAAATCGGCAGACACGGTTTTGCCCATACGAAAAGGGTTCAGCGCTAAATCTGACCGTACCGAACTCTCGCAAAACTGTTGAACGAGGGCTTCCCTTCAGATGTATGGGCATTCGTGGTCAGGAAACTGGACAGGGCCCCGCAGAAGAACCCCCCAGAAGACCGTATTTGCGGCATCTTCGCCGACGCCGACGCCATTGCGCGCCGTAAAGTTCGGTGACGCGCCATGTTATTAGGCGGCGAATGTCTGCGCATTGACGTCGCGGGCATATAATTTGCGGGCGCGTCGTCCCAGAAGCGCCGTGCAAGGCCGCCTGGCGCCGACATAGGCGGTGTCGGCGCATTCTGCGACACTGAACTTCCAGTAGACTTCTGTCAGACCCAGAAGACACAATCTTCGCGGCATCTTCGCTGACGCCGACGCCATTGCGCGCCGTAAAGTTCGGTGACGCGCCATATTATTAGGCAGTGAATGATTGCGCATTGACATTGTGGGCATGCCATTTGCGGACGCGTTGCCCTCGCCCCAGAAGCGCCGTGCAAGGCCGCCAGCCCTGGCGCCGACATAGGTGGTGTTGGCGTCGTGTTGTGAGCCGCGAACATCGGAGTGGCCCTGAAGCACACCTTCGCGGCACCACCTATGTCGGCGCCAGGCGGCCTCGCACGGCGCTTCTGGGGCGACGTGTCCGTAAATTATATGCCCGGCGCTTCTACAATCGACGGGATACGACTCCATGCCACCTTAACAGTCTTCGCATTTTGTCTGCCAAAATCGGAAATCAGAAAACGATAATAAAACGCTACCACGCCGACAGTGCGCGCAAGCTGCGGCGCCGCCACTGCGCTCATGGCGCTTAAACGTCGAAGATATTGTCTCCTGTCACAGGCCTCTCATCTCCTCAAGTATGGCGATTTATCAGGCTCCGACGGCGCGCCCAGGGATGGGGGTGGGGAGAAATAGCAACAGGAATTTGAAGAGGAGAGCGAAGAGGAGAGGGGGTTTCGATCTGACTCAAGAATCGACTGTCTAACATTGGTTTCTGAAAGGAGAAGATTGTCCTCGTTCGGCTCGTCTCCATTTCAGAAATCGATCCTCTCTTTTAAAGAGATCAATTTTAGACGGTCGATTTCTTTACTCAGATCGACACCTTTTCTCGGTCGGTCTCCTCTTCGGCTCACCTCCGCAAATGCAGTGGCTATTTCTTCCCACCCCCCTTCCCAGGGGGCGCCCAGTGATTCTTGCGAAAACCTGCCGGAGCGCTCCCTGGGCCGGTTTTATCTAAAAGATGGTCGGATTCTGATGGCCCCATCAAAAGAGGGTCGGGTGTATTAAAAGAGGGTCGGGTCGCCCAACACAGCAATGATTTCAGGTATCACGTATGTCACACTTTCCGAAAATGAGCCATTTTCGGTCATCTGACCAATTCCGGGGTTATCAGAATGGCGTATGACCGTGTTGGACAGGATGACCCGGATTGTCCCTCTTTTCGCGCGAACTACCGACTTTTCAACATCCACTGATAAGCCTTCTTTCGCGCGATTGGTCATATGACTGAAATTTTCTGCGGCGAAATTCGTGTTTCCAACCCAACGAGACGTGAGCGGCCATGGCAACGAGCGACGCTCGCTTCCGACAGGATCACAGCTTGCTATCGGCGAGTCGCGGTTGAAACCCATTTAGCCATTCTGCGTTGGGAAAGAATGAAACAAATGGTTGCGCAGTTTCACACCCTCCGGTCATTGACTTCCATCCGACGCCACTCGTTTGTACGCATGTTTTGAGCGCGTGCTAGCGCGCGTCGGCGCCTCCGTCGCCGCGCTAGAGCATGCGCATATTCTCGCCCACTAAAGGTGACTAGAGTGTATTCGACGGATTACGACTCAAGAAAATCAGCCGGTTGGAGCTGAAAAAGGTCAGGGATTTATCGGGAGTTTTTTATTGCCTTTTCCCACAGTCTGAAAGTGTGGCCAGTTGGACCCCTCTTAGCGTCGCTGTGAACATCATGGAAAATCTTTACCCTGAGATACAATCGATCCCGTCGGAGGGGTTCAGCACTGCCCGATACGCCAAAACACGCCGAAATCGTGCCTCCCCCGTTTCGAGAGAGCATGGATTTTCCTGGCCTTTTCATTGGTTGACGGTGAGCAATGCTCCCCCCGCCCCTCCCCTTCCATTTATTTGGCGCTTTTTTGTATTCTTTTCAGGGTGAAAAGAAAACACCATTTGTACACACACAAAAACTGTTGCGTTTTTCTTCCGTCTCTCAAGTGTTCCCGGCAGCATGTTCCAGGACGTGCCGGGACCGGCTTCCTCAGAGAGGGGGGAACATCTACCTCTTGAGTTTGACATCTCCCCTCCAGGGTCTGAAAATGCTAGGCTAGATGAGAGCTGGTCCGAATTGTACATCTATCCGACTCGCCGACCCATGCGCATTGGAGCTCTCTAAATAAGTGCACGGAGCCAAAGGCGGAATTATTGCCGTCGTGTACGCTCACCTTCACGGACACTCCGACATTGCTCAACGGCATGAATGAGCTAATATCACTTTTTTGTGGTAATTTCCCGCCACAACACTAGAGTTGAGATTCACCCATTTCCGTGAATGGCTCTGCTTCCTCATCTCCCCTCTCCGACGTCACCCCGTCAGCCGCCGCCTCTGTTGGGTCCACCTCCATGAAGACATCGTCCGCATCATCCTCGTCAAGTGTCCGTGAAAGTTCTTCGCGTGTTTTCGTCCCGCTGGAATTGAACGCATCCTCGCTGCCCGCCGTCTCATCTCGGCGGTGGTCAAGTAGAGGCTCCCCAACCCAGCCCTCGCTTCCCACACGTCTGTTGTCGTCGTGTTGCCGGGCGATCACCGTGAGCAAGGTTTGCTGCAACCGCGTTGGAGACGGGGTCGAGAGTAAAGTTCCCCCACTTTCATCCTTTGATCCAACGTCGTGCAACTCCATCTCTTTATTCGCCGCCTCGTTAAAGGCGCGAGCAGCGATACGCGATATTCGCTTTGCATTAAGTTGATCTTTCCGTCTTAACATCCGCCGCGGCGCACGCCCATACCCAGCGTAGACTCCACTGTTGTCGTCGCGTACGCCGCCGCCGCCGCCCCCGCCACCGCCGCTTTCAGGAGTCGTCGGCGTGCCCGCGCTCCGCGTGTTTGTCACCGCCCCACCCTTCGCGCTCTCGAGCAAGTCCTTGTTGTAGCGGCGCAAGTTGAAATTGAACGCAAAACTTGAAAGTTGTTCATCATATGTTAGCTTCAAGCGCTGAAACCAAGCGCGGTCACCATGGGGTCAACCTGGGGTCAACCTGCACCGCCCTGCCTTATAAAGTTCCTTGTCGTTTGCGGCGCTGGGCGGCGCGCGGAGGCGCCAATCCCCATAATACACCATCAACTGCGGTTGCACCGTCATCGCACCCATACGCAGCTTAACCGCAGCACCCCCCGGGCCGAGGTCGACCGCTGCACAACCCTGCTTGGCGGCGAAGTCGATGGAGCCCCGCAGCAGGGGCTTACACTCGTCCACCTTTCGGATTGACGTGAGCAGTTTTTGAGGGACATTGTGGGTAGTTTCAGTGTATTTCAGTGACAAGAACGGCTGAGGTTGAGCTGAGAAGTGAACGAGTGGAAGCCCCTGCCCCGCAGTAGGGCGAAGAGCACGCCATGGCGCTTGGCGAGAGTCGGATGGAGCCAACACGCGTGCAAGACGACAAGAGAGTTCGCAGCGGCGTCATCCACACCGAGGACGTCACTGTTTCCGCCCCCGCCACATGCTTCCCCGTGGCGTTCGGGGCGGAAGAGCAGCAACAACAACCCGGCGCGCTCACCGCCGACACGAGCCTCAAGCATGCGCCAACCTCCAGCGGCGGCGGGCGCCTCGCCATCGCCGCCGCCATGGTTCCCGGTCCATCTCATCGCCGCCTCTGTTGCTGCCCGCATACCCACCACGCCGCCTGCCGAGGGCCCTCCCAGCCCGCATCGCCATCGGTGCTCGGGCTCCCCAGATGATTCCGCAACCAGCTCGACGCACCCTTCGACTTCCGGGACCGGGAACTCGGCATTGTCCACAGTGTCAGAGTAAGGCGCCATCGGCCATCGCATGGGTTCCAGACATCCCTCCTCCTTGCATCCGGTCGTTCCCTGCGCTCCCTCTCCAAGCGTCCACTCCTCACCGGCATCCTCGTTGGCTTTGAGCACCGGCTTCGCCACCACCACTTCGACGGTGCCACCTGCCTCCGCAAACCGGCGAGCCCCTCGGCGGTACTCGTGCCGCGCCCTCTTGTTGCTGCCGCTTGCGGATCCATCCCACACCGTACCTTTGGCTTCAGATCCGGCGGCGGGGGATATCGGCAACCCTGGTTGTAGCGGCGCAAGTTGAATTTGAAAGCAAAGTTCAAAGGCGGTTCATCAAATTGTAATTTCAAGCGCTTAGTTCCAGGCGCTTTCAACATGGGTTTCATCGGTTCAACCTGCACCGCCCTACTTGGTGCGAGGTGCAAGATGTGGGTTGGGGGGGCCTGGCCTCGGCCACAGTGCGCGCCCTTCTGAGCGAGTGCCGACTTGAGGAACGGCTTTGGCGTCCCCGTGGATATTGGGAATACCACCGCGTGCACGCCGAGGATTCGGGGCAGGAAAGCCGCGGCAGCTGCAACGGCGGCGGCAGACGCATGTGCCCTCACAGTGTAGCGGCGCAAGTTGAAATTGAAAGCAAAGTTTGAACGCGGCTCATCACATTTTAGCTTCAAGCGCTGAAACCAGACGCGGTCAATTCGGGGTCAACCTGAGGTTAATCTGCACCGCCCCACCGCGGTGTTCCGTGGGAAGATTCCCGCGGCGCCCGACACCGGCACCTTCACCAACGCAACCGACATGCGGTCAGGGCACCGCGCCTGCCGCGTCACCGCATCCCTGCGCCACTCCCGCGCCCCGGCTGTTGCCCCCCCCCCCAGAGCTTCCCTCGGCACTCCATCTACCACGTGCAAGACAAGAACAACCACTAGGGTGCCGCCTTCACCTTCCTCGTCCCAGTCCCCTGGCTTCGCGTCGTCTCCATCTCTGTCCCCGTCAAGGTTGCTGCCGCTGCCGCTAGTGATTGATGACCTGTCCCCGTCATCGGAGGTGGAGTCATTGGGCTGGAAGGTGCCGGTGCCTCCTCTGTTGCCCACGTCACCCCACTCGCCTCCCAGCAGGGTGCGCCACCGTATGGCTTTGTTGGTCCGGGCAGGGTTGCGGACCTCGACCAGCATGCAGGAGGGTCATTGAGAACAAGCACCCGAACCGAGGTTGGAGCATGACTTAGCTTCAGGGTGAATGCTCGCGGAGGAGGAGGAGATTCAACGTCGGTCGAGTGCTTGTTCTCAACACCCCCTACCATCGTGGTCGGGGGAAGCGCGCCCGCGTCGCGCAGGGTCCTCAGCCACCCCGCCACGTCCGCCCCGCCCCCTTCTGCCATCGATTCCAGTGTGGCGAGCGCCGCCTCCGAAGCGTTCCTATCGTCGGCCCCAGCGGCGCTCCCGAGCCCGAAAATTTTGAAATGGAACGGCACCCTCGGGTTGAAGCGCCAGAGGCTCGTCGAGCTGAGGGCAGGGGAGAGCAGGAACGGGATGACAAGTACCAGCACGCCTCGGTACACGACGATAGACTCCTCCGCCTTGTTCCAACGCAATCCTTCGACGCAACTCCCCACGTGAGCTGCGGCGAGCAACACCGCGCAGCCCACGAGCACGCGCCACATGAGCGTGGCCCCGAACCAGTGTGCAGAGAAGAGCATCCACCCCGCCTCCCGCAACACGCTCTGCGCCGGGATCAAGCGCGCCGCAGCCGCGGAGGCCACCGCGGCCTCGGTAGAGGTGGCCGCCGCGGGGTGAGGGGCGCGGGACTGTTCCGCCGCGCCAGCGTCGCCCTGGCCAGCCATCCCCGGCTGGGGGAGCGCCATCGCCAATGCACTACGAGTACGCATAGTTTTGGGAGGGGATATCCGGAAATTAAGGATTTGTCCCTTTTCTTGAGTTAACTCGCCAGATCTGAAAAATCACCGCAATACGCGCGATGTTCAGATGTTTTTTCATTCGTGCGCGCGACCGTTTGCCGATGCCGGTAAAACCTGAATTTGGCATTGAAGAAAGCAGAACGGCCAAAACGTTTTCAGATCATTTCCAAGAAGCGCGGTCGGCGGAAACGGAATTATTCCGGGAATTATTGAGAATTGTCATTAGCAGCCCCGCGCGCGCGGGTCGGGTTGGGCAGTTTCGATTCGTCGATCGGCCTGAAAGTTACGTCTGCTGCATACCACGGTTCGGTTGATCGGTGAAGGTGAAGAGGTCATTGGACGAGAAGAGAAGACGAAGAGAAGAGAAGCGAAGCGAAGCGAAGTGAAGCGAAGTGAAGCGAAGTGAAGCGAAGTGAAGCGAAGTGAAGCGAAGTGAAGCGAAGTGAAGCGAAGTGAAGCGAAGTGAAGCGAAGTGAAGCGAAGTGAAGCGAAGTGAACCACAACGAAGTGAAGCGAAGCGAAGCGAAGCAAAGGGAAGCGAAGGGAAGGGAAGCGAAGGGAAGGGAAGCGAAGGGAAGGAAAGCGAAGCGAAGGGAAGCGAAGGGAAGGGACGCGAAGGGAAGGGAAGCGAAGGGCAGGGAAGCGAAGGGCAGGGAAGCGAAGGGAAGCGAAGGGAAGGGAAGCGAAGGGAAGGGAAGCGAAGGGAAGGGACGGGAAGCGAAGGGAAGGAAAGCGAAGCGAAGGGACGCGAAGGGAATGGGAGCGAAGGGCAGGGAAGCGAAGGGAAGGGAAGCGAAGGCAGGGAAGCGAAGAGACGCGAAGCGCAGCAGGGAACCGCGAAGGGAAGCGAAAATAAGCTTGAAGAAGGTTGAAGAAGCGAACTATGGTAGAAAAGCTGTCAGTTTTTCGTAACTTCCAAGAGATCCGAAAGAAACTATTTTTTCTTGGATCATCATCGTGGCGCTCTCACAGCACGAATAAAGGGGTCATTTCGAGATTTAGGGGAAAACGAAAAGTAGTACGTCAATCTCCCTTTTTCGCATAGACGACGTGTCGAAAAACGATTTAGGGGAAACATGGACAATGCCAAACCGCCAATCCTGAGTTAAATGCTCAATATAGTGACCCCGGGGCTGCAACTTCATCATCCATCCGACAGACAAAAAAGTGCAAAGGGGCAGTAGAACTGCCCAAATTCATAGGCGGCGCGCCCAGTGTGCGCTTTAGCCACTTTTTCGCGATTTTGGGTAAATCGCCCACTGGGCGCCCCGCCTATGAATGACAATTCTCAATATTCGGGGAGATGGCAGGCAGCTGGCACGAGATCAGTTATCCAAAGTTACAGCGCCATCTCGACGCGGCGACGGCGGCGCGGCGCGCGCGCGCGGCCTTGTTAGATGCGTGTTTTGTTTTGGCTGAATTTACGTCAATTTAACTCAATAATCCTGAGGAAATATTGTTGGCAGAAACTCGTAATTTCCAGTACAGTAATTACAGGTGCATGACCTTAAAAACCGGGTCTTGCCGACTTTTTCAACGAAAATAACGCGATTTACCCCTTTTCGATTATTTCGTCACTGACAGCGCGCGCGCACTGCGGCGCCACCGCTGCGCCGAAGGTGTTGAAGCTTCGGTCAGGTTCCCAAATGCCACCGTTCCATCATCTCTCTGAGTATTGAGATGTATCAGGCTCTGACGGCGCGCCCACTGTTAGTGTCATTCTTGAACATTCGGGAAATTCAACTATTGCGCACAGCGACAGGGTCACAAACTGCAAAACAACTTGCAAAAAAAGGCTGACAGCCGAGCCGACGGCGAGGTGGGCAAAACGGGCCAGGACGGCGTGTCGCGCGCAGCACCGGACCTATGGCTTCTCAGATCCGCCGCCCTCAAATCAGTCAATTTCCACTGAAAGGCGCGCTCAAACCGCTCGGTGATGGGCATGGGGCGCGGCGCTAGCGTGCATAGGAGCTGCGAATCAAAATAAGCGACGCGAAGAGTGATAGACTGGTGAAATATGTGTTGCTAACAAGTGGGACGGTGGTTTTGAGAATTAAACTGTACGCTCGTCCAAGAGACCCTACGCGGGAAAATGGGCCAGATGGCGAGACGCACGCGGAACCGGATGGCGCGCATCTGGCGCGTACATTTGGGCTGATCCGGGCAGAATCGGCGCAAAGTCGCCTGTCGGGCACTTTGACGAGTTAATTGTCGAGTTATTAATATGGAGATACGAGTGGTCGAAATGGAAACACAGAGGAGAGGAGAGCGAATTAGCAAGCTACTCGGCCCGCGCTCCTCTTACAAGCCACGGTATTACATATTGATTAATCAGAAAGACTGATAATCAAACGAATTAGTAGGTATCGCTATCAAAATAAAAGGAATCCAAGAACATAACATGCATCACCATTCAATTAATACCCATTTCATACTATCACCATTCTAGCAACGCATGCGGGATACAATGAAAAAAAGAAAAACGACTTTAAAGAATGACCCATGTGTGACTCGAACTTGTGACCGCAGCACCAGTGAGCTGTGCGGGCGCGTGGTCAAACAAAACCTAGTGGACTTGAATGCACAACCTGAGTGAGAGCGCCAGTAAGATGTACATAAAATTCGCGTGCGGCGCACCTATCATATTCCATCAATACCCCACTCCTTCGTATCAACATTCTATCAGTGGGGTGTTTTACACTTAATACCGTGGCTTGCTCCTCTACCCTAGACCTACCTCTATTGAATTCTACTACGCAAATTGGGGCTTGAGCGGTGAATGGTCAAATATAATAAAGAAACGAGCACCGGTGTGTCTCTGCAAAAGATGCTGAAGCACCCCTGCGCGCGCCGCCAGAGCCTGATACATCGCTAAACTCGGGAAGCTGAGAGACATACTCGAAGTTTCTGCGCCATCAGAGCAGCGGCGGCGCCACGGCGCGCCCCCGTCGACCCGGTCCCTGGACCCGACGGTACGGACTGTCCGCCCGAAATCCCAAAAAACGTTAACGATAGCTCGCTACCACGCGAAAGAGCGTATGCGCTACGGCGCTGCCGCTGAGCCGATGACGCTGAATCTTCGGATGTGTGATCTACTGCCACCGGCCTCTCATTTCCCCGATTCTGGCGATTTATCAGGCTCCGGCGGCGGCCCAGGGGGCGCTTCCGGCAGATTTTCGCAAAAATCAATAGAGCGCCGCCTGGGCGCGCCGTCGGAGCCTGAAGCCATACTCGGGGACATGTGAGGCCCGTGACAATGTATTATACATTCGAAGTTTCAGCGGCATCGGCGTAGCGGCGGCTCCGGAGTTCGCGCGCACTGTCCGCGTGGTAGCGTTTTGTCGTTTTCTGAATTTCGTTTTATGTTATTACATTTTGTATGGTTCCACATGTCTTCAATTAATGGCGACATACAGATGACTCAACGACTAGATCACATAACATTGAAAATGAGAACAAGCTCATCTAGTCTGAGCAGTGAACTCTCCAGTCTTGTAGCTATTGTCCTCATTCGTACAAGATTTAGCCGTTGACCTGAAGTCAAGGCGACAGTTGATTCACCCCCGCGTGCAATTTTATCCTGCGCTCGTTCAAGAAGCATGAGAGTCTCCCGCTCTTGAGACAACTCATAAATGAGGCGTGCACGCAAATTGGACGTGGTACGATACAGCTCATGCCCAACTTGCTCGACTACTTTCAGCAGATCGACTCGCCATAAATAGAAAGTCTGCGAGGGCGCGTGATCTGATGTGCGAGCGACTTCTTGTATCTGCACATATTCAGCTTTTAGGAGTTTGTACAACAACTCGCGAGTGTCCTTCACGGGAATCATGGCCATTTCTGCCATCTGTTTCTGCTCTAAATTTCGCTTGAGGAGCAACAGTCTGAATATTCGACAGGCTGGACCTCCAAAACGTTCTCGCACTACAGCTTCAACCTCTTTGATTCTAATGAGATCCACAATATGCCTCATGTTCACACAGTAGTTTGCGCCTCCGTGGTTGTCACCAACATTTGATATTAATTCTGAGGTGTCGGCTGCAAGCTTTCCCAAAACTCGCTTAATTATTTCAGTATCGATACGTGTGTCCGAATCACAGAGCTTTTGCAGGATGTCGGCCTCGCTTACAGCCGTAGATCGTTCTTCGTTGACCTTGGTCTCACGTGTCCGAGTGATCTCTAACATCGTTGACAGAAGATGACCTGCAGCCTCATCAACCTTTTCGCGAACAAGTGCAGCACATGCAATGTGACGAAACCGTCGATTGAATTCTTCAGCATTCACGCGCCATAACGCATCGTCCGATAGCAAAGCTGTTTCACCAGCGGCGTCTTCATTGTGATGCGATACGTATCCAACCGGGACACGCTCGACAAACCGTCCTTCGACGAGCTGTGAAAAAGCTTTATCTAAAGGCACTGCAGATTTCTCCTGTGCAGCATAATCGGGGCTAGCTATAGCTCGTGCGAACAGCTGATGTGAGCGGAGTCTTCCATGTTCAAGCAATCCTTCCAAGAGTATAACGTGGGTCTCGCTCATGCACTCCCTTACGTGCAGCAGGAAACGTGGGTATCGTAGCCGGTGCAAAACGTGCCCCATTTGGATTTCATATGAAACCTCGCCCCCATCATCGTTATGATTATCCAAGTCGCGTGGGTTGCGCTGCAGTTGCTGAGGAAGAACGCAGTTATGTTGAATAAGTACAAGTAGTGCGTGTTGTCATCTACTCGGCCTCAATCCCGTGTCACGGATCAGCTCCCTTAAACTGCGCTGCCCGTTTTGAATGAGTGCCGTACACACGGTTCCTGAGTCGTGGCCAAAGCTATCAACAACGATGTCACACACCAGCTTTGCTGCGTCTGGGTCACGTTCAGTCGTGACCGCGAAACTCATTCCCTAAACCAAAGACCGGTGCACGACGCGGCGAGGCAAATGCGTTACAAGCCTTGCACTTTATACCGATTGCAGGGCACCTCCAACTACTAAAGTACGAGGCTGACTACCCCAAGAACTTCCCCAGAGAGGGGCGCGGTGGTTGCACGTCTCAGGAGTCCGCGTCCCGGGAAACGACGAGGCGTCTGGCGCCTGTAAGGTGGTTTGTGAGAGTGTCACATCCGGCGGCGGCGGCCGTATGTTGGGGCAAAGCCAAAAATAAACGGCGACTGCATGGGTTTATATAAATGGTATCGGCGGATAAATGAATAAACTCAGTGTCGGGTCTGGTATCGAAGGTATGGTGCGGCCGTGGCCGCGGCCCGGCTCATTCATCTTGGCACGAGCGCCGGGATAGAGGCAGATGTGGCAAGCGCTCCTGCCGGCTCTCACGCGCTACGACCGGCGTGATATCTAGCTGTACTGGCGTGCGACGAGAGGGCCTGCTCTTTCAGCTTTGAGAATGGAAGATGGATGAGTGGAAAACTATGTGGGCCACTAGTGGGCACGCCGGGGGGTGCTTCTCTTAGCCACTTCCAAGTCTCTGGAAAATCGGATACGAGTAGGAGGGAGGGTAGCAGGCATCAGGAGACACATCGGCAGCTATACGATGCGTTCACAGATACCACTCAGCCGGCTGGTGTTCCACGCGTACCGGAGGCTTCCCGCCATACTTTTGATATGGGCGAGTGATGAATTATAAACTTCCCCCACCCCCTCATTTTTCTTTCCTATTTCTTTCTCTTGAAGTCTTGGATGGCTGGATGGATGCGTGGCGTATCCCCTGTGCCTTACGGTTCATTCGTCACACAGGGGTTCCTGTGGGGTGCCGCCGTGGTGAAGCTGAGCATGGTAGGGCGGTGCAGGTTGACCCAATGAGACCCGTGTTGGAAGCGCCCATGGTTTCAGCACTTGAAGCTCCAATATGATGAAACGCTTACTCGTACAAACTTTGCCTTCACACTCAACTTGCGGCGCTACAGCCTGGACATCGACAGCCCTCCAAGTGTGGAGCGGAGTTCAGCCCCTCGACCGGCGAGCACCAACGCTACGCGAGAGGTGGCGGTCGCACGACTGAGAGCAGTCGCAGTGTATGAGAAGGCACCCAAAGTCTGGTGCGTACTGGGAGTGGGAATGCTGCTGTCAAGGCTGCGGCCGCAACCCTTCAGCACGGTGGTGCGCCGAAGAGCCGTCGGATTGCATTATAGTGAGGCGTTAGGGGATGGGACACACGGCAGTGCGTGACAAGGGGAGTGCCAGGTATGGGGGGTAGCTGGAGCGTGGAGCATCGGGGATGGGAGGTTTCAGGTTTAACCTGAAACCTGAAATCCACAGGGGGTATTCTCACGAGGGGGGTATTCCCGGGGTGTGGTCCCGATGATGGGAGTAGGGATTTATTTTGACTGCACATTAGGCGCGCCTGTCTAACGTCCACCAGTTGATCCCTTCGCATCTTCGCAGGTGTTGCCGCGCTGCGGACGGCGTGCACGCGGGGGGGTGCGCGCGGCCGAACCACGTGCAGCTGCCGGCCAGCATGGTAGGGCGCTGCAAGTTGAACACATGAAACCCGTGTTGAAACCGCCTGGAACTAAGCGCTTGAAACTAAAATATGATGAACTGCTTTTCACTTTTGCTTTCAAATTCAACTTGCGCCGCTACAGCAAGGAGCCCGACTTCCAGCCCCGCCTGGACGGCTCTGGCATACCGCGGCTGCACACGAACGAGTGTGCCTGTGAGGTAAACAAACGCCTACGAGTACGACGAACTGCGAAAACAAACAAGAAGCTGTGGACCCGCTCGTTGGGATGTTGGAAACACAAATTGCCGTTGTTTGCCACAATGTTTAACGCGTGTTGAAATTGGCACTGACGTCTGAAGTTTTTGCTTGAATTCGCAGGTTGGGTGGGGAGGGAACCAGTGCTCATCTCCCACGTGTCCCAGGTAAATAAGACGAGGTGTTTCACCAACGTTGCCTCCCATTCTCTTGCCACGCACAGCGCATGCACAGCGTATGACTGATCGATTTGACTTTTACTCACAAGCAACGCCTCGCTCGCTCTGCCTGCGCGCAGTGCATGCTCCGGCGCGGGCAAGTGCTCAGTGCCTGGAGTCTGTGACTGCTTCGAGGGTTGGGCGGGAATCGATTGCAGGAATCCAATATGCACGTCTGATTGTGGTGACCACGGCGACTGTCTGTCACCAGGTAGGCCGGTGCAGGTTGAAACCCGTGTTTGCAAGCACGGAATAAGACTTTCTACGCTTTGGGTCTCTGAATTAATGCCCGTGTGTGATCCTCCGTGATCATACCATGTGCTACTCTATTGAAAGCGCCTGGTTTCAACGCTTGAAACTGAAATACGACAGACTGCGTTCAAGCTTTGCTTTCAAATTCAACTTGCGCCGCTACAACCAGGGAGCTGCACGTGCCAGGATGACTGGTTTGGAAATGATTGCCTGCTTCGCTGTCTTCGCGGCCGGGTCGTTTCCTCAAAGAACAAGCAGCTCAGATGTGCATGCGAAAGAGGGTGGGCTGGCGAAGCGTGTGCGACGCCGATTTGTCGGGGGCTTGGTGAGGCGGTGCAGGTTGACCCCAGGTTGACCCCAGGTTGACCCCGGATTGACCCCAGGTTGACCCCAGGTTGACCCCAGGTTGACCCCGGTTTGACCGCGCCTGGTTTCAGCGCTTGAAGCTAAAATATGATGAACTGCTTTCAAGGTTTGCTTTCAAATTCAACTTGCGGCGCTGCAGCTTGGGGCAAGCTCGGGGTGCGGATCGCACGGTGAGTGCGTGGCGCCCAATGCGTGCCACTGCAACAAGGGGTTCACGGGGCCTGGCTGCAGCGTTATCAAGGTAGGGCGGTGCAGGTTGACCCCAGGTTGTCCCCAGGTTGACCCCGGATTGACCGCGCTTGGGTCAGCGCAAGAAGCTAAAATACGATAAACCGCTTTCAAGTTTTGCTTTCAATTTCAACTTGCACCGCTACATCAAGGGCGACGGCAAGTTTTTCTTCACGCAAGACGACACCAAGCGTTGGCAGCAAGATAATTACGAGGTAGGGCGGTGCAGGTTGACAGTATCAAAACCCGTGCTGAAAGCGCCTATGGTTTCGGCGCTTGAAACTCGAATATCATAAACTGCTTTCAATGTTTGCTTTCAATTTCAACTTGCACCGCTACACGGAGGTGAAGCACGTTGAGCTGCAGACCGCCGAGCATGAGCTGCAAGTCGCGGAACGCCTCGCCAAGCGCAAGGCTGCCCGCGAGCGACACGTGTTCCATCTGTCGGATTCTTCTGTGGTCGACGACGGGCAGACACGCAGCAACGGGGGGAGTGACACAAAGGTTTACAAAGCGCTGGAAACCAAGGTAGGGCGGTGCAGATTGAGCCGATGAAATCTGTGTTGAAAGCGCCTGGAACTACGCGCTTGAAACCAAAATATGATGAACTGCTTTAAAATGTTGCTTTCAAATTTTGCTTTCAAATTCAACTCGCGCCACTGCACCAAGGCGTCGAGGTCGAAGCCACCGCGCTCACAAGCGAATCTGAACGAAGCTGCGGGAAGCGGGCAGTCACAGAAAATCGATTTGAGGGAGCTCGCGAGAAGGCAGTTTCCTCATGCGTCAGAGCAGGAGCTCGATATGCTCCCGAAGCAGAAAATGTTTGCCCGTGAAGCTGTGCATTCCATTGTTCCAGATCGCCTTGACGAGGCGATGGCTACACTGAATAAACCGCCGGAAGCAGCCGAGCTGTTTTGGGAGGCGGAAACCCAAGACGAAGGAGGGGATGCAGCGGGGGACGCTGATGACCCCGCGGAGGGTACAAACGACCCGAGTCTAGATCCGACAAAGGATGCACTCTCCCAGTTTCACGAGGTAGGGCGGTGCGGGGGTTGACAGGTTCAAAACCCGTGTTGAAAGCGCATGTGGTTTCAGCGCTTGAAGCTACAATACGATGAACCGCTTTCAAACTTTGCTTTCAATTTCAACTTGCGCCGCTACAACAAGGCAGTGCAACGGCACGCTGCTCTGCGAAAGACCGATGTGCAGCTCGACAACGCGATGGATGACGCTGGGTCGCGGTTTGTCGACGCCCTGGTCGCAGCGGAGGGTGAGTCCTCAGAAGAAGCTATTAACTTGATTGACAGCACAGACACGGCTAGTTCGGCGGGGGGGGGGGGGGCTAGGGCGGGGGCGGCGGCGGCGGCGGCGGGGACGGCGGGGGTGGCTGCGGCGGCGGGGGCGGGGACGGCGGGGGTGGTTGCGGCGGCGGCAGCGGACGGCAGCAGCAGCAGCGGCGGCAGCAGCACCGAGGACGACACCGCCGCGGCGATTTTGGCAGCAAGGTAGGGCAGTGCAGGTTGACAGTATCAAAACCCGTGTTGAAAGCGCCTATATGGTTTCAGCGCTGGAAACTACAATACGATGGAACGCTCTCAAACTTTGCTTTCAATTTCAACTTGCGCCGCTACAGCAAGGGATGCTACTTCTGAAGACTACGCGGTGCAGCCGTCTCGGACAAAACCTGAATCTGCTGCAGTCACAGTAGATGATCGTGGAGGTGGTCTGTTCTGGGCGGGCGGCGAATCCGCAGGAAAGAAGAAAAAGAAGACGCACGCTCAGGTGGAACTGGAAGCTTTGTTTGAGGATGATGGAGGAGGCGAGGAGGGCGGAACTATTGTTGCACATGCGATGGACGGAGCTTTGGCGTCGAAGCAGAGCCCTGGGTAGGGCGGTGCAGGTTGACCCTGAATTGACCCTAGGTTGACCGCGCCTGATTTCAGCAATTTTGAGGCTGAAATATGATGAACCGCTTTGAATTTTTGCTTTCAATTTCAACTTGCGCCGCTACACATGGGGATGGTGCGTCGCTCATGATTAAACCGACGGACGACCGGACGGACGGCTGGACGGCAGGTGTAAATGACGTTCACATGCGCGGCGGCGTGCGCCCGAATCATTTGGCGTCCATTCATGATGTGAAACGGGCGCAGGTTTTGCACGATGAGGCAGAACATGAGGAGGCGGTGTACGTGGAGGAGGAGCACACGGAGGAGGCACACAAGGGAGGCAGTGGGGGGAGAGGGGAGGCAGCGGGGGGGGAGGTAGCGGGGTTGGAGGCAGCCGGGGGGGAGGCAGCGGGGGGTACTAGTCAGGCAGAAAAGAGAGCGGCGGAGGATAAACGCCGGGCGAAGCGAGACGGGGTGCGACGGAGGGAAGAGGCTGAAAAGGTAGGGCGGTGCAGGTTGACCCCAGCTTGACCCCGGGTTGACCGCGCTTGGTGTCAGCGCTTGAAGGTAAAATGTTATGATTCGCTTTCAAACTTGGCTTTCAATTTCAACTTGCGCCGCTACAACAAGGCGGCGCGAGAGAAACAGAAGGAGAAGGAGGTGGCCCTGCTGTCGAAGTTGGAGCAGGCAGGTCGGGTGCGGGAGGCGGCGGAGGCGGAGCTGCGGCACAGCATACGAGGGGCTGCCCTGGTAGGGCGCTGCAGGTTGACCCCTGGTTGACCCCTGGTTGACCGAGCTTGGTGTCAGTGCTTGAAGCTCAAATATAATGGGCCGCTTTCAAATTTTGCTTTCAATTTCAGCTTGTGCCCCTACACCTTGGACTCAGACTGAGCGACTAAGCAGTTCTGGGGACTGTCCAAATAGTACATTTTAGTTTTAGTCTGGGATTCTTGAGTTGATTAAATTTCCATGTAGAACTGCCGAAAATCGCTCTCCATGATGTGATTTCTTGTCGGTCTGTGACTCACGCCTCATCTTGCGCGTTCGGGCTCCTACACCTGTACGAGTAGGAGGTCGAAAATGTACTATTTGGAAAGTCCCCAGAACTGCGTAGGATGTGCGGCAATGGGGGGGAAGAGTCATCCAAGGTGGACTCCCTGGACCACGCCTCTGAGAGTGGCGAGGCGGCGAAGACGAGTGCAAGCTACGCCCGCCGGCTGCGTCAACGCTGGTTACGTCTCATCTCCCTCACGCGCGTCAGGACCATTGCGGAGCGCCTGTGCGCAACATCGGCATCGGCGGCGAAAGCGGCAGCGGCGGCCACACGACACCAGGCTAGGAGGGGTCTCTTCGAGGACGCTTCAGTTGGGCTCCCTCTGGAGGTCTAAATGGGGGGGGTACTTTTTGAGGGTTTTTGATCGTTAAACTTTGTAATATGTATAAGACGGACATATAGTTTTGGGAGGCGGATTTGGGGTGCGTTGACCCGGAATAATTCCTTTCCGCTGACTGCGCTTCTTTTATTCTTGGAAATGATCTGAAAACGTTTTGACCAGTGATCCACATAACACTCCAAAAGTGTTATGTGTGCCGGCGGAACACGCATAACAAAACATGTTACGCGTAACACGTAACGCATTCGGTCGCGCGGGGTTGTTATGTTATGTATGTTATGTGTCTGTTACGTGGACATGTTATGTGGTTGTTACGTGACTGTTATGTTATGTTATGTCAGTTATGTTACGTCAGGTGTACACAACTAAACACCCAGCGGCGGCAGCGGCGGTGTGCACAACCAATCACGCGCTACCAGATCTGATCAGCAACCAATCACAACCACTCGTGCTTAGATCTCGTTGCGCCGCAATATTCAACGCTTTTGTCTCCACTGCATTGAAGCGGGGGCGCCATTCATAACATAACATCACACAACATAACATAACATAACATAACATACCAGATGGGGTGGGTTGATGGGTTGGGTTGGGTTGGGTTGGGTTGGGTTGGGTTGATGGGTTGGGGATGGTGTAGCGTGTAAATACTACATAATTCGGCACATAACTCCCACATAACGAGCGCCATAACTGCCCAAAACTCCCATATAACTGCATATAACTCCCACATAACATACATAACATAACATAACAGTTTCACATAACAGCTCCGCGTAACATTCACATAACATGTTACGCGTAACATGTTATGTTACGCCATAACACCGTCCCAAATTTTCGGGCCCCATTCAAACATAACATAACATGTTATGTTACGTGTTATGTGGATCACTGGTTTTGACCTTTCTCCTTTCTTCAGTGCCAAATTCTGGTTTTACCGGCAAACGGTCGACGAATGAAAACACACATCCCTACATCGCGTGGTTGCGCTTTTTACAGGCGATTTTTCAGATCTGACGAGTCAACTCAAGAAAAGGGGCAAATCCTTAATTTCCAGATCCTCCCAAAACATAGCGGAAGGATCTCGCGAGCGCCGACGCTAATAACACCCATCGACGCGACGTTCAGAAGAGCCCAGCACCATCGCCTTACCGCCCGCCTCGGACCCTGCCTGTTTACAGAGAAGCCTCGCGCGCGCACGATCTATCACGTGTGTGGTGGCGCCGCCGCGCGCCCGAGGACCGAGGCTGAGCGGTAGCGTGGAAGCGCGGCAGCAGACCACGCCCGGTCGCCGGTCGCCATGAAGGTTGTGATGGTCACGGGGGGCTCCGGGCTGGTGGGGGGCGCGATACAGGAGGTGATAAAAGCGGAGGCGCCCGCGGACGAGAGGTGGGTGTTCCTCAGCAGCAAGGTGCGTGGAGCTCCGGCGCGCGCGTCGCGTGTGCTCGTGCGTGTGCGTGTGTTCGCTTCCCGGATCGCTAGGCTTCTCCATCATGGTATGTGCGTGCCATGCCGGGGGGCTGTCGAAGGTGCCAACCAGCAAGAGTGGCGCCAGTCTCGAGGTTGTATCGGTGCACGCGCGGGCGCGGCGCTGCAACCTCCTGAACGCTCCCGCCCCTCGCCTCGCCGTTCCCCGCCTGGCGCAGGACGGAAACCTGACGGACCCGGTGGAGACGGCGGCCATCTTCGACAAGTACCAGCCCATGCACGTGATCCACCTCGCCGCGCAGGTGGGCGGCCTGTTCGCCAACCTCAAGTACAAGGTAGGCCGCTGCGGGTTGACCCCAGGTTGATCCTGGGTTGACCGCGCTTGGTTTCAGCGCTTGAAGGTAATATATGATGAACCGCTTTCAAATGTTGCTTTCAATTTCAACTTGCGCCGCTGCGACAAGGTGCAGTTCTGGCGGAATAACATCATGATGAACGACAACATCTTCCAGGAGTGCCACAAGCGCGGGGTGGCGAAGCTGGTGTCGTGCCTGTCCACCTGCATCTTCCCGGATAGACCACGTTCCCCATCGACGGGAAGATGATCCACGACGGCCCGCCGCACGCGAGCAACGAGGGGTACGCGTACGCCAAGCGCATGGTAGGGCGGTGCAGGTTCACCCCGGGTTCACCCCGGGTTCACCCCGGGTTCGCCCCGGGTTCACTCTGGGTTCACCCCAGGTTCACCCCGGGTTCACCCCGGGTTCACCCTGGGTTCGCCCCGGGTTGACCGCGCTTGGCTGCCGCGCTCGAAGCTGCAATGTGATGAACCGCTTTCAAACGTTGCTTTGAACTTCAACTTGCGCCGCTACAGCGTGGTGGACGTGCAGAACCGCATGTACAAGGTAGGGCGGTGCAGGCTGACAGTATCAAAACCCGTGTTGGAAGCACCTACTCGTATGGTTTCAGCGCTTCAAGGTACAATATGATGAACCGCTTTCAAACCTTGCTGTCATTTGGAACATGCGCCGCTACAGCAAGGACCAGTACGGCATGAACTTCACCGCCGTCATCCCCACCAACATCTTCGGCAAGCACGACAACTTCCACCTGGAGGACAGCCACGTCATCCCTGGCAGGGGCTTACACTCCTCCACTTCTCAGATCAACCTTAACTGTCTTTTGTCACAGAAACCACCCGGCGTATGCCACAAAATATGCTTGCGTTGAGCCGAAAAGGGGACGAGCGTAAGCCCCTGATCCACGGCCTGATCCACCGCGGGTTCCTGTGCAAGCAGAAGGGGGAGACGTTCAACATCTGGGGCAGCGGGAAGCCCCGGCGGCAGTTCATCTTCTCCATCGACCTTGCGAAGCTGATGATCTGGACGATGCGATCGTACGAGGAGGCGGACCCCATCATCCTGTCGGTCGGGGAGGAGGACGAGGTGACCATCGCGGACGTGGCGCGCGCGGTGGCCAAGGCGCTGGACTTCAAGGGCGAGATCGCGTTTGACGTCTCCAAGGTAGGGCGGCGCAGGTTGACCCCAGGTTGACCCCCGATTGACCCCAGGTTGACCCCAGGTTGACCCCAGGTTGACCCCAGGTTGACCCCGGGTAGACCCCAGGTTGACCCCATGTTGACCCTGGGTTGACCGCGCTTGTATTCAGCGCTTGAAGCTAAAATATGTTGAACCGCTTTCAAACTTTGCTTTCAATTTCAAATTGCGCCGCTA
>Ga0307489_10000260_pt1 | contig 30357 bp, 28 predicted proteins | sample SB12metaG_FD_202247 | JGI IMG/M metagenome (GOLD analysis project Ga0307489, IMG submission 202247) | Sea-ice brine microbial communities from Beaufort Sea near Barrow, Alaska, United States - SB 1.2 | ecosystem: Environmental > Aquatic > Marine > Coastal | place: USA: Alaska | collected... | reverse complement strand
GACCAACTGGATCAACTGGTTCACAAGGTACTACTGGTACAACAGGGCCAACAGGACCAATAGGACCTAACGGACCAACAGGTTCTCAAGGAACAACAGGAACAACAGGAAATACCGGACCAACTGGGCCAACGGGACCTAACGGACCAACAGGCTCTCAAGGTACAACTGGAACAACAGGGTCAACTGGACCAACAGGTTCTCAAGGAACAACAGGGAATACTGGACCAACTGGACCAATAGGACCTGTAGGACCTAACGGACCAACAGGCTCTCAAGGTACTACTGGAACAACAGGGTCAACTGGACCTACTGGACCAACAGGTTCTCAAGGTACTACTGGAAACACTGGACCTACTGGACCTAACGGGTCTCAAGGAACAACAGGAACAACAGGGTCAACTGGACCTACTGGACCTACTGGACCTACTGGACCTAACGGGTCTCAAGGAACAACTGGTGCGACTGGACCACTAGGACCAATAGGACCTGTAGGACCTAACGGACCAACAGGCTCTCAAGGTACAACTGGAACAACCGGACCAACTGGATCAACAGGCTCACAAGGAACAACAGGGTCAACTGGACCAACAGGCCCTAACGGACCAACTGGATCACAAGGTACTACTGGAAACACTGGACCAACTGGACCAACTGGATCTCAAGGTACAACTGGGACAACAGGACCACTAGGACCAATAGGACCAACAGGACCAATAGGACCTAACGGACCAACAGGATCACAAGGTACAACTGGAACAACAGGACCAACTGGATCAACTGGATCTCAAGGTACAACTGGGACAACAGGACCAACAGGACCAATAGGACCTAACGGACCAACAGGGTCACAAGGTACAACTGGAACAACAGGACCAACTGGATCAACTGGGTCTCAAGGAACAACAGGATCAACTGGCCCTACTGGACCAACAGGGCCAATAGGCCCTAACGGACCGACAGGTTCACAAGGAACTACTGGTACAACAGGATCAACTGGATCTCAAGGAACAACTGGAAATACTGGACCAACTGGACCAACAGGACCTAACGGACCAACAGGACCAACAGGATCACAAGGTACTACTGGTACAACAGGAACTACTGGTTCACAAGGTACAACAGGAACTACTGGCCCTACTGGGCCAACAGGACCAATAGGACCTAACGGACCAACAGGATCACAAGGTACAACAGGATCAACAGGACCTAACGGACCGACAGGCTCACAAGGTACAACAGGATCAACAGGACCTAACGGACCAACAGGATCACAAGGTACAACAGGATCAACAGGCCCTAACGGACCAACAGGATCACAAGGTACAACAGGATCAACAGGCCCTAACGGACCTACTGGACCTACCGGACCTACTGGGCCGGCAGGTGGATTTACTACCGGTTCAAATGCTCAAGTTAATTCATTAGGAGCAGGAACACTCGCTACAGGTAACCCTGGAGAAATTGTAGCAACCGGTAATATAATAGCTTTCTTTACATCTGATATTAGATTGAAGAAAAATATAAAAGAAATATCGAATGCTTTAGATAAATTAGACAAAGTAAGAGGAGTTAGCTTTGATTGGATTGAAAAAGCAGGGATACATTCAAACGAAGGTCCAGATATCGGAGTAATAGCTCAAGAGATAGAAAAGATAATACCAGAAGTAGTAACTACTAGACAAGATGGATATAAAGCAGTAAAATATGATAGATTAGTAGCATTCCTGATACAAGTTAATAAGGAATTATTAGAACGAGTTAGAAAGTTAGAAAAGTAATATGCCAGTACCATACTCAGGACAAGTATCATACGGAGATGTAGCTCTACAGACCGCCTACACCGCTACTTCCGCCGACTTCTCCCTACAAGCCGTAGTCGGCGGAACTCACGCTTTCAGCCCCTATAATACATACAACCCCTTAAGCTACTACCAACCTACCGCTACCTCCTCCGACATATCACCAACAGGTTTCTACGGATACACCGGGTTTTATCAAACCGGATGGTCTCCCGGTGCTGCTACACCTAACGCCTCCAACTACAGCAACCTTCTTACTTACGACTCATGGCCTACAGCAGGATCATACCCCGGAACTGGTACAACTGTAACCGATATGGGAGGCTTCGGTAACGGTACATTACAGAACGGTATGGGATGGTCATCAGCTACAGGGAATGGAGGAGGAGCTTGGATTTTAGACGGTATCGACGATTATATAGCTACAACAAACGGCCCTACATACGGAGCAGATTTTAGCGTCGAAGCATGGTTTAGAGTATCAGGGAATTTTAGTCAAGGCAGTTTAGCAGGACAATCTTCATTAAATGTAGATGATTGGACGTTTTCTAACATGTGGCTACTACATCCAAATGCCACTGCTGCAAGTACAACTGTTAGCTTTTATGTAAATGAAAATCCTTTCGGAAGTTTTCAAATACGTAATGTAAACACAGGTACTCTAACAGCAGGAAACTGGTACCAGGTAGTAGGTACCTACAAATCATCTCCAGCCGCAATGTCAATCTACGTAAACGGATCACTTATTGCTACTAACACAAGCATATCCGGTACAGGTGTTACAAATAACGCCAGTAATACCCTAGTAGTAGGAGGAGATCCTAGATATTCATTTAGGAGACTAACAGGGAATATATCAACATTTAATATATACAACTCTGCCCTTAATAGTACCCAGGTTGCACAAAACTTCGAAGCTCGTAGAACAAGGTATAACTTATAAATAAAGAACTATGTCAGATTACTCAAATAGACGGTATATAACTTTCAACATCAGCGAAAAGAACGATATTAATTACGAACAAGTTCACGAAACTGACGCTAATACATTAAGACTTTCAACAGATACAAGTTCCTCTTTCGTTAAATACGACCTACCTGAACCTACCTCGGTAAGCAACTTAACTACTAAGTCTCAAGAATATACCTATACCGAGTTTACAGCCCTATTAATAACCCCAGCATGGTCTGGAAGTGTATCTCCAATTCCATAGTTACCTAAAGTAGCATAAGAAGTTGCCATAAATAGGGAAGTATACTATATTACACCTATGTACACTAGACCTATATTCAACCCGGACTTAGAGGTTGATCAAACTAATTACTATTGGTTTGAAAACGGATTCTCCTCCAAAGACATCAGTAAAATTAAGACACTTACTAAGACCCCTAAACTTGAAAAAGCTACCGTTATTAACGGTGCTGGAAAAGATACGCGGAATAGTGATATTAAATGGCTTGTACCTAATAACGAATATTCCTGGATATACGACACACTAATGCAGTACGTACAGGAAGCTAATAGTATCTGGAAGTTTAATCTCTATTCTATTATAGACGATATACAGTACACAGAGTACAAAGGCGGCGGCGGTCACTACGACTGGCATATCGATATAGGACCAGGCTCTATCGCCCACCGTAAAGTATCCATAATAGTGCAACTCTCCGATCCTTCAGAATATAAAGGAGGAATTTTAGAAATAAACACAGGCGGAGGTATAAAAGCTATACCTCAAGTAAAAGGATCAGTTGTGATATTCCCTTCCTATTTACAGCACAGAGTAACCCCTGTAACCTCAGGACTACGAAAAAGCTTAGTTCTATGGGCAGGAGGAGAGCACTACAAATAGTACTTTAACTAGTATGATAGATAACCTAGCTAAAATAGCTTTAGATAAAGGCGGAACCTTAACTCCCTTAAAAATACCGTCAGAAGAAACTAAAGGAACAGGATTATGCAACCCTTCCCTATACTTAGATAAGGACGGAACCTTACTGTGTAATATAAGACATGTAGGTTATATCATGTACCATTCAGAAAATAACCAACAGTTTCAAGGAAGATGGGGGCCTTTAGCGTATCTACATCCCGAAGATGATAAGCATTTAAGAACAACAAACTACCTCTGTACCTTAAATAAAGAAACTTTAGAAGTCGAAACCTACCGTAAAGTAGATACCTCTACACTAGATCAAGAACCAGTATGGGAGTTTACAGGGCTAGAGGACGCAAGAGTAGTAAGATGGGCAGATAAGCTATACCTTACTGGGGTTAGGAGAGATACAAAAATAAACGGAGAAGGTAGAATGGAGCTGTCTGAAGTCTTAATCGATCCAGAAAACGTAGAGGAAGTATCAAGAGATAGAATCGAACCTCCCGGTAATGTTGAATCTTACTGTGAGAAGAACTGGATGCCCATCAACGACATGGAACACTGTTACGTTAGATGGGCAAACCCAACCGAGATTGTCAAAGTAAACCCTCAGACTAAAACCAGTGAAACTCTAATATCAAAACCTTATCAAGAGCTAGGACTCACTAAAGAGTTAAGAGGGGGATCTTCTATAGTTAACTGGGGTAAGTACCGATTAGGTATTATTCACGAAGTTGACTTTTGGATGAATGAAAATAATAATAAAGATAGTATATACAATCATAGAATAATAGTGTGGGACGGTAACTGGAATATAGTAAAAAAATCTAATGTATTTAAGTTCATGACCGGACGGATTGAATTCGTATGCGGAGCAGCAGTCGTAGATAACGATCTAATAGTAACTTTTGGATTTTACGATAATGCAGCTTATGCATTAAGAATACCTCACACAGTCGTAGAAGAATTAATTAATGAGTAAACATAACGATTTTATACAAGATCCCTATAACGCAGTAGTAAACTTCGAGTTAGGAGAAGAATACTACCAAGAAGGACATAGAGCAGCCGCTTTAACATACCTCCTAAGATGCGCAGAATACGCAACAGACCATGACTTAGTTTACGAAGCATTGATGAAAATAGCGCTATGCTTGAGAGAAGCAGAAGGACGTCCTTACTCAACTAGAGGTGCTATATTAAACGCAATAACCCACGATACAAATCGACCAGAAGCATACTATCACCTAAGCCGCGATTACCAAGAGGAAGAAGAATGGCAAGAATCCTATACTGCTGCTATTCAAGGATTAAACAATTTAAAGTACAGAAAAGAGACCTTAACGGATATAGATTATCCCGGAGAACACGCCCTACTCTTCCAAAAAGGAGTAGCAGCATGGTGGGTAGGTAAGTGTGGTGAAGCTCGACACATCTTTCAAGACCTATTAAAAAACTGGATTTTAGAAGATATCTTTACAGACGCCTGCCATAGAAATTTAGAAAGCATCAGAGGGGAGAGATTCTTTAAAATACCGTACCTCAAAGATAAGCATCAACATAAGCTAAGGTACCAGTTCAAAAACTTAGAAAAAATAAAGAAGAATTATTCTCAAGCCTTGCAAGATATATTTGTACTATCTATATTAGATGGAAAAGAAAATGGCACCTATGTAGAGATAGGTTCTGCCGGACCTTTCCAAGGAAACAATACTGCTCTACTTGAAACAGACTTTAACTGGAGAGGATTTTCGCTAGATATAGATCCCGAAGAGGTTGAAAGATTTAATGCTGAACGTAAGAACAAATGCATACTACTCGATGCTACTAAAGCTAACTTTAACACCCTCATACACGAATATAAACTTGGAGAAACTATAGACTACCTTCAATTAGATATAGATCCTCCAGAAGTTACCTACAACGCCCTAACCGCTCTCCCTTTTGATAAACTTAAATTCAGAGTAATCACCTACGAACACGACCACTATACAGATCGTTCATTAGGATACAGAGAGAGATCAAGAGTATTTTTAAAATCTAAAGGTTATAAGTTAGTAGTCTCCGACATCGCCCCCGATAACAATAGTAGTTTTGAGGACTGGTGGGTACATCCTGATTTAGTAGACCCTAAGATTTTAGAAACTATGGTTGATATTTCAAATAAAGTAAAAGCAGCAGATAAATACTTATTAAATGACTAATCAAGACTGGAGAACAACCGACTACGCAACTATGGAAATCACAACTAACCTCCCAAAGAAGGGTTGCGTTGTAGACTGCATATTTTGCCCTCAGAGAACCTTAGTTAAGAGTTATAACGGAGACAGACACTTATCTTTAGAGAACTTTAAAAAAGCAATAGATAAAATCCCTTCAGAAGTTAGAATAACCTTCGCCGGCTTTACAGAACCCTGGACAAATAGACATTGTACAGATATGGTATTGTATGCTCATGAAAAAGGACATCGAATATCCGGATTCACTACCGGAGTTGGTATGACCGTGGAGGATGTAGAGAGATTAAAAGATATCCCTTTTGATAACGGAGTAAACGGAGGACTGGTACTACACCTACCAGATCAAGAAAGAAGAGCAAAACACCCAATAACCAAACGCTATATAGAAGTAATAGAAAAGTTCGCAGAGTATAGAAACCATCTTACATCCTTCTATTTAATGTCTATGGGAACTGTACACGAAGATGTCCGCCATGCATTTGCAGACGCAGGAGTTCCGGAGATGTGGTCTAGAGCCGGTAACCTAATCGGAGAAGCTATACTGAAGCCAGAGCTACTCAATATTAAAGATATGTTCAAGTCTATTTACCACGGAGAAGATCCTAAGACTTGCGGCTGCGTAGAGAAACTATACCACAACGTAATGCTCCCGAACGGAGATGTATCTCTATGCTGTATGGACTATTCCCTAAGTTATATTATCGGAAATATGTTTGAACAAGAGTATGAGGAGGTTATTCCAAAACTAAACACCTGTTACGATATGTGTCGATACTGTGAAAATGGAGTAGATCCTATACAGCCGGTAGAGTAATAGTACGTTGTAGCCTATTTATAACATATGGCCAATATTGCAATATACGACGGTACCTCTCTATTCTATCCTGGCAAAACGCCTTTTGGATTTTACGATTATGATTATCAGTTTCAAACAGACGCAGATAAGGTCGTAACCTTCTGTGCAAGGAGATTAGGATACCCTATAGAGAACATAGAATTACAAGATGTAAACTTCTATGCAGCTTTTGAAGAAGCAGTAACAACATACGGCAATGAAGTATACGCCTATAAGATACGACAAGATTACCTTTCCTTAGAAGGAACTTCAACTACCTCAACTACCTTAAATACAGACGTAATACAACCGAACTTCAGTTCTATAGTTAGAATGTCCCATCAATACGGAGAAGAAGCAGGCGTTGGAGGAACCACCACATGGTATACAGGATCATTAGTAGTAACAGCTAACCAGCAGAACTACGACTTAAATGCATGGTCACACGCTTCGGCATCTATCTCCTCAACAGATAGGATAGAAATAAAGAGAGTATTTTTTGAAGCACCGCCTGCTATTACAAGATACTTTGACCCTTATGCAGGAACAGGAACTGGGATGGTTGATTTAATGGACACATTCGGATGGGGAGGAATGTCCCCAGCAATAAGTTTCATGATGATGCCTATCAATTTTGACTTACAGAAGATACAAGCTATAGAATTCAATGACCAGATAAGAAAGTCACAGTTTACATTCGAACTTGTAAACAACAATCTTAGAATATTCCCAATACCAACAGTAAACGGAGGTAAACTAAGATTTGAGTATATAAAAGAATCAGAAAGGAATTCAATAAACGCTCCAGGAACAGCAGGAGGAGTATCAAACGTATCGAATGTACCGTTTCAAAACCCAACCTATGCAGAGATCAACTCTATAGGTAGACAATGGATCTTTGAATACACCTTAGCTATTGTTAAAGAGGTCTTAGGCTATGTTCGTGGTAAATATGGTACAGTACCTATCCCCGGTGCTGAAGTTACTCTAAACCACGGAGACCTTATCACAGCAGCAACAGCAGAGAAGGCAGCATTAATGGAAAAATTAAGAGGGTACTTAGAAGAAACCTCAAGAGAGAAGTTATTAGAGAGAAGAGCACTAGAAGCAGATTATAAGCAGAAAGAACTGAATATGGTTCCTCAGCCTATATTCATCGGATAGTATTAGATATAACAAAGTAAACTAGAGAAGAGTGGCATTATACGGAGGATCAAGAGATGTAAGTTTATTCAGACACATTAACCGTGAGTTGATGCACGATATTGTATCCCAGCAGATAGTATACCACAAATATAACCTAGAAGAGACTAAGGTAAACATCTACGGAGAAACAACCTCAGGAAGAATCTTCCAAGAACCCGTACTGCTGTATACTTTGATAGAAAGATCTGACCAATCCTCTCCAATACTAGACGGAGTTGTTAACTTCAATCAACCTATCACTTTTAGATTTTTAAGAGATGATTTGGTAGATGCTAACGTAGTAACTGAAGAGGGAGATATAATACAATGGCAAAACGCCTATTGGGAAATTGATAATATAATAGGGAATCAATACTTTGTAGGAAAGAATCCTGACTATCCAAATACCGATAGTACTGGAACAAATCCATTAGAGAGTGATTTAGCAGATTTTGGAACAAGTCTATCTCTTATATGCAACGCACATTACGTACCGGCAGATAGAATCGGATTAGATAAACAAAGAATATGAAACTAACAGATATACTAGTAAAAGAAGCATCGATGGGGTACACCTCATCCGAACCTACTTTAGTTAATAAAGAGACGGGTACTTTATCATGGGATATATCACCAACACCTCTAAAAGGAAGCATTAGTGCGTTAGATGAAGCTCTTGAACTCTTGGAGAAAGCTGTGAAGACAAGTCCTGAGGACGTTAAATTAAAGCAGTACGAAGAATTATTAAGCAAGTTAAAAAAGTCTTTAAAAACACACGTAACAAGAACTTACGGTAAATGAGCGTTCGTAAACCCATACCTAAAACTCAAAAAGAGATTAGCAATTCGTTAGTAGATCCTTACGATGTAGAGAGAGGGGACCCTAATACTTTATCACCTCGTGAACAGAATAGAGGATTACAAATCTCAGAGAAAGGCGAAAGCGGAAAGACTTTAAACGTAACACTTCAAGACCATGACGAAGCTATACTGCATTACTTTAACGAGGTAATAAAACCAGAAGTAGTTCAAAACGGAGAGAAGATACCAGTACCTATAATGTTCTCCTCACCGGAGAAATGGAAGTCCTATCAAAAAGACGGATACCTTAGAGATGTAAAAGGAGCTATTATGGCTCCGCTCATCTTATTTAAGAGAGATAATATTGCAAAGAATAAAGCACTTGCTAATAAACTAGACGCTAACTCACCTAATAACTATATGGTTACAGGTAAGAGTTATACCTCTAGAAATGCATACTCCAATTTTGACGTACTTAACAATAGAAAGCCGGAGAAAGAATACTACGCAATTGTAGCTCCTGACTACCTTACAATTAACTACACCTTTGTATTATACACCTACTATGTAGAACATCAGAACTCAATAGTAGAGGCAATACAGTACGCATCCGACTCTTACTGGGGAGATCCAGAAAAGTTTAAATTTAGAGCAACAATAGAGCAGTTTGGATTTCAAACAGAACTTACTGCAGATAGCGAAAGAGTAGTTAGGAGTAACTTTACTGTGAAGCTAAATGGTTATATAGTGCCGAATACAAGACAAAAAGACCTAAACGCTATTAAGAAATTTAGTACCGCTTGTAAAGTAGCTTTCAACGTAGAAAGTGTGTCTGATATCGACAACATCTAATATAAGTAAAAACTTTTAAAGTATCTCTCTTTTTTTTTAGGAAGAGATTAAAACTTCGAAAGAAATCAATCTATTTATTATTAAACATTAATCTAAAATGGCAGAAACTTTAATATCACCAGGGGTCCTCGCAAGAGAGAATGACCAGTCTTTTATCACTCAAGGACCTATCACGGTAGGAGCAGCGATAATCGGACCAACAGCTAGAGGACCTGTAGAGGTTCCAACAGTAGTTACATCGTATAGCGAGTACCAAAACGTATTCGGCACTACAATTACAAGTGCAAGTAACGCATATACGTACTTTACATCAATAACAGCTTACAACTACTTCAACAACGGAGGAGAAAGTTTATTGGTATCTAGAGTAGTTTCTGGATCATATACTTCAGCTGCAGCAAGCGTTTACGGAGAAAGCACTACTGTAGCAGTAACGTTTGAAACCTTAGCAGAAGGCTTATTGATGAATAGTTCATCTTCTTTAAACTCAGACGGATCAATGGATAGCGGATCAGTAAACAACGTTAGATGGGAAGTAACAACAAGTAATACAGGTTCAGGAACATTCGACCTTCTAATTAGACAAGGAGACGATACAACAAACGAGAAATCAGTATTAGAAACCTGGACTAACCTATCACTAGATCCATTTTCTCCAAACTACGTAGCAAGGCTAATAGGAGACCAATCCTTTAATTACGCTGCTGACGGTACTAGTTACTACCTAGAGACCTCAGGATCGTATCCTATAGCTTCTAAGTACATAAGAGTAAGCGAAGTAAATTCACCTACACCAAATTACCTAGACAATTCAGGCACTGCTAAGACAGCATACACAGGTTCAATACCCGTAGTTGCTGCAGGTGGATTTGAAAGTGCAACTGGAGACGTAGCAGGTGGAGCTAAATTTTATAATACAATAGACAATACAGATACACAAGGCGTTGTAGGTACAGATTATACAAACATGATTAATCTACTATCTAACTCTGATGACTACAAGTACAACATAATGCTGACGCCAGGACTATATAACGCTGATTATACATCACAAGCTACAAGTCTAATTAGTAACACTCAAGAAAGAGGCGATAATCTTTATATATTAGACCTAGTTAAGTACGGACAAACTGTAACTGCAGTAACAGGTCAAGCAGCAAGTAGAAATACTTCATATGCATCTTCATACTGGCCATGGGTACAGGTAATAGATCCAGACCTAGGAAAACAAGTATGGGTACCAGCATCAGCAGTAATGGGCGGAGTATTTGCATACAATGATACTGTCTCTGATCCTTGGTTTGCACCAGCAGGTATAAACAGAGGAGGTTTAGGGCAAGTAGTTAGACCAGAAAGAAAACTAGCACAAGCAACTAGAGATACACTATATAGTAGTAAAGTAAATCCAATAGCTTCTTTCCCAGGAACAGGGGTAGTAGTATACGGACAGAAGACATTACAAACTAAAGCATCTGCTTTGGACAGAGTAAATGTTAGAAGACTGTTAATTACAATGAAATCTTATATATCTCAAGTAGCACAGAACCTAGTATTCGAACAAAATTCTGCAGCTACAAGAAACAACTTCTTAGCACAAGTTAATCCTTACCTAGAAAGCATACAACAAAAACAAGGACTTTACGCTTTTAAAGTTATAATGGATGAAACTAATAACTCAGCAGCTGTAATAGATAGAAACCAACTAGTAGGTCAAATATACATACAACCAACTAAAACAGCGGAATTCGTTTACTTAGACTTCAATATTACACCAACAGGAGTAGCATTTCCAGCATAAATAAGAAATCTAGATGAGCACATACTTAAACTCACCGGGAGTAGTCGCTAGAGAAGTAGACTTTTCCCAAATAGGAAACCAACCAGCAACAGTAGGAGCAGCAATAATAGGCCCTACTGTTAAAGGTCCGGTAGAAATACCCACATTAGTAACAAGCTATTCAGAATATGTAAACATCTTCGGAGATAGTTTTACGTTCGGACAAAGAGAGGGTGCTACTGTAGATACAACGTACCTTACTTCTATCTCAGCAGAGAGCTACTTCAACCACGAAGGAACTTCTCTACTAGTTACAAGAGTGGTATCAGGCTCCTTTACCGCCGCTACCTCTACCCCTATACTGAACACTGTTCCCCTAAGTACATCAATACCTGTTGGAGCAGATACTAACCTATCTGCATCTATATCAACATTCCCAATCGGAGTACGGTTTAATCAATCCTATACCGTAACACCAACAGGCGGAAGTGGACAAGGACTTGAAATACAATATTCACCTCAACAGTATTTCGATTGGACTACTTTTGCTTTAACTACCAAATACCAAATAGATGTAACCAAACCAGGTACGGGGTACATAGCCACAGACGTCCTAACCATACCAGGTGCACAACTAGGACTAAACCCAGACGGTAGATTAATACCAGGGCAGAATAACCTAAGTCAAAGTATCGACAACTGGGACAATAGCTACGATATTAGAAGTGGACAGTCCATGGGATCTGTACACGGACCACAAGGGTTCACCGGACAAATCGGAGCATGGGGTAAAGGAATGTGTAGTATAACGTATGTAAACGGAGGTATAACTAACTTCGAGATAATATCTATACCGGGAAACAGAAACGACTATACTGACGACTTTAACATAGGAGAACGGTACAAGTCATACGTAACACGTGACCGCACCGCTAGACGAACCCGCTATGTGTACTATACCTTATCAGCTGCTAACTTTGAAGCACATACTCCGTTAGAAATAACTCTAACCGGAGATAATATAATAACACAAGTCGGAGATGTAGCCTTTGAATTAGAAACTCTAACAAAAGGTACAGTAGCTAACAGTATAGGTCCAGAAAACGATGGCAACCTACTACTAGGAACTAAAGATAATATACGTTGGGAGATCCCAGAAGTAAACACATCTACAGGTGAATTCAGTTTACTTATTAGAAGAGGTGATGACACAAATGATAATAAAGTAGTCTTAGAAACCTACACTAGGTTATCACTAGACCCGAACTCAAGATATTACATAAGTAGAGTAATAGGAGACCAGGCACAAGTACTAGTTACTGAAGGAACAGATACCTATTTAGATACTACTGGAGACTATGTAAACAACTCTAAATACGTTAGAGTTAAATCTGTAGCTTATAAAACCCCTAACTACCTAGGAAATATAGGAACTCCTTCAGCAACATACGTAACATATGTACCTGTAGTACAGAGCGGTAGCTTTGCAGGAGCATCAGGAGATGAAATGCCAAACGCTAATTCAACCTTCTATAAAGACATAGTAGAGAATAGTATATACACCTCTCAAGGTGTACCAGCAGCAAGTTACGCTTCAGCAATAGCCTTACTAGCCAATAAAGACGACTACAAGTACAACGTTATAACAGTACCTGGATTAACCTACGCTAACTCAGCACACGTTTCAACTTTAACTAGTTTAGTACAGAATACACAAAATAGAGGAGATGCAATCGCTATAGTAGATATAGTTAACTACGGAGCTACAATAAGTGCAGTTAAAACTGCAGCAGCGGCATTAGATTCTTCTTATGCAGCAACATACTGGCCTTGGTTAGAACTACAAGATCCTAGTACAGGGCTACGAGTAAACGTACCACCATCAACCCTAATACCAGGAGTATTTGCATATACCGATAAAGTATCAGCACCCTGGTTTGCACCTGCAGGTATAAAAAGAGGAGTATTAGGAACCTCAGTAGTAGGAGAACGAAAACTAACACAGTCTTCCAGAGACGAACTATACACAAGTAAAGTAAACCCTATAACGTTTATAAACGGAACTGGTTCTGTATTATTTGGACAGAAGACATTACAAACAAATGCATCTGCTTTAGATAGGATAAACGTAAGACGTCTACTGATAGAGATGAAGAACTACTTCGAGCAAATAGCAGGAGGAATAGTCTTCGAACAGAACTCTGCAGCTACTCGAAACAGCTTTATAAACAAAGTAACACCTTACCTAGAAGGCATTCAACAAAACCAAGGTTTATATGCTTTTAAGATAGTAATGGATGAATCAAATAACACATCAGATGTAATAGACAGAAACCAACTAGTCGGTCAAGTGTACATACAACCTACAAAGACCGCTGAATTCGTTTACTTGGATTTTAACATCACACCAACAGGAGTAGCTTTTCCAAGCTAAGAACGTAATTAAAAGATAAATTAAACTATTTATAATTAAATAATACAAAGACATGGCAATATTAACTCAAGACGAGATTTTCTTCACACAATTCGAACCTAAAGTACAAAATAGGTTTATCATGTATATGGACGGTATACCGACATTCATGATTAAAGGCTTATCAGGTCTAGGATTCGAGCAAGGAGAAATAATACTCAACCATATAAACACATACAGAAAAGTAAAAGGTAAACTTAGATGGAACGACGTCACTATGACATTATTTGATCCGATAACTCCATCAGGAGCTCAGGCAGTAATGGAATGGACTCGACTACATCATGAATCTGTAACCGGTAGAGACGGATATTCTGACTTCTACAAAAAGGAATTAGTATTAGATCTAGTAGGACCTGTAGGAGATGTAATTTCTGAATGGGTAATAAAAGGAGCATTTATTAAAAATGCAACATTTGGAGATCTAGATTACGATAACGATTCTGCAGCACAAACCATTGCACTAACACTAGGAATGGACTATTGTGTCCTCAATTTTTAAACAGAAACAAACACTTATTTTTAATATTACCTACAGCCTGGATTCACCTCCAGGCTTTTTGTTTGTACGGCAGTTGCTACTTAAAGAAGATATCATTATATTTATAATAAAATAAACTAAAATTATGTGCGGATGCGGATGCAATACATGTGAGACTAAACCAGCGGTGATATTAAACGAAAGCTTAGTACCTAAGGAGATCCTCTCAGAAGGATTAAAGTACCATTTAGATAACAATAAACCTTTAACCGAACACCTTTATAGAGCAGGGTCAGAAGAATACTTTAACTTATTTGCAGAAGCAAGATCCTTATATGCAAGAAGCATATTAGAATTCTCTGGAGATGACTTACATATACTAGTAGAAACCGACCTAGGTCATTTCAGCACATTTGAAGGTAGGAAAGTACCTTTAGATTTCCCTATGGAATTAACAGAAAAAGAAGGTGTCCCTCATTTCACTAAAGACGGTAAGGAATGGAAAGGCAAAGTACATAAGATGCCTGACGGTTCGTTAATGTCCGGTAACCCTCATGATAAAGACGGGAGCGGTCCTAATGGTGAAAGTGAAAAGCTGAGTCATAAAGAAGACTTAAAAGAAGCAGAATACCAAGGCGAGAAAGTAGATTTAAACAAACCTAAGAGAGGCGGCAGTAAGAAGTTCTTTGTATACGTCAAAGATCCAAAGACTAAGAAAATAAAGAAAGTATCTTTCGGAGGTACAACAGGACTAAAAGCCAAGATAAACGATTCAGAAGCAAGACAGAACTTTGCAAAAAGACACAACTGTGCTGAGAAGAAAGATAAAACTAAGGCAGGGTACTGGAGTTGTAGATTGCCGAGATACTCCAAGCTACTTGGACTAAAAGGAAGTTATACCGGATTTTGGTAAAACCCTATACAGATATAGAAGTTACTAAGGACTATATACTTAGAGAATTCAACCACTCTATTGATCCTATAGAATTATTATGGCATAGAGATAATGAAGATAGGACTATAGAGATAGTAGGAGATACAGATTGGCAGCTACAATTAGAAAATAAGTTGCCTACCTCAATAAATACACCTATCTTTATACCAAAGCATGAATGGCATCGAGTTATAAAAGGTACAAAGACGTTAACACTGAAGATACATAAATCATGATTAAGATAAAGGACTTACTAGCAGAAGATAAAACTTCTAAGAAATACACAGACCTAGTAGGGGTTATCAAGAACAAGTATAATGCAACCTACTTAGGCCATGGAGACAATGGGGTAGCCTTGGAATTGCCCGATGGAAAAGTAATTAAGGTAACAACAGACAGTGTAGAGTTAGAACACGCTGAGACCCTTACAAAATACTCCTTCCCTTCTATCATACCAATACATAAAGTTAAGACCTTATCTAAAGACTTAGGGTATATAGTTATGGAGAATGCTACTCCTTTATCCGAAGAGGAAAAGAGTTTAATAAAAAGCACACGAGAGAAAGCAGAAGCTTATCTATTAGAAGATAATGAAGATGAGTTAAACGACCTACAGAAGTATCCAAAACTTGTAGAGTTCCTAACCGCAATAAAAACAGCATACACTAGAGCAGGTCTAGACATAGACGAAATAGATTACTCAGCAGATAACCTTATGAACTATAATAATAAGTTTGTGATGGTAGACCTATAAGAAAGTAAAAACATATATATTTATAATAAAATAGTTACATTAAAATGTCAGAATTCAAGTTTCCAACAGAAGAGATAGATCTCCCCTCAAAAGGATTACTCTATCCAAAAGACAGTCCCCTATCGAGCGGTAAGATTGAAATGAAGTACATGACCGCTAAAGAAGAGGATATCTTAACAAATCCAAATTACATAGCAAAAGGTACGGTTATCGATAAACTCCTTCAAGCATTACTTATTACCAAAGTAGATTACAACGACCTCTTAATAGGAGATCAAAATGCGATTATGATTGCAGCAAGAATACTAGGATACGGTAAAGATTACCAGTATAGTTACGCTGGACAGGTTCAAACTATAGACCTCACTACCTTAGAGGATAAGTCATTTAATGAATCGCTAATCACTCCCGGAACTAGAGAGTTTACATTCACATTACCGACATCAAAGTTGGAAGTACGGTTTAAACTACTAACAATAGGAGATAATAGTAAAATTGCAAGAGAAATAACAGGTCTCCAGAAGATAAATAAAGATAGTAGCCCAGAAATGACTACTAGAATGAAACATACAATTACCGCTGTAGATGGAGATACAGAAGTATCTACAATTAGAAAATTCGTTGACACTGCCTTACTCGCTAAAGATGCAAGAGCACTAAGAGCATACATAAACGAAATACAGCCAGACATAAACTTAACAGTTACGGTAGAAACTAGTAATGGCGAGGAGGACATTACTCTACCTATAACGTCTAACTTTTTTTGGCCTGACGCCGGAACATAGGAAGAACATTTTTGATCAGATACATGAGATCGTATTCAACGGTAAGGGAGGATACTCCTTCAGCGATGTCTATGAACTGCCTATACATTTACGAAAGTACGTATACCATAAACTATCTGAACATTACCAAAAGCAGAATAAAGCAGAAGAGACACCGGAAGAACTAACTTCAAAAATAAAGTCCGGTAAAATACAAGTACCAGATTACATGAAAGGTAAAAAAGTAGGGTATAACGGAGGGTAGTTTAAAACACTACCCTTTCCTATTTATAACATATGGAGGAGGATTTAAAAAACCAAAAAGAAAGAAGCGAAGCCCAAAAAGAAATGAACAAATCTTTAGAGGAAGAAAACGCCCTACTGAGGAAAAGGATTGAACTACAGTCTGAGAGTTTAGGTGTATCTTCTTCGTTAGTAGAATCACTAAAGGAAACCTTAGGAATCAGGACTCGTCAAACTACTTCTGAGCAAAACCTCCTTAAAGTACATAAAGATATTAATAGAGCCATTTTTAATCAAAAAACCGGCCTTTCTGACATTAAGACTGTCTCTGGACAAATTAAAAAGAATAACGACCTTATAAATAAAGCCTTAATACAAGAAAAATCTCTAACTGAACAAATAGGCGGTGTAAATGGAAAAATCTCCGAGAAAGATGCAAATCGAATACAAAATGTAGAAAATAGAAATAAAGCACTCAAAACCCAAAGCCAAGAGTTAGCTGGCATAATGGCACTGAGTAAAGAAGACAGGGACCTTGAAAAAGATAGAGTAGCTGAACTAAACAAATTGATAGAAGGCAATGAAAAGTACATAAATACTGCTATAGGAAATATGAGTGTCTCTGCTCAACAACTTATCTTAACCAAACAACAACGTGAAGAATTAGAGAAGCAAAACATACTACGAAAAAAAGAACAGGAGGACTTAAAGAAAATAGAAAAACTCTTAGGACTAACCGGCACACTCTCCAAAAGCTTTGCGAAAATACCAGGGCTTAAGTTCATGTCCTCAAGTGTAGATAAAGTAAGTGAAAAATTAAAAAAAGCATCTGAAAATGGAGAGAAACTACCCACTAGGTTCGGAACATTTAACCTGATATTAAAACAGACAGGTAAAGATATAGTTAAAAACCTCACTGACCCCCTAGCAATCTCTGCCCTTATTTTAACACAGGTAATAAACATCTTTAAGAAAATGGACGCTTTAACGTCCGGCACTGCTAGAAACTTCGGGATAAGTAATAAACAAGCAAACGAGCTTAATAAAGGGCTAACCGCAGCAGCAGAGAACACAGAAGGGCTCTTCATGACTACAGGGAACTTAAACGCCTCATTTCAAGAGATAAATAACCGGTACGGAACATTTGCAAAAATGTCAAATGAAACCCTAGCTACCTATACAAAACTAACAAAACAAGCCGGCATTTCCGCAGAAACAGCAGGCGTATTACAAGATACAACATACTTAACCAATAAAACATTAGAAGAACAAACTGTCGAGTATAAAGGCCAGGTGAAAGCCTTAAAAGCTACAACAGGTTTAGCTCTAAATGAAAAACAAATACTAGAAGGAATTAAAGACATCTCAGCAGCAATTAAACTTCAACTTGGAGGATCCGCTGAAGCTATGGCAACTGCAGTCTTTAAAGCAAAAGCATTAGGACTTGAGATGAAAGACCTAGAGAGTATTAGCAGCTCCCTACTAAGTTTCCAATCCTCTATTGAAGATGAGCTAGCAGCAGAACTTCTAACAGGTAAACAGTTAAATCTAGAAGGAGCAAGGTACGCAGCTCTAATAGGAGATCAAGCAATGTTAGCTGAAGAACTAGCTGCAAACTTCGGCAGTGCTGCTGAGTTTGGAGACATGAATGTAATACAGCAAGCAGCATTAGCAAAATCTGTCGGGTTAACTAAAGATACTCTTGCTGAATCTTTAATGAAGAGAGAGGCAATGGCTGCCTTATCTCAATTTGAAGGAGATAATGAAAAGGAAAAGTATGAGAACGCAGTAAAGTTATACGGGATAGAAGGAGCAAGACAGAAATTAGGAAATGAAGCATTAGCAGACCAAATGGAATCAGTCTCCATACAAGAGAAACTAGCCGCAATGGGTCAGAAGTTTCAAGAATCTTTTATACCAATAGCTGAGAAAATACTTCCGTATATAGATAAAGCATTCACGCTTATAGGAGACAATATAGGCGGAATAGTAACCGCTATGAAAGTGATTGTACCGTTGATGTTAGCTTTTAAAGTCGCCGCCATCGCTGCCTCTATCGCTCAAATAGCCGGTGCTTCCGCTACAACCTTTGGAGCAGCAGGAGTAGCTGCACTAATAGCAGGCGGAGCTGCATATTCATTCCTCTCCTCTGTAGGAGACCTTTCAATGCCTGCTAACGGACCAACCATTACCGATCCAAAAGAAGGAGGTATCTACAGTATGAGTCCGAACGACGACATAATGGCTGGACCTGGAATAGTGGGAGAATACAATACATTAAAAAACAATAAAGCAAGTACCGCAGGAAACACTCAAGCAGCAAGTGCAGTAAATATAACACCTTCTGATACAAATATAACTTTGGAGCTAAACGGAGCAGTAGTAGCAAATACATTTGCAAGAGATAGCTACTCAGTAGGCGGTGACTGGAAGGCTGCTGGAGGTGTTGTAGATATGAGTGCAAGAACGGTAAATTCATAAACGTTTATATTTATAATAAAATACACAAACATGGGCATACAAGACTTATTAAAGAACAAAGGATCAGAACTGTCGAAGTACAACGGAACTACTCCGCCGACAAATCCACTGACACTAAACACCTCTGCTCTTCATTCAAAAGATGGAGATCCAGGATACTCTCTAGACGGAGACTTTAAGGGAGAAGTTAAAAAAGCATACAACGAGTATGATGATGGATATAACAACGCACTACCTCAACCATCTGGATTAGACTTAAACGGAAAAAAACCAAAAGGATACGTTAATCCTGACACTGGAGCTACCTACCCTTAATGGCATTAAAGGACCTCTTAACAGATTTAGGGTCGTTTTATAAAGATAACCCATATGCAGCCAAGTATAAATCTAAGGCCGGACCTACCTATGCTCAAAAATACGGGTTTAATCAACGAAGTCTAAAGTACGGAAACGACAGACCTGCAGATGGAAGTAGCAGACAGCCGTTTGTTATAACACCTCTACCGGATATAAATTCCGACTCTACTGCAAAAACAGGTCTTATAGGAGGGATAAGAAGACAAATTGTAAATAGAGCACAAGATCTTAAAAGAATAACTAAATTCTTACTGACACCTGAAGGATTGCTGTTCATAGGTAAGCAAGAAGTACTCGCCACACAGAATCCAATAGTACCGGGAAGACCTAATAGATCCGGACAACTAAAAGGTTTTTACAACCCTCTTACTGCTCTTGTACAAGTAGCTGCAAGCGGAACAGGGTTACATCTAGAAAAACAAGGAAATAAACCACTCGGAGTAGGAGACAACAAAGAGAAATACGAAACAGTATATACAGCCTTAGATAAAAACAACCAAGGGAGGTTATATAATCTCTATAAGTATAAAATAGCAAAACACATACTTACCGCCGCTACCAAAACACAACCAAGCTCCAAATCTGTATTAGAGAAAACAGGTATTTCAACAGACTCCTCTACCCTAATAGAATATAACGGAGGCCCGGGTGTACTAAAGACCATTATTAAATCAACAAACCATAGCGTATATAACGGTGGAGAAAAGAGCCAGTACAAACAAAAGGACTTAAAGATTTACACTTGGAACCAGGAAGACTTTAACAACGAAATACCAGCATCAAACAACGACAGAAAGAAAACTATACTACCTGACTTTAGGGGCAGGCTTACAATAACGCCGGAGAACAAGGTAGATTTAGCTAGAGTTGGAGTCTTCGGTGAGAATACAGTAGATTACTCCTCTGCTGCAGTAAATAAAATACAAAGAGTAGGTTTAGGGGATCCAGGTAGAAGAAATAGAGATAGGAGTAATCTTTACGTACCCGATCCTGAAAGTATGGATCTAGTTTCCAACTTTCCGTTATACAAGAACTCCTCCGTTGCATCTGCAGTCGGAGACACTAGAGATTTTATACGATTTAGATTCGAAGTATTAGATAACGACTCGAATAAAAGCACATTTGTACATTTCAGAGCTTTCCTAGGAGCTATAACAGATAACTTCACAGGTAAATGGGGAGCTACCAACTACGTAGGTAGAGGAGATAGTTTCCATAACTACGAAGGATTTGCTCGAAGTATCTCTTTAAGCTTTACAGTACACCCACAGACTCGAGATGAAATGGCAGCAATGTACCAAAAACTCACCTACCTTGCATCAACACTAGCTCCTGACTACAGTTCAAAAGGAGGTTACATGAGGGGTAATATAGTAAAGTTAGTAGTAGGGAGTTACTTTTATAGAATACCAGGCTTTATAACAAGCTTAACCTACACCGTACCTGAAGACGCATCTTGGGAAATAGCATATAACGAACCTGAAGGAGGAGCTGAAAAAAATCAACTAGAAACACCGAGACACTTTAATGTACAGCTGAACTTCACCCCTATACACGACTTCGCACCGCAATTAATGGACGGGACAAGAAACTACGCTCTATTCACACCAGACCAAGCAAACAGCGGCCAACCTAACCCTTACCTACCTCCAAAAGACGGAACGAGTATCATCGCTACGAGCAGTGCTAATGCAGAGAGTGCCGACAGTATAAAGAGAATTGCCGAAGCTAAAGCAGCGAAAGAGAAAAAGAGAGGGGTAGTAACAGCAGGACCGCTGGAAATTATTGATATAACTCCATAATGAACAGATACTCAAACACAGAAGAATATAAGACAGAGGATGGTCAAACATACCAAGGAGTCACTAGGTATCCGGAAATACCGGAGACTGAGAATGATATATACGTAATTACAACCTACGGAGATAGATTAGATTTATTAGCAAATCAATATTATAAAGACTGGAGTCTGTACTGGATAATCGCAGCAGCTAATCCTAGCTTGCCTTCTGACTCATTATACCCTACATTAGGGGTACAGCTTCGGATACCAGGCAGTCCTGAGGATGTTATAAACAGTTTTAATAATATAAACAATGGCTAAGACTAAAATACTAGGAGAACCATTCGATGAATACGTCGATAAACAGATTACAGTAAGACAGACTCGTCTGGGACAGAATCAAAAAAACTCGGACGATCTTGTTGTGTTCAATGCAAGTACTCCCTGGATAAGATTAAGCTCCTCAGTATCTGTAGGAGCGGATAGAGCTGAGAAGTTAGTACGAAATATCGGAGGAGGTATAAGCCTAAAGGATGTAGTAGGTAGTAACTTAGCAAAAAACCTAGTACTCTTCGCAGGATCTTCAGAAGGAGCAGGCGGTACACAGAAAGGAGGACTTACTCGTGGAGGTTTAAAAGGAGCATATGGATTTTTAACAGACCCAAAAACACAAGGGTACAAGCCAATGCCTGGAATAACAAGTATAAGTACGAATTATAAAAACAACGGTTCGTTAAAACAAGCACAAGTTAACTTGAAATGCTTTAGCAAAGGGCAATTTGAAGCTATCGAAACGCTTTACTTAAGATTAGGTTATACCTTAACTCTTGAATACGGCCATTCGATATACTACAATAACGGTACCAAGAAGCAGAATATGAGTGCTCTTGAGATACCTAATATTCTATTTATCGATAAACTCCCCAATGTAGATAAAGAAGAAGCAGAAGCAGCAGCACTTGCTGCCGCAGCAGAAGTTACCGACGAGTATGAAAAAATGGCTGTAGCAATAATCGCTAAAGGTAAAGCAGAGCGAAACCAAAGTTACGCTGCAAGAATACAAACCGCTATACAGAAGAATAAACAAAACACAGGTGGCAACTACGACGCTATAATCGCAAAAGTTAGTAATTTCTCCTGGAAATTAAACCCTGATCTCAGTTACGATATAGTACTTAATCTTATTTCCGTAGGAGATATCATAGATTCTTTAAAAATGAATCTAGGAGGAGCAGGAGGTATGATCACCCCACCTTTACAAGGGACTGTAGATAATAATCAGCAAAATATCTTAAACCTACAACTAGCTAAGAACACAACACTACTAAACACCTTCCTATTCGAGTTAACCGAACAGATCACCTCTCCAGAAGCACAATTACAACTCATAGAGGGTACAAACGAACTTATAGACAATGCAAACAGTGTAGAAATATCTGCAGAAGTATTAGAAAAGTTGAGAAAAAAGTACTTAGACGTAATAAACGAACAAAGAGAAAAGTACATTACTCCCTATGACACTTTAACTACATTCTTAAAAGACAAAGAGGTTACTATAACATCCGTTACCTATGGGGATGGTGTGAGTACTGTCTGGGCATTTATAGATCAAAACCACCAAGTAAAGTACCAGAACCTCATAGCCGCACTTCCTAATACAGAACTAACCTATCAATACTTAGATGACCCTGCCTTCTTAGAAGTAACCTCTACCAACCGCAACACCGAGAGGTATATTAACAACCTAGGTTTTAAGATTGGAACATATACAACAGCAAGAGACGGTAAACCAGATCTAGAAGGACGAAAGATCGTAGGATCTACAAAGTCTACTAATTTCACAGAAGCCTTAAAAGATACTAAGGCCGGACTTACTAAAGTACAAGAGTATATAAAAGTAGGTCTACAAGCTGAAATCACAAAACCTTCTACAGTAGTTACTACACCTTCCAAAAGCGCGGTATCGGAATTCTTGACTGGAGCTGCAGAAGAGGAAGTAGCGGAAATCGTTGGAGTGGATACAACAAAAGAAATAGACTATCTAAAGAAACAATCAGATAACAATAAGATAAACACTACATTACTTAAAATGTACGACTCCGGAGCCTGGGATGAATCCGGATACTATAGACACAAAAACTTAAGATTCTCAAACAACACTCGATATCAACCACCTTACAAAGATATCGACCGACTTATAGAAGCAGATTACGTAAGTAAAGAACCTGTAGCCGCTTTCATACTTCCAGACTTATCTACATTAGATAAAGTAGTAGATACTATAGCAGACGCAGTAGATACTATAGCAGACGCGTTCGGACTATAGATTAAGATACAGATGGATAATACAACATTTATAGAGAAGCTAAAATCCGCAGAGTATGCTGGTTTTAATGTTATTGAGTACGCAGACGGAGGACAGGAGTTATACCTATCCTTCAAAGGTTTACTGGAATGGACAAATACTAACCTAAACATGTACTCAAAAAATGCAGAGATAATACAAATAGACTTTGAATCCGACAAGCCTATGTTTATGTACTCTACTACTGTTTCAACTAACCTTCAAAAATGCTATATACGTAACAGTCTTCTAAATACAACCGGAGGTACACTCGAAGGAACAAAAGATAACACACTTCCATCACCGTTTAACGCAGTAGATAAATTCAATAACGAAAAACTTGGAGCCCTAGCAAGTGAACTAAGCGCAGGTATAGTAGACCCAGACTCCTCCGGAAGTACTATTAAAATGGCCCCTACTCTAGGAAATATAAATAACATATACCTGAACTGCTCTTATATCTCCGAACAGTTAATAAAACATTCAGACAACGAAGGTAATATGGTATCAATAGCAAAATTCTTACAAGAACTTTGCAACGGAGTCAATAAAGCGCTGGGAAGTATAAACGACCTGCAAGTAGTAGGTGACGTAGATGGAAAACAAGACATACTCACAATAATAGACTACCAGCAAGTACGGATTAAAGGACTAGTTAAAGCAGCTTCCCCTGATAAAAGAGAAACATCAACTATAAATGCTCAAGGATTAAAAAGCATGGTAACAAGTATATCCGCACAATCCTCCATAACCCCAGACTTAGCTACTATGATATCCGTCGGAGCGCAAGCAAACGGAGAAGCACTAGGTCAGGAAGCAGTTGCCTTTCAAAAACTCAATAATGGACTTGAGGATAGGGTATACCCTACAAAAGGGATAAGTCGTAAGGTAGTAGAGATACAGAATAAAGCAAAGGATAAAAGAAAAGAGGAAGCTGAATCTAAATTCAGGGATAACCTAGCAAGTTATGTAAAACTAATAACCAACCAACAACCCGTATCTAACGAACTCTTCAGCCCTGTAACTCTAAAATCAGACGAGAAGACAAACCTAGAAAATATACCAGTAGAACTATATAAGTACCTACTAGGACAGTATACACAGACAAACCAAACCCCTGCAGGATTTATACCTATCAAGCTAGACCTGACGCTATACGGAATAAGTGGAATAAAAATATTTCAGAAGTTTAAAATTACAAAAGACGTACTTCCTTTCTCCTACGACCAGGAGTACGACTTTACAGTCACAGGAGTCAGTCACACTGTAGACAGTGCAAGATGGTCTACCTCCATCTCTTCTATAATGGGACTAGCAGAGAAAAATATCATAGAGGGAGAAGCATTCAACCTAACACTAGACCTTACACTAACAGAAGGAGGGACCGGAGGTACAGGTGTATTTAGTACTACAGGTAAAAACTGCCCAGCACCGGGTACTAATATACTATCAAACGGATGGGACGCGATTCCAAAACCATTTGAAAGAACAATATTAACGTACCAAGAAGCTAAAGCTGCCATACTAGCCGCAACAGATAATAAGAATCTACAGATAGCAATCCTAGCTGTAATAATACAAGAACAAGGAAGAGGAGGTAAGATATCAGGATTTAACCATAACTACGGAGGGTTTGATATAACTAGAGGAGGCTGGAAATTTACTACAATAGGAGCTTCTAATACAAACGGATACGTACTCGCAACTGAAGGAGGAACAAAATGCAGGATCGCCTATGTAAGCTTTAGAAATGCAGCATCCTTCTTCAAAGTAAAACTCGCATCATTTACCAGAAAAGGGTTTGACAAACCCCTCACGGGAGCACAAGTTGCAACTATGTGGTATACGAAATGGAATGGGAAAGGAGCACGGCTATTTTGGAACAACAACGACTTAGGTTATAAAGACAAATACCCTACTGTAGAGGAGTATGATAAGTTCGTAGTAGCTAACTTTGAAAAAGAGTACTATAATACAGCGAAAAAATTAATAGGATAAATATGTACTTCCCTAAAACTAAGATAATTACAAACCTCTCCACTGACGGAACTGAACTTATATACATAGATACAGAACTGCCGTACATAGGTAAGTACCATATACTCTCGAACGGAAACATTACCACCGGAAAAACACCTCAAGACGGAGAGCAGAGAAGACTTAAGCCAGCTGGGCCTAGTAACCCTGACGATAACCCTGAAAATCCCACCCCTTCAACAAATACAAGTTCGCTATCCGAAACTACCTACGATTTCGTAAGACAGAGCAAACAGATAAAAAGACCGCCTCTCGAACTTATAGAACCTCAATACACACAACCTTCCAGCACCTTTCCATCCTTCACGCGATACTTTCTAAGAAGGACAAATAATATTATATTCACAGAAGTAAGTAACAGAGACTATACAGCAATAATAACTAAGAATAGACTTTACAATTGGGGAATCTATATACCTTTTCAATTACCTTGGACTACATCCGGAGCAGATGTAGAAGGTATAAACAAACGAATGGTATTACTAACTGAGAAAAAGTATAAAGTTTACGGATTCTCTCAATACATTACAAACTACACCGAATTCACAATATAAGTTGACTTCTGCACATACCTTTCTTATATTAAAGAAAAGGTTATGTTTTGGTTAATAGAGACGCAAGAGCAGTTTGAAGACTTAAAGAGTCACAAGCTAACAGAGATACTAGCTATCCCTATAGGAAGACATCCAGACAGCCATCCTGCAATCTACTCACCTCTTTGTCTCTACGTAAAAGATGTATTATCTCAAGAAGGGTATCTTATAAACTTCCTACACAGTGAAGCAATGAAGATAAATGCAGACCATATTCGAGAATGGTTAGAGACCTTATCAAAAATATATACTCCAGACAGGAAAGCCTTTAACTACTTCCACCACAGTAAGAAAACTATATCTCTCCCTGCAGTAAAAGAAGAAACCATTCAAGCCATATCGTACTTCTCTAGGAGATACTATACCGACCCAGATCAAGGAAATATCATACCCGTAGTCAAACACTACGAACATTGCGAGAAAATAGCAGAACAGTATCTAGAGATAATACCTAGTTTAATATCCGATACTTTTCGAAAAGACGTAGAAGATATATTCTGGGTTATAGAAAGAAACGGACTGAAGGTAAGTGATACATTAGGAGACTATTTTAACATAGAGAGACCCTTCCTATCCCTATATAACAACCATGTCTTAACACAGTACAACCTTAATAACACAACCGGTAGACCTTCTAACAATTTTAACAGTATAAACTTCGCTGCTCTGAATAAAGAAAACGGATGCAGAAGCGCATTCATACCTAGAAACGATCTTCTAATGGAAATAGATTTGGTTGCCTATCATCCAACTTTAATATCTAAATTAGTAGGATACGAATCCCTTACAGGAGATATCTACGAAGATTTTGGAGAAGTTTATGGAATGGATAGAAAGGAGTCTAAGAGTCTAGTATTTAAGCAATTGTACGGTAACGTATTTGAACAGTATAAAGACTTTGAATTCTTTAAATTAACAACTAAATATATAGACGAACTCTGGAACAGTTACAAAACTCAAGGGTATGTAGACGGAGTAGATGCTAGATATAGGTTCTACAGTAAAGATTTACTGAATATGAACCCTCAGAAACTATTCAACTACGTTATACAGAACTACGAAACTGTAAGTAATGTTGGTTTATTGAAGGAAATACTCTATCTTTTAGAAGATAAAAAATCTAAAGTGGTACTGTATACGTATGATGCAATACTATTAGATTTAGCTAAAGAAGATACAGATACACTACGAAAAATAGTAGAAGTATTTAAAAATAAGAACTTAAAAATAACAATGAATGTTGGAAAAAACTACAACTCTTTACAACCCTTCTGATATGTATGATAAAGACATAATAGAAAACCAGGAAATGTTGAAGAATAAACTACTATGTACTTTCGTACACCATAATGACCTGGAGCACTTTATCGAAGACATTACTTCAAGGCATTCTATACTATATGGAAAAATATTTGTACTAGAGATTAAAAACTCAGACGAACTTGCCTGCACCTATAACTTAGAAGAACCTAATATAGATACTCTCCCAGAGAACACCATATTAGTACATAGGAAAAAGGAAACCAACACACTTTATACTATAAACGCACTTAACGAACTTATAAAAAGTTTAAATGAAGGAGTGGTAGATACAAGATTTAGGATAGATTGGAAACATTACAGAAACACAGTACTACTTACTACTCAAGGAGATTTAAAGTTCCTAAAGACAAAGATATACGAGATAAGAAACGTATAAAAAAAGTTGCTTTTAAGCAGCATTAGTTCTATATTAAGTTAAATAAGTTATAATAATGAATATAAATGAAATCAAGTCAAAGCTAGAAGCTTTGCAAACTCAGAAAAACACTAGCTCTTCAGGGTCTAGTAGTAAGAACACATTCTACAGACCGACTGTAGGTAAGGAAGTTATTAGAATGGTACCTTCAAAGTTCAACAAATCTAATCCATTTTCGGAATTGTACTTCCATTACGGAATACATAAGTTCCCGATGTTCTCACCAATCAACACAGGAGATAAAGATCCAATAGTTGAATTTGTTAAACAGTTAAGAGAAACTAACGACAAGGAGAATTGGAGACTAGCAAGAAAATTAGAACCTAAAATGAGAGTATTCGTTCCAGTCATCGTAAGAGGTAAAGAAGATGAAGGAGTTAAGCTTTGGGGATTCGGAAAAGAGATTTATATGGAGTTACTTTCTATGGTAGAGGATGAAGATATAGGAGACTATACTGACATTATTACCGGAAGAGATTTGACGCTAACTACCTTAGATGCAACACAGACAGGTACCGGATATAATAAGACAACCATAAGAGCAAGAACAGCTCAAACACCTTTAGCAGAAGACAACAATGTAGTTAAAAGTGTTTTAGAAACTCAACCTGATCCAATGGAATCTTTCTCTAAGATGGAGTTCGATAGAATGAAAGAAATCCTCCATGAGTACCTAGCACCAGGCGAAGAAGAAGCAGACGTACCGAAACCAGCAGTAGCATTTGATACTCCGTCTTCTCCTTCAAATAAATTCTCTCTAGAGAATCAAGGAAAGACTAAAGAGTCAAAAGCGGATAAGTTTACTAGTTTATTTGATAACGCAACAGACGACACAATGCCATTTTAAGTAAAACATGGCAAAAACAAAAAGTAAATCATTATCAGAAGCCGTATCTAAAGAACTTAAAAAAGGTTTTGACCTTAATAAGTTTAAAGAGCAGAAACTTATAAGTAAGAACGTCCGTTTTAAAGATCAAAAATGGATACCACTCTCCCCGGCATTCCAGGAAATGACATCCATTCCAGGGATTCCAATGGGTCATATAAGTATGCTGAGAGGACATTCCGATACAGGAAAATCTACAGCACTACTTGAAGCAGCAGTATCAGCTCAAAAAGCAGGTATACTCCCAGTATTCATAACTACAGAGATGAAGTGGAACTGGGAGCATGCTATCCAGATGGGACTAGAGGTAGAACAGTCAGTAGATGAAGATACTGGAGAAGTTCTAGACTATGGAGGATTCTTCCTGTATGTAGATAGAGAAACAATTCATACTATCGAAGATGTCTCTTCCTTTATACTAGACCTAATAGACGAACAGAAGAAAGGTTCTTTACCTTACGATCTACTATTCCTATGGGATTCAATCGGATCTGTACCTTGTGAACTCTCAGTACGTTCAAATAAGAACAATAACGAGTGGAATGCAGGAGCAATGTCTACACAATTCGGAAACGGAGTAAATCAACGAATCGTAATGTCTAGGAAAGAATCCTCACCTTATACAAACTCATTAGTAGTTGTAAATAAAGTATGGACACAGAAACCAGAATCTCCAATGGGCCAACCAAAGCTTATGAATAAAGGAGGCTTTGCAATGTGGTATGATGCAACACTTGTTGTAACATTTGGGAATATTATGAACGCTGGTACCTCTAAGCTTAAAGCAATAAAGAACGGTAAGCAGATAGAGTTCGCTAAACGTACTAACATTCAGGTAGATAAGAATCATATTAATGGAATAACAACCAGAGGTAAGATTATTATGACACCCCACGGCTTTCTTTTAGATGAAGACAAGGACCTGAAGAAGTACAAATCAGACCATACAGACGAATGGGCAGCTATTCTAGGAGGTGGAGACTTTGAAATAGTAGTAGAGTTAGCAGAAGGAGATAATACTCCGGTACAAACTCAAAACGATCCTGAGTAGTATAATAGTATATAACTAAATTTTGATTAGCCCTTGCTTATGCAGGGGTTTTTTATTATCTTTAAGTATG
>Ga0307489_10000258_pt1 | contig 30636 bp, 27 predicted proteins | sample SB12metaG_FD_202247 | JGI IMG/M metagenome (GOLD analysis project Ga0307489, IMG submission 202247) | Sea-ice brine microbial communities from Beaufort Sea near Barrow, Alaska, United States - SB 1.2 | ecosystem: Environmental > Aquatic > Marine > Coastal | place: USA: Alaska | collected... | reverse complement strand
TTTGCTAGTTCTAACCGTATCCTAATTGACCATATTTCTTCGAGTTTAAGGGGAAGTTTTTGACCAACTAGTTTGCCTTTATTCCAGCAGGTTTTTCGTAAAGTTGATGTGCTGTCGTACATAATAGTGCTCCTTTCTTGAAGGGTCTATAAGTATGGCTTGAAACACTAAAATTTATTTATAGCAGACATTATGCGTATGTAAGAGAAGAATGCTTCTCTTAGCCAAGAGTTGACCTTATTTTTAATTCCTTTAACGGAAAGTTTGAGTTGTGATCAGACCTAATTAGCGAGATCAAAGCAGTAAACTTAAAGGATATCTTTAAGAGAACGTTGGCATTATAGACCTAAAGCGTAAAAATAGGTCTATCTATAAAGAGGAGCTTAGACCTGAGAGTCAAGTCGATCTAATTTCTGCTAATGGTTAGTATCCAATCTTACTTTTCTTTAGATAATTAAGGTTTCACAGAGAGTCTAATCAATGATTTATACTGACGCCCTAAATATAGAGTATTAGTCGCTACAGCCGTTTTGGTCGATGTATATGTGTTTTGTTTGGTATTAAGATTTCGAGAGTATGACGGGAAATTACTCGACGACACCTCAACCTGTATTCGGTGCCCTTTTTTTATAATGCGTGACAGCATTATTGGTGGTAATGAAAAGTGGTAAATATGCCCTTCTTGCATATACACCTCTCGGTCTAAGCCCTCTCTGAAACGCATACGGAAAATTGTATCACCGATGTTAAACGCACGACCGTCAGGATGTAGGTCGTTAATTTTGACAGTAAAATCAGTGTCTGGCTGATCTGAGGATACGGATAATTCTATTTCAGCCATACCAAACAGCGTAACGTCTTCATTCAATAAGTTGGATGTAAAAACTATTACATCATCTCTAGATTGAATTTTTGTTTGGTCAAAACTGCCGTCGAAATGATCATCACCTTCGCCAGAAATTTCACCTCCAACGCTTGGTACCGGGTTCTCGGGATCATATTCGTAAATTACAGTTGACGTTGTATCAGATGACTCTTTCGATAAGACACCGTCATTGGCTAAATACCAAACTTGATTACCTTGCATAGGTAACTTATCTGTCACTAGCCATTGTCCATCACCCAAAAATGCATTGTAAGCCTCGCCATTTTTTTGGGGCAGTGGTTCTGATTTCAACCAATGATTATACCAGTTAACGACCTCACCGACGAAGTCATACCGCATGTCACCTATAGCCAAGTCACCAATAGTTGCTTGCTTTTTTTCAACTGATTGGCGGCCAAATGAACAATGCCCACCTTGGGTTAATCGCAATTTTTGATTATTTTCTCCTTGTTTTGCATTGGCCTGTCGATTCCATTCAAAGTAGGCTAGTGAAGAGCGAGCAGAAATATCATATAAGCTTTCAAACCATAGACCGGGTACGGTTATCATTTCTCCTTCACTGATTCGAAATTCTGCCCAGCTATCATCCACAGGACCTGCCATGAGATAGTCTTTTATTTCATTTTTTGGTGATCCCAACTCATCCATTATCTGAATCATAGGCAAATGCATTCGAGTTTCATTGAATATAGATGAAGGTGTTTGCCAAGCAATATTGCTTAAATTGAAAAAGCCAATGGAGCGCTGTCTTTCTTCGTTAGTTAAACTGCTGGGAAGTTGGGGCCAATTTTGATGCATTGAGCTATAAAAAAAGTTCATCCAACCTTGTTGCCAAGCCCCTCCTCGCCAAAAATTACCTTGCTCTCTAAAAGGTCCAGCTTCCGCAACCCCCACACCGACAGAGCCTGCAACCATAGCTTTGTGGGCGGGATGATTTGCAGCAGCTAATTTAAGTTGATTTTCACCTGACGATGAGCATCCATAAGTCCCAATTGAGCCATTGGACCACTCTTGAGTTGTTATCCAGTCCATTGTATCCCAGCCATCTTCTAGTGCTCCTCCGAGCATTTGAAACTTCCCTTCACTGAAATAACGTCCACGTTCATGCTGCATGATAATGACATAACCGTTCTTTACCAACGCTCTATAAAGAGGATTTTGCCAATTTATTTCTGATTTATAGGGGGTACGGATGAGTATCGAGGGAGCACCCTGCTTAGGCAGTTCTGGTGGAAAGACTACAAGTGTATTCATACGAGCGCCATCACGCATTACTACTTGAATGTTTTTTTCAACATTTGTGCCATCAGGTGGAGCTACATCAGATGTTGGCTTCTCTGAAACAGAAGCACAAGAGACAATTCCTACTAGTGCCAAAGACCAAAGCGACAACATTTTATTTTTCATAAAACCACTGAGCCTATAAAAAAAGCTTAAAAAAGTATTGTGAGCAATAGGTTAATAGAATGGCTTGCTTATATCAAATTTAAGTCGTTAAATATCTTTATCTAGATGTTTCCCCGTTAATTAAATAGTAAATAATAGATAACGTCAGCTTTCGTATCAAATTGATCATTAAGCAGTTTATTGATAACCTATTAATAAGTTAATCGATACGCTCAAAGAGCACATTAGCTATTGCTTACTTTTTAAGTCAACTCATACGATAAATGGTACATTTTTATTGCTATGTAAGGATAACAAACACCACAACCAAGACATCAATTTAAATAGCTCATTTGGTCGTTTATCGAATTTCTTATTTCAAATCTGATATTTACTCATCAATAGAAACAAAAAACTATCATGACAATCGAGATTTTCTAAATCAAAAAGCGTTTAAATGATTAAGATTGTTTCTTAAATTCACGTGAAACTAAACCCATTATACCTAACGTAAAGATCGCAAATGTTGAAGGTTCCGGAACACTAGCTACTCTAAGGTTTTGAGTTATTAGCTTGGCTGCTGCTAAGTTTTCAGTTGTTAGCATAACAATTTCTCTGGAATTATTAGAGAATCTGATGCTACTTGAGCCATTACAACAATCTTCCGCCCACAAAGTTTGGATAGTGTTTAGTTCAGCAGTAAGGTCAATGTTATCAACAGAGAAAACAGCTGAGTTGTCTCTGTTATATCGCCACCAAAGATCATATAATTTTTCACCTGCATTTTTGTCGTTAACATATATTGCAGCGCCATAGCCACCATCTAATCCGGCTTCAATTGACCAATTATCATTTTGCGTTAATCCTAATTCAATGATTAAAAGGCTTAATGGATTATTACCTGATTTTATATTTATAAAGCTATCTAATGTTGTTGATTTTACTTCATTAGTCATACTTTTCCAGGTAGCTAAAAAGTCAGCAGTAGAAAAGCTTTCATCAATATCACAAGTTTCATACGTGATATTGGCGGCATAAGAGGTAGAAAAAAATATAGACAGCCCAAGTAATAAAGCTGTGTTCGTGTAAAATTTATAGGGCTATAGTCCACAACAAATGATCTCAAATATGCCTAATTGAACTTAAGAGATTATGACTGAAAGACCTTCTTTTTATCAATGTGAATATATTGTAGTCTTTGAAATAACATCCATAAATACAACGACTTTTATCATTATGCGCAGCCAGATGCACATATTATTATTTTTAACATTTCACAGAAGGCTTTTTCATTCACGTGACAAATAACAAGTATCATTTAGAGTAATAACTTTATAGATCGGTAAAAATACAAACGTTAAAACCAATTAATATCAATAAAAACAAATAGTTAATAAAATCTCCCTGGAAAATTATCCGTTAGATTTTGGGTGTGTAAATTAAATCAACCAATATCTATACTCTGCACTATTGCAGTCGAAACACATTCATCCTAGGATAACTACACAACGTTTTCAGCCACTAACGTGCTAAATCGAATAATTTAGGTGAAAGACCGATGAGTCAACGAATTTCTAAAGCTAACCTACAAGTTTCTCAATGCCTTGCCGATTTCATAGAATTTGAAGTTCTCCCTAATACAGGGCTTAACGCTACTGATTTTTGGTCAAGATTTTCTCAAATTATTAATAACTTAACCTCTGAAAACCATCAGCTATTAAAAATCCGTGATCAATTACAAGATAAAATAGATCAATGGCATAAAAATCATCAAGGCGACCAATTTAATTTTGATCAATATAAACAGTTTTTAAAAGACATTAATTATTTAGTCCCTACCGTTAATGACTTTAAAATCACAACAAAGAATGTTGATGACGAACTTGCCTCTTTAGCTGGTCCCCAGCTAGTGGTACCCATAATGAATGCACGATTTGCACTGAATGCCGTAAATGCCCGTTGGGGAAGTTTATACGACGCCCTTTATGGTTCAGATGTTATCAGCGACAAAAATGGTGAAGGACAAGCAGAGACGTATAATCCGGCTAGAGGAGCAAGGGTTATCGCGTTTGCAAAAAACTTTCTTGACCAAACGATCCCTTTAACTAATGGCAGTCATAAAGACGCTGTAGACTATCAACTCACTCAAGAGCAAGTGGTTGTCACGCTAGAAAATGGTAAGCAAACACAGTTAGTTAGCCCTGAGTGTTTTATCGGTTTTACCGGCAGTATCACTCAACCTGAAGCCTTATTATTTAAACAGCACGGACTTCATTTTGACATCAATTTTGATAACCTAAACGCCATAGCAAACTCTGATTTAGCCGGTATCAGTGATATTTTCATTGAAGCCGCCTTAACCACCATTATGGATTGTGAAGACTCGGTAGCAGCCGTTGACGCTCAAGATAAAGTTATTGCCTACCGTAACTGGCTAGGATTAATGAAAGGCACGCTGACAGAAACTATTAATAAAAATAACAAAGCCTTTACCCGTTCAATGAATGAAAATCGCCAATACCACAATTTAAAAGGTCAATTGGTAGATATCAAAGCGCGTAGTTTGATGTTTGTTCGTAATGTTGGTCATTTAATGACAAATGACGCAATTTTAGATCAACACGGCAATGAAGTACCTGAAGGGATCCTTGATGCCATGATCACTTCAACCATTGCCTTGCATGATATTAAAAATATCAATGACAACAAAAATAGTCAATATGGCTCTATTTATATTGTAAAACCAAAAATGCATGGTCCTGAAGAAGTCGCCTTTGCCGATAAACTTTTTGCCGTGGTAGAAGACGCGTTATCTTTACCTCGCTCCACCATTAAAATGGGTATTATGGACGAGGAGCGACGCACCAGTGTTAACTTAAAAGCTTGTATTTTCGCCGCAAAAGATCGGGTGGTATTTATCAACACTGGCTTTTTAGACAGAACGGGTGATGAGATTCATACATCAATGGAAGCAGGGGCTATGGCACGTAAAGCCGATATTAAACTCACCCCTTGGATAACAGCTTATGAAGATAACAATGTCGATATTGGTTTAGCTTGTGGTTTTAGTGGTAAAGCACAAATTGGCAAAGGTATGTGGCCAATACCCGACCAAATGGCCAATATGTTAGCAACAAAAATTAACCACGTACAAGCGGGTGCAAATACCGCTTGGGTGCCATCACCAACAGCGGCAGTTTTACACGCGCTTCATTACCACAAGGTTGATGTTTTCAATTTACAAAAAACACTTATACAAAGAACACCCGCGAACTTAGATGATATTTTAATGATTCCATTGGCGACAGATATCACTTGGAGTGAAAGTGAAATTCTCGCTGAACTTGATAATAATGCTCAAGGGATATTAGGGTATGTAGTTCGATGGATAGATCAAGGTATCGGCTGTTCAAAAGTTCCCGATATTAACGATGTCGGTTTAATGGAAGACAGAGCAACATTAAGAATTTCTAGCCAGCATTTAGCAAATTGGTTGCATCATGGTATTTGCTCTAAAGAACAAGTTCTGGCAAGTATGAAAAAAATGGCGGTCATTGTTGATCAACAAAACACCCATGACCCTCAATATACAGCGATGGCAACTGACTTTGATAATAATATTGCCTTTAAAACAGCATACCAGCTTGTCTTTGAAGGTACTGTTCAACCCAATGGTTATACCGAACCGCTATTACATGAGTTTAGGAAGTTAAAGAAAGCTCACATCATTAATTAGCAGAGAACTCAACAGAAAATAATTTTTTGGATTGTCAGCGCTGTTTAATAAAACCGATAAAGAAGTTAACTTTGATAAGTTAACTTACTATTTTAATAACTGCTCAACAATGTCTGCGAGTTGATTAAACGTTTGTTTTCTCATACTGGTGGGGCGCCATAACATACCAATTTCGCGATAAAAATCCCCACTAAGCTTAGTAATAGATAACCCTTCTCTGAGACCCAAATCTTTATTAACCGCCATTTTAGGTAAAAAAGTCACGCCTTTGTGATAAGACGTCATCTGGACTAACGTCGATAAGCTCGTAGCAGAAAAAGGGTTAATGTAACTTTGATCTGATAGTGAACAAGCAGATACTGTATGTTCACTAAGACAGTGCTCTTGTGAAAGAAGGAAAATACTCTGTTGTGGCAGGTTATGATAATTGAGGCCGCCTTCATCTTGACCCCTGTTAAAACGATCAACGAGTTGCTTATCACCGGCAATATAAAAGTTGTCTTTACCTAAGACTCTGCTATTAAAAGCATCTGTCGCTATCGGTAACGCCAGTATCACAGTATCAATTTCGCCCTGAGCTAATTGAGCAATTAAATTGTCCGTCGTATCTTCTTTTAAATAAAGCTCAAGTTCAGGTAATTTTTGCTGACAAGCATTAGCAAAATCAGTTAACAAAAATGGCGCTATCGTTGGAATACAACCAATACGGACACTACCGGCGTTCGGTTTTCCTTGTTGAATAGCAAAGTCGACCATTTCACTGGCTGAAACTAACAGTTTTGTTGCCAGTTTTACGATAGTTTCGCCCTGAGAAGTAAAAATAAAGGTTTTGTGATTTCTTTCAATCAATTGACAGCCAAGCTGCTCTTCAAGTTTTAATATCGCACTGCTGAGTGTCGATTGGCTGACAAAACACGCTTGGGCAGCACGATGAAAGTGTTGTTGTTTATGGAGTGCCAATAGATATTGTAAATGCTTTAGATTAGGAAGGTTCATTAACTATTCTCATCAATACAGTATTATTAATCGATTATAACGATTAATAATACTAATTACCCGCTTTACTCTCTCTTTTAATAATGAAAAAAGTACGTTAAAGTTGCTACTTCATTACATTTTATTTAGGAAGTTTATTATGGCTCAAGCCAGTGCTCGTCATTTATTAGTTGATACCGAAGAAAATTGTTTAGAATTAAAAGCTCAAATTGAAGCCGGTGCAGATTTTGCCGATGTTGCTAAAGAGCACTCAAACTGTCCATCAAAAGCGCAAGGTGGTGATTTAGGTTCATTTGGTCCAGGTCAAATGGTGCCTGAATTTGATAAAGTGGTTTTCTCTGCGGATTTAAATACCGTTCAAGGCCCAGTGAAAACCCAGTTTGGTTATCACTTATTGGAAGTAACCGCTAGAAGCTAATACCGAGTTTATTGAAAATAAAAAAGCTGCAAATTCTTAATTTGCAGCTTTTTTTATTACGCTTTTTCTAAATTAAGTACCTTAATATTAAGGAGATATTAATAAAGAATATAAGCTGACAGTTTAATTATCAGCCTTTTAATTACATGAACATACCTTTCATCATCCAGAAGAAGATAATCGAAAGGCCGGCGCCTACGGGAAGGGTAATGACCCAAGAAACAACAATGTTTCTTACAACACCTAAGTTAATCGCAGCAATACCACGCGCCATTCCCACACCTAGTACAGCACCAACCAAGGTTTGTGTTGTAGAGATAGGTAAACCTGCACCAGAAGCAATAACAACAGTACAAGCGGCAGAAAGTTCGGCAGCAAAACCACGACTAGGTGTCAAATGTGTAATACCTTGCCCAATGGTGGCAATAACTTTATGACCAAATAAGGCAAGACCGGCGACAATACCAAAACCACCCAGTGGTAATATCCACCAAGCAATAGCTGATTTAGATGCTATTTCACCACCATTATCAACAATACTAACAACGGCGGCTAAAGGACCAATAGCATTAGCAACATCATTTGAACCATGAGCAAAAGCCATACAACAGGCGGTGACTATCATCAATAACGCAAATACTTTTTCAACATTGGCATAATGAGTAGTTTTAGTGGCATTTTCATCAAACTTTATCCGATTGATAAAGAATTTACCGATAACAGCTACAATAATAGCCGTTATCCCAGCATAAATAAAGTCATCAGGAGACGCTATATGAAGATTAAGATGCTTCAATCCTTTTTTAATAGTCACTAACGCTAAAACAAAGCCTGCTAGGAACATATATAATGGCACCCAACGTTTGGCTTGCTGGAGTGGCTTATCTGTATCAAAAATAAGCTTTTGAGCGCTATTAAAGATAAGAAAAGCAATGACACCAGAAATAAGTGGTGTAATAACCCAACTACCAACAATACCACCTACTTTGCTCCAGACTACTGCATCGGCACTAACGCCCATAGCAGCGAAACCAACAATGGCGCCGACAATAGAATGCGTAGTAGAAACTGGCCAACCCAGTGCAGAGGCAATTAACAACCAAGTTGCCGCGGCAAATAGCGCAGAAATCATACCAAAGACTAATAGCTCGGGTGAATCAACAAAGAAACTCGCATCAATGATACCTTTACGAATGGTTGAAGTGACTTCACCACCGGCTAAATAGGCACCAGCAAATTCAAAAACCATAGCAATAATGATTGCTTGCTTAATCGTTAGCGCTTTAGAGCCAACCGAAGTACCCATAGCGTTTGCCACATCATTAGCACCGATGCCCCACGCCATAAAAAAACCAACAACTGCTGCAATAATGACTAAAGTAGAGCCACTTGAGAGTATAATATCCATAAGTAAGCCCTTATTTTCTAGCGAGTAAAATTTCTAAACGTGAGCCTACACGTTCAGCTAAGTCAGCAAGATCGCCAACCCAATCAATAATTTGATATAAAAACATCACATCTACTGGCTTTAAATCACCCTCAATAGCCAGTAACTGTTTGCGAAGTTTAATTTGCATAGCATCAGTATCGTTTTCGATTTCATCAAGTTGATTAATCATATTTTCAACTAAAGCAACTTCACGCCCTCTGAAGCCAGTTTCTAATAAATCGTCTAATTCATTAATGGCATCCGCTGCTTTTTCTGTTGCCTGAATACAACGTGTTAAATAAGCAATAAAGTCGTCTTGTAAGATGGTAGGGATCTCTAATTTACGACCTAATACCCGACCCGCAATATCTTTAGCACGATTGGCAATTTTATCTTGCTGAGTTAATAGCTCTAGTAAGTCAGCCCGGTCAACCGGCATAAACAAACCTCCCGGCAACTCTAAACGTAATTGACGTTTTAATTGGTCGGCATCTTGTTCAAGCTTTGACAGTTTCTTACGAATTTTTGTGGCCGCAGGCCAATCATTGTCTGCACAAGCAGCAAAAAAAGGGATGAGTTGATTAGCACATTTTGTCACCAGCCGAATATGTTTTTCTAGTGGTTTTATTGGTGATTTTGCAAATACACCTAATATGGAATTTCTAGCCATAATTTAATTTCCAGTGAGATTGATTTATCATTATTGTTGTCCGTTTCGGATATTAAAGCATTTGATTTGATTATCAAGCCCTTTAGTACTATGGAGGACACTTAATAAATTGACTTATTTATATGCTACAGCCTTTTAGCGAGGTAACTTACCCAGACAAAACTGACTACGCTTGAAGAAATTATAACTATCTTTTCATCGCTGCCAAGCTCTTTATTTATTAAATTAATCACCCTCACACGATTATAACTTTTGCATGTCTTCAGAAGTCGCATGGCGAACTACTTTTCCCTTAACAAGATAAATAATATATTCGCAGATATTTTGACAACGGTCACCAATACGCTCTAATGCACGAGCCGACCAAATTACACTCATAATTTGTGGGATCGAGCGAGGATCTTCCATCATGTAAGTCATCAACTGTCGCATTAAGGCTTCATACTCACGATCTATTTTACTATCCGTTGAATGAATTTTAATTGCTGCTTCATCATCCATTCGTGCAAAGGCATCAAGTGTTACTTGAAGAAACCCTAAGACTCTGTGACCTAGATTATCTAAGTTAAGTAATAAATCTTTTTGCTTGGGAGAAAAGTCCTCTAACGCAACCTTAGCAATTTTTTGTGCTTCATCACCGATACGCTCTAAATCGGCAATGGTTTTAACAATTGCCATAATTAAACGTAAATCACCTGCAGCCGGTTGGCGTTTGGCAATAACCCGTGTGCACTCATCATCAATACTCATTTCTAAATCATTAATTTGAGCATCATTAGCTAAAACGTTTCGCGCGAGCTCTTGATTTGAGTCAACAACCGCGATTAAAGAATCATTGAGTTGTTTTTCAACTAAGCCGCCCATGTGCATCACTAAGTTGAGTACTCTTTCTAAGTCTTCATTAAATTGACCTGAAATGTGACGACCTAAATTTAAACTATTCATAATTTTTCATCCTGAGCTTTTGTCACTGTTAGCCATAACGACCGGTAATGTAGTCTTCTGTTTTCTTTTTAACGGGTCTAGTAAATAACGTATTAGTATCGCTATACTCGATTAAATCACCCATATACATAAAGGCGGTTTGATCAGAAACTCTTGCAGCTTGTTGCATGTTATGAGTCACAATAACAACAGTAAACTGTTTTTTAAGATCGTTAATTAATTCTTCAATGGTCAATGTTGAAATAGGGTCAAGTGCCGATGTGGGTTCATCAAGTAATAATACTTCTGGTTCGATGGCAATCGCCCGGGCAATCACTAGACGTTGCTGCTGACCACCAGATAAACCTAGAGCGCTCTCATGTAATCTGTCTTTAACCTCGTTCCACAATGCCGCGCTTTTTAATGATTTTTCAACAATATCATCGAGCTTACGACGATTATTTTCGCCACCGATACGCACACCATAAACGACATTTTCATAAATAGACTTAGGAAAAGGATTTGGCCGTTGGAATACCATACCGACTTTGCGTCTAAGGGCAGCAACATCAACCTGACGACCATAAATATTTTCGCCATGAAGATTAATTTCACCGGTTACTTTACAAATATCGATTAAATCGTTCATCCGGTTAATACAGCGTAACAAGGTCGATTTACCACAACCACTTGGCCCAATAAAGGCAGTAACCTGACCTTTAGGTATCGACATAGTAATATCTTGTAGTGCTTGCTTATTACCATAATGAAGATTGAGTCCTTTAATATCCAGAGCAATTTGCTCGGGAGCCATATTGGTTAAATCAATTTTATTAGGGCTGTTTGATAATGCATTTGGTGTCACTGTAATCATAGTTAACTCTTATTTATCAATCTGTTTTAAACTTAGAACTTAATACTTAATACTTAATACTTAATAGTTTTAGTATATTTTAGTGTTCTAACATTTTGTATTTTTCACGTAATTTGTTTCGTATTGAAACCGCGGTCATATTCAACGAAACGATAATCGTTATCAGTAAAAAAGCGGTAGCGTAAACTAATGGCCTTGCTGCTTCGACATTAGGACTTTGAAAACCAACATCGTAAATATGAAAACCTAAATGCATGAATTTACGATCAAGGTGGAGAAAAGGGAAATTACCATCTAATGGCAGATTAGGTGCCATTTTAACTACCCCTACTAACATTAATGGGGCAACTTCACCAGCGGCACGAGCAATGGCTAAAATAATGCCGGTCATAATGGCCGGGCTAGCAATAGGTAAGATAATGCGCCATAACGTTTCTATTTTTGTCGCGCCTAATGCCAAACTACCATGCCTCATTGATGATGGAATACGTGATAAACCTTCTTCAGTTGAAACAATAACAACCGGCAGCGTTAATATCGCCAAAGTAATTGCTGACCACATAACACCCGGTGTACCGAAGGTTGGACTAGGTAATGTTTCAGAGTAAAACAGTTGGTCTAAACTCCCACCGACCATATAAACAAAAAAACCTAAACCGAAAACACCATAAACAATTGATGGTACACCCGCTAAATTAATGACAGCAATTCGAAGTAACTTAGTCAACGAATTATTACCTGCATATTCATGAAGATAAATCGCAGCTATAACACCAAAAGGCGAAACAATCACTGTCATTAACAGTACCATTAATACCGTACCAAAAATTGCGGGGAAAACACCACCTTCGGTGTTTGCTTCACGGGGATCATCAACAATAAACCCTCCGATTTGACTGAAGAATAATGTAATTTTATCAAATGTGGTCAGCTTATTATTAAAAGTCACCGCTAAAATATCTTCAAAATTTATAGTGACTATCTGTCCATCCATTGCCCTAACGGATAATTTGTCGCGCGCTATTTTTTGACGAAGTGCCATAAGCTTTTTTTCTAATTGGCCATATTCTGCTTTTAATGCTTTAACATCTTCCATGAAATCATTCGATAGAACATCCGTTAACGTACCATCAAGCTTATGTTTCCGCTCTTTTAAACGTAACCGTTCTAATTGATAGTTAATGGCACCAATATCAGTTTTTTGTAATCTGTCAATTTTATCTTGAAAGCTCTCAACACGCTCAAGCAGTGTTGCTAATTGTGATAACCCAACCTTTTCACCTTCAAGCTCTAAACTTTCAATTACACCATAAAAATTACCATTTGATCGTCGCTCAATCACCACTAAATTGTCAGGAGTCGATTGTTGAATAACTTGTGGAACTAATATCCAACGAAAGTCTAAGCTGACTAATTCACGGTTACCTGTTTTAATCAATAAACGTTCAACCGACTCTTGCCCAACAGGCAATTTAATATTGGTATGAGCTAACTGTTCAGTAGGAATTCTTTCACGGTCATAAATCTCACCAATAACGACTGACTTTACACCATATTCGTTCAATAAATTAAACTCAACGATATCTGCTGGCCAAAAGTATGAGAGGCCACGCGATGCAATTAACCACAATAATCCCAATACAGAAATCAAACTGATACTCACTCCACCTGCAGAAAGCCATATCCAAGGAGAACCAGATTTAAACCAATTATTCATAAACTTATCTCTTACTAATCTATTACTAATCTCTAGCTAATTAACGACCTAATTAGCTAATTAATTAACTACATTGAGCTGTATTTAGCACGTAGGTGCTGACGAATGAATTCAGCAAAGGTATTAAAAATGAAGGTAAATACAAACAAAACAAAAGCCGCTAAAAACAGAATTCGGTAATGTGAACTCCCTACTTCTGACTCCGGCATTTCAACAGCAATGTTAGCTGCTAAGGTACGCATTCCTTGAAATATACTCCAATCAAGTATTGGAGTATTACCTGTTGCCATCAGTACAATCATCGTTTCGCCTACGGCACGACCTAATCCCATCATAACCGCTGAAAATATACCTGGACTCGCCGTCAATAAAACAACTTTGACCAAGGTTTGCCATTGTGTTGCTCCTAAGGCTAACGAACCACTGGTTAAGTGCCCTGGTACACTAAAAATCGCATCCTCTGCCATAGAAAAAATAGTAGGAATGACCGCAAAACCCATAGCAATACCAACAACCAATGCATTTCGTTGATCAAAACTCATATCGAGATCATTGGTAATGAATTGCCTAACGTCGCCACCAAAAAAGTAATCCTCCATAACTGGCGATAATGCAAAGGCGCAATAGGCTGCTAGGATCATCACCGGAATTAAAATCATCGGCGCCCAGGTTTCAGGAATTTTACTTTTTAAGTTTTTTGATAAGTTATGCCACGCCAGTGCGGTAATTAATGTTGAGAGAGGCAAGAATATCAATAATAAGCCAATCGCTGGTAAATAGTTTTCAATAATTGGCGCCAACCAAAGTCCAGCCAAAAAACCTAATATCACCGTAGGTAAGGCTTCCATCATTTCAATAGTAGGTTTTACTTTTTTACGTAAGCCTGGCGTCATAAAATAAGCGGTATAAATAGCAGCGGTTAGTGCAATGGGTACAGCAAATAACATCGCATAAAATGCAGCTTTCATCGTACCAAAGGTAATAGGAACTAAAGAAAACTTCCCTTCAAAATCATCAGTACCCGAAGTCGATTGCCAAATATAATCAGCTTCAGGATAACCTTCATACCAGACTTCTTGCCATAATGCCTGCCATGTAACTTCAGGGTGTTCGTTTTCAACAGCAAATATTTGTAGATTAAACGTTTGGTTATTTGCTTTACTGTTATTTGGAGAGATTAAGATCAAACCGTCAGCACGAGGAGCAATTGACATAGCGCTTGGACGAGACTCAAGTAATTTACCGCGCCATAAGTCAGCATGACTGGTGGTGTAAAACAGTCCCATTTCACCTGTTGGTGTAATAGTATAAAAACTTTTGCGAAATTGTTCGGTATAAATACCAGTAATAGCTTCTGATTGACTCGCTTCAAACGTGCGAACCTGAATAAACTCACGACCGTTACCTGTTGAAATTTCAAACCACTGACTTACTTGTCCAGCGCTGGTACCAATTAATAACGAAGAGCCCCCTGAGAGTAAAGCCATTGAAGTGATGCTTTCATGCTTTGCTAATTCAGGCGAGATGAGTGCTTTGAGATCGACACTGTATTCATCATCTAAACTAAAAACCGATATTTGAGTACCACTAAGAATAAACGCCATACGCATATCAGGAGTAATAAGGATCTCACTAACCTGGGAATTCACAGAATCAAGTGAGTAATCTATTTCTTGATAAAGTGCTTCATATTCGGCGTCATAATTAAAGTCATCTTCGGCAATTAAGGTGGTTTTGATTAATCGCCCATCGTCAGTGAAAGCAACAAACATTGCTTGTTCATCATTCATCCTAAAAGCAAATTGATTAATTATTTGCTCTTGCTCATCAATAACCAGTAATTCATCACCTAGAGGATAAGTGACGTTGGGGATAATTTCGCGGGTATCATCAGTATAACTCGCAGTAAAGGTTGGGCGTATTAATTGCGCACTTCCTTTATCCGTTAATAATAAGTGATGATCAATACCTGACTTTATTACTTGGCTTAACGGTTCTTGAGTAATTAACCCGTTAAAAGAGGACGATTTTTCACCCGCTCCTTGCTGGCTTTCATTACCAATAGTGAGCTTATTAACTTTTAACGGATAAAAATCAATAATGCCTTGTTGATTAATTGTATAAGCGACTTCTTTTAATTCATCAACACCTGTTGTCAATATAGGGCTCGAAGATTCAATGCTAATATCGACAAGTGGCTCTACAGTTGCGGACTCAAAAATGGGTTTAATAACATAAAGTAAATACATAAAAATAAGTACTAAAGTAAAAAGTACGCCAATACCACCCAAGGTAATTACCCACTGAGCTAATGAATTTTTAAGCTGACGTATGCCTGCTGATTTAGTTGCTAGTGCCACGCAGAAGCCCTTTTATGATAAATTATAATAACGATGGGATTATAAGACATTTTTGTGACAGTTTTGTGACATCCAAAATCTTATCCAACACAAATCAATAAAATTTAAATATTACAAATTATTTTAGAAATATCTGTATGAAATTGGCAATTTCTCATGCTTGGTTATTGCTTAGTAGTCTTTATATTCTATCAAAACAATCTGGCAAAAAATCGCTTCAATACGGCCCACTCATTAATGTTGAAAATAAACTCTCGTCAAATATTTTTTATAACATCACATTAACTATCGCCTCATCCCGATAAATTATCATGCTATTAATTTACTAATAAATAAAACCATTAAGTAAAGTCATTGCAGGTTTATGTTACTCTTTTAATCCTTAGGTTCTAACAAACATTTAAATGAATGTAATCATGATAATTTCACCCATAACAATTGATGAACAAAAGCGAATCAAAGCACTTTATGACTATGAAATCCTTGATACTGAAGCTGAGAAATCATTTGATGATTTAACGTTACTTGCCTCTGAGATTTGTGAAACACCTATTGCTTTGATTAGTTTAATCGACCCTAAGCGGCAGTGGTTTAAATCAAGCGTGGGGCTTGATGCATTTGAAACAGAACGAGATATTGCTTTTTGTGCTCATGCCATACATGAACATAAAATCCTCGAAATTCCTGATGCATTGGAAGACAAACGATTTGCAGATAACCCCCTAGTTACTGGCACCCCCAATATACGGTTTTACGCTGGAGCCCCTTTAATCACTCCGGATGGTTTTGCCATTGGTACCTTGTGTGCTATTAGTGATAAACCTAAAAAGCTTAATAGTCACCAATTAAAGTCTCTCGAAATTCTAAGCCGAGAAGTTATCACTCAAATGGAGTTGAGAAAAAAAGTGTCTGAGCTTAAGAAAGTAAATGAATTTACCAATGATTTTTTGTCAAATATGAGTCACGAAATTCGTACACCTTTAAATGCAATTAATGGTTTTAGCGAACTATTGTCTCAAAGGTGCCTCAACCTAAAATTACCGTCAGACATACAAGATTATATTGCAGAAATTAATTTTAGTACTAAACACTTACTGTCTATTGTGAATTCAGTGTTGGATTTAAGTAAAATTGAATCCGGTAAAATGGAATTAGTACCCTCGTGGCTGCTAGGAAATCAATTTTTAAAGAAAACAAAGAAGATGATGGAAGTTCAAGCTTTAGATAAAGGTATTACGTTACTCCTTGATATTGATGAAAATGTCCCTGAACACTTCTATTTTGATGAAGGTAAACTGAGTCAAATACTGATTAATCTAATCAATAACAGTATTAAATTTACTATAAAAAATAAAAAAATCACTTTAAAAGTTAATTATATAAATAACGATTTAATTTTCAATATAATAGATGAAGGCATCGGTATATCTGATAAAAATCAAAATAAATTGTTCAATAAGTTTCAGCAGGCTGGTGACAATAAAAATATAGAGGGAACTGGGCTTGGCTTATCTATAACAAAGAGCCTTGTTGAATTGATGGCAGGTAAAATAAGCCTAACAAGTAAAAAAAATGTTGGGACAACTGTTTTAGTAACCTTACCACAACCACTAAATCAACCTAGCGTTAACAATATAGAATACACATCTAAAACTTTACAAGAAATTCAACCATTAAATATTTTAGTTGTTGAAGACAATGCGATTAATCGTAAGTTAGCTAAAATAATTTTAGAAAATATGGGGCAAACAATTACTTTTGCTGAAAGTGGTGATCTTGCTCTAGTCATCACAAAGCATCGACAATTTGATCTTATTCTTATGGATATTCATATGCCTGGGATTAACGGTGTTGAAACGAGCCATAAACTTCGAGAGAATAATGTACTAACGCCTATAGTAGCTTTAACTGCTGACATTTTTGAAATTCAAAAAGATGACGCTAGTAGTTTCAAATTTGATGATTATTTAACTAAACCTATTAATAAAAAACAATTAGAAAATTGCTTACGAAGAAATATTAAATAGTGTTCAATTCCTGGCTACGCGTTTGCATACTTTAAGGTTATTTCAAACACATTTGCTTGCCCTGCCCCTTTAACTTAAAATAGCGATAATTAAAACTTCTCTTCAAATAAAAAGGTCTCTACATGGCTCAGCCACTACCAGATAAATTCATCATGTCGATGAATCGAGTTTCGAAAGTAGTCCCACCCAAACGCACAATTTTAAAAGATATTTCTCTTTCATTTTTCCCTGGCGCTAAAATCGGTGTCTTAGGTTTAAATGGCTCAGGTAAATCTACCTTGCTTCGTATTATGGCCGGTGTTGATAAAGAGTTTGAAGGTGATGCGGTTGCGTTAGCCGGTACTAAAATTGGTTATTTGCCACAAGAACCTCAGCTTGATGAAAGTCAAACCGTTCGCGAATCAGTTGAAGAAGCAGTTTCGATAGTTAAAAATGCCATCGCACGTTTAGACCAAGTCTATAGCGATTACGCTGAAGAAGGCGCTGACTTTGACGCCCTAGCGAAAGAACAAGGCGATTTAGAAGATATTATTAACGCAAATGATGGCCATAACATTGATAACGTATTAGAACGTGCTGCAGACGCATTACGTTTACCTGAATGGGATAAAAAAATTGCCGTACTAAGTGGCGGTGAACGACGCCGTGTCGCGCTTTGTCGTTTATTACTACAAAAACCTGACATGTTATTACTGGATGAACCAACGAACCATTTAGATGCTGAGTCTGTTGCTTGGTTAGAACGCTTCTTACATGATTACCCAGGTACTGTAGTCGCCATTACCCATGATAGATATTTCTTAGATAATGTTGCTGGCTGGATCTTAGAGCTTGATAGAGGCCACGGTATTCCTTATGAAGGTAACTACTCCTCGTGGTTAGAACAGAAAAATGCCCGTCTTGAGCAAGAAAGCAAAAGTGAATCAGCATTGCAAAGAACCATTAAGCAAGAGCTTGAATGGGTTCGTTCCAACCCTAAAGCTCGACAGTCTAAAAGCAAAGCCCGTATGGCCCGTTTTGAAGAACTTAACAGCCAAGATCATCAAAAACGTAACGAAACAAACGAGCTTTATATTCCACCTGGACCACGCTTAGGTGATAAAGTACTTGATGTTAATCACCTAACTAAATCCTTTGGCGACCGAGTATTAATTGATGATCTAAGCTTTAGCGTACCTAAAGGCGCTATCGTCGGTATTATCGGGCCAAACGGCGCGGGTAAATCAACATTATTTAAAATAATGTCAGGCGCTGAAAAACCAGATTCTGGTAATGTATTGCTGGGTGATACGGTTAAACTTGCTAGTGTTGATCAGTTCCGTGATGACATGGACAACAGCAAAACGGTTTATCAAGAAATATCTCAAGGCCATGACATTTTACAAATTGGCAACTTTGAAATTCCAAGTCGTGCTTATGTTAGTCGCTTTAACTTTAAAGGTAATGATCAACAAAAGATCATTGGTGAATTATCGGGTGGTGAACGAAACCGTGTGCATTTAGCCAAATTGGTTCAAACCGGGGGTAATGTCCTATTACTCGATGAACCAACCAATGATTTAGATGTTGAAACATTAAGAGCCTTAGAAGAAGCTTTGTTAGAATTCCCTGGCTGTGCCATGGTTATCTCTCATGACCGTTGGTTCCTTGATCGCATCGCTACTCATATATTAGATTATCGTGACGAAGGTAAAATAAACTTCTATGAAGGTAACTTTACTGATTATGAAGAGTGGCTGAAGAAAACCTTAGGTCCTGCAGCAGTGCAACCTCATAGAATTAAGTACAAAAAAATTAGCTAGCTATTTAAAGTAGAGTAGAGTAGAGCGAAATCAATAAATTAAGCATCTTAATACATATTTAAGGTGCCTTTTTTTTAAACTAAAGTATGCTAGGTGATAATAAGACAAAAGTAACTATGCATATTTCCATTGCTCATAAAAATGAATATGAAACAGGCCTGCGATGCAGTGCCATCGATATTGATACCGTAATTCATTTAAGGCGTTTAATTGAGATGAATTTTAAATTTAGTCAATGAAGAACAATTAAATAAATACCTCTCTCAGTTAAATCGTATAACGTGACTGTAATATTAAATGATAAATGTTCAAATTTTATTAAACTTATCAAAAATTTCAAAGGAATAATTATGAATCATATTGTACTTTCATTTATTGGCCGAGACCAAGCAGGTTTAGTAAACACTTTATCTCATACTATTAAAAAGCATCATGGTAATTGGCAAACCAGTAGCATGCATAACTTATCCGGTTTTTTTACTGGCATAATTGAAATTGCTGTGGAAGAAAGTCATTCTCAAAACCTAATTTCTGCATTAAATGATATTGAAGCGTTATGTTGCCAAATCGAAGTTGCCACTCATGACAGTGAAAATCAACCCGCTAACTTAGTGTTAGCGCTAACAGCAAATGATCGTTCAGGCATAATTCAGGATATTTCATCAGTAATCCATCAGCAAGGTGGCAACTTAGTTAAATTGGTAAGCACTCAAGAGAGTGCTGCCTACAGTGGACAACTGATGTTTATAGCAAAAGCGAAGGTTTGTGTTAATGACAATAATGTCGCCAATTTAGTTAGCGCAATTGAAGGTATTGCTGACGACATTATGGTTGATATTTTAAAAGATTAGTCTGAAAAAATCGTCAAGAAATAATCAACCAGCCCCGTGCAAGGGGCTTAATTGGATGTTTCATTTGATTGAACTGATAATAAAATCTAAAACGTCGTCGCCTGAAGGTTTATAAGTTAAATCAAATAAAGGCTGAGGTTTAGCAATCATCCCCCTCTCAACTATTTCATTAGTGATGTTAAAGTCTAACGAACCGATTTTCCCCACTAAAAGATTATCAATTGAATTATCCCTAGCTAAATTAAGTACATCTCTAAAGCCCTTTAAATAGAGGTAGTCCTTGGTAAAGCCACCACCACGATATACACGTGTCGTTAAAGTGAAAGCAAAGTTTTTTTCAAGGTCAAATTCGTTCTTTAGTGTATGGTAAGTTTTAACAAAATCCCCCTGCTCTAACATGTATTGAACGGCGATAACCCGCAATGCCACTGTTTGTAAACGCTGAGTCGTTAAACTTCCAGAGCGATATTCAGCATAGAGCGCTAATCCTTCTTGAGTATGGGTATTACCTGTTAGCCCTAAACTAAAGACTTTAAGCGGATACTTTTTTGCATTAATGGTCGTTAGCATATGAATACCAAGTTCGTGATATGCAAAGGCATGAAGTTCTTTTTGAGTAAAGGTGGCATTCTTATTAATCAGTAATAGTGCTTTTTCATTATTCACCATGGCTTTTGCTACAATTTTTGATGACTTTTCAATTTTACAAATCAGTTGCCATTTTTGGGCTTGCTCTTTAAAATAATCTACCGCGTCATCCGCATTAAAGGTTTTAACCTCTCTACCATCATTCTCACATGTGAGGTGAAGTAAAAAACGTGCATTAGCTATATCGATATGACTAGGTTCACCATAATATTTAAGCGAATTATAAACAAAGTCATCGGTACCTATGGTGGTCAATAAATCTATTTTACTGGCTAAGTTATCAATGACATGCCGATATAATTGTTGAATATCAGCATCATTAACATCTTCAACTGGCAATTTATATAACTGTTCCCTAAATTTATAGGGGTTAATATCAAGTTGCTTATAATGAAAACTGGGTGAAATATAACTATTATTCTTGAAAAAAAGGTTGCGCTGCACCGTTAGATTTATTGGGTTAATGAAATTTAGTGTTTCAATACTTTTGCAAAGAGCAAAAAGTTTATGATCTAGGGCTAAAACTTCTGCACTAATGGTTGATGAAAGCACATCCGCTTTTTGTGTTTTTTTCTTCTTACCATAACGCCTGACAAAAAAAGCGGCCGTTTCACTGATAGCGTTTTTAAAGCCCGCCTTTAGCTCTTCAAGCACCAGTAGGTAAACATCCCCTGAGGATTCATCCATAAAAATTTTTTTAACTTCGATGGGCAGTACTAAGGTATTATCGAAGTGGGCATTGACATGAGTGACCAAATAACCTCGTCCATGAAAGACTTCATCAGTGGCCGCGCGAACGTCTAAATTAGGTAAGGTAATCTGGTTAAGTTGTTTTTCACATTGGCCGACGACATTCCCCCAGCGTTCAATATCTATCTGCCCTGTGCCAATATTAAACGTAGGTGTATTTTGTTCAATTCGTTTATAATTGTATGAATGAATATCAAAAACAATCGCATTGTTGAATAGCTTTTCGATAACGGTGATGATGGCTTCAAGGACATTATAAAAAGACTGATGTTTACTATGACTTTTCGCACGTTGCTTTTGACTTAACGGTTTATCCCAAACTTGTTTGTTCCATGCCGTTTTAAAGTAAGTTGATAAAGCTTTAGCTCGATTGAGATCATATTCAAATCGAGAGTCATTGCCTATAAGTTGTATGGGGAACGAAGAAATAAGCTTATCGGTATAAGGGTCTTCTTCATAAAAACGTTCGTCTTTGGATAATAAAAACGTTTTTTCAAGTTCAAGACGAATTCTATGGCCATTGTGAATGGCTGCACATACTATTGGGGCGTATTCATCAATCTTAATAATAAAAGCGCCTGATGCTACTTCTGCATGAAAGCACTCACCTTTATTGATCAGTGCAATACATTCTTTTTCAGATAATATGAGCATCATCTATCGCCTTTCTAAATTCATTTTTACGTTGGGCAAGGGCTTCTTTAGCATTTACAACACTTTCGACAAAGTCGATAACTTTTCTTTGCAATTTGACATTATTTAGCTTATTAATGCGCATTATTCCACCAGGACTTTGCACATTAACTTCAATTAATTTTTCATTAATGATATCAATGCCAACAAAATATAAGCCATCACGCACTAATTTAGGCCCAATATGCTTACACAGTGCTTTTTCATTCTTCGTTAAGGTGTGTTTAACAACAGTGCCGCCAGCATGGACATTTGAGCGCACTTCATTCGAAGCAGGAGCGCGTTTCATCGCGCCAATAGGCTCACCATTTAACATCAATATACGTACATCACCCTGTTCAGCACCTTCAACATATTCCTGTAAAATAACGTAGTTCCCACCTTTACCACTATTTATATAAAACTCTAATAATGAATGAAAACTTTTCTGCGCATGCTTCTCAACTAAAATAACGCCTTGCCCACCGTAACCATCTAATGGTTTCATGATCATTCTTCCTGACGCTGACTCGCGTAACACGTCAACTAAATATTCGGGTGTTTTAGAAACATGCGTTACGGGGATAAATGTATTCTTGGGATCATCAAATGATGCGGTATATAATTTTGTATTGGCAATACGTAAACCGTCAATATCATTCATGATAAAAACATCTTCACGAACCGAATCAAGGAAGTTCAAGGTAATGGGATTTAAAGGCGGATTATCACGCATAATAATCGCATCAAATCCAGCAAGGGGTAACTGGGATTTTTTAAATCCCGCTTTTTTATAAAATGACATCATATTTACAGGTGCCACTGAGCCTTTTTTAAATACTTGACAAAAAGCACTTGAAACAGAGTCTCTCATCGTTAGATTGTGAGGGGTAGCTATTGCGACTGTATGTTCTCTGGAGACACATTCATGAATGAGTCGCAAAGTGGAGTCGGTCTCAGGATCGATGTTATCCCAAGGATACATCAAAAAAAGAATATTCATGCATTTGCCTTTAACACATAAGATTAAAATCATTCACTCAGAATTGATTTCATTAAAATCATGTAAAATTAGTCAAAGAAAGCTAACGTAAAGTTAATTATAAGGTATTTTGAAAACTTATTTAAACTAGTCCCAATCACCATAGTAGTCATCGTCAAGTTTTTTGAGTCGACGTGCTTCGTGAAGTTCTTCTATTTTTTTCTTAGCAAGATAATTTCGTTTATTGCTTTGTTTTGAGCTCTTCACTTCTGCAGGGGCGCTATTTAAATCAAAATCAGCGACGTTATTATCAAAGTCACTAGGATAGTTGTTGTTGTTAAATTCTGAATCATCCGAGGAGGTTAATTCATATTGAGAATCAATGGTCATAGTCATGGCATCAAAAGATAGTCGGATTAAATGCAGATATTCTATCTTTTTAGTGCTAATGAAAAGTAAAAAATTTTTAAGTTAACGATAAAAAAAATTTACCTATAACTATGAATGATTGGCAAGGTAAATAAAGATACTTCTCAATTATCTAGGGGTGATAATAACGGGCGCTTCAGGTTCATCTTCTCTAAGCAAGTTCTTAATTTTAATAATGCGTTCTTCATTTTCATTTTCTTTATGAAAAGCACTAAATACTTCACGTTCAAACAACGGTAGCGTCTTGATTTCGTAAAGTTTACCTTGTTCAATAAAGGGCTTAACCAGCATATCAGGCAAGTATGCACTGCCACCACATTGCAACATAAGATCTAGAGCAATCCGAGCGGTGCTTGTTCTAATAGCGGGGATAGAGATGCCTTTTACCTCTTTTGCATGCCAATTAATAAAACTCGTCCCCCAATCAATCATAATATAACGTTGCACTTCTGATGCCATTGTTATCTTGTTTACAAAGGTTGTCACCGGTATTAATTTGAACATGTGTAATGATTCAATTTTAAGTTCATCAACTTTTGGAGGATCAAATAAAATAGCAAAATCTAATGTTCGTTCAAGTAATTGCCTCGTTAATTGCTCTCGCGATAATATTTCCGCGATTAAGCTGATATGAGGTTGGTCAGTATATATTTTCGAGATGGCATCATGAATATAGATATCCCAAGTATTAGGCGTGCCGGCAATAGATATTTGTGTCACCTGCTCAGAAGTTAAGGCGACATCTTGCTTCGCCATTCTCAAGGTGTTTAACATATTTTCAGCGTGTGGGACTAGCCTTTCACCCGCCGAGGTTAGTTGGATGTTGTTTCTTGTTCGGTGAAATAATGTCACACCAAAGTATCGTTCTAGCTGCCTAACCCTCGTACTAACGGCAGCCTGAGTTAGGTATAGATTCTCAGAAGCTTTACCAAAATGACGACAGTCCTTAACTTCTAAAAACGTTTTAATTAATTCAATATCCATTTTACTGTCTCTTATCGAAACGATAATTATTATTTGTTTTACAGTTTATTTAGTTAGTCGCATAATCCACCAAAATATATTAACTGTCAACAGAGATGAATATGAAATTAACACACGGTTTTAAAGCTTCTGAGCTGTTTTATGATGATGTCAATTTCCCGCATGGATTCAGAAAATCTGGTGATTTCAATATCGCCGATGCTGACTTACTGGTTAACATAGGAAAGCGGTTATTTATTTTAGAAAATGCACTGTGTAAACCTGAAAATCAGGTTGAAGAGCAGTTTGTTAAGCTGTGCAGTTCACATATCGAAGGGCAAACTAAAGTGGAATTGTTATGGCAAAAATACAAAACACTAACCAAGGTTAAACCGTTTTATAGTTTGGCTGGCCCCATTTAGCTTTTAAACGTTTTATTAGCTATTTGTGAACGATTGAAGTATCAACTTTTAGTTTGCGTCGAGAAATAACTTATCGTTTTGGTGTTTAGCATCAAAATAAAGAGTAAATTGAGAGTATTTCGATTTACTCTTGACCCACCTTACGATATCGACCAATAATAGAGAATGTGCGATTATTATTTTAATAATGGCTGTAACATCTCCTCTAACCCATTGAGCTTAACCTCATACATCAGTGCTAATTGTTGACCCAGCTTCCCTTCAGGAAAGCCTTTTGAATGAAACCAAACAAGGTAAGGCTCGGGCAGTTGTAATAACTTTCTTCCTGCGTATTTACCAAAAGGCATGGTTTGATTGATCGCTTCAAGTAGCATTTTTTGATTACCTAACATAAACGTAAAAATCTCCAATATTATTTAAATAGGATAATAACTTATTGGCTTATCAATGCCACAAAAATGTCTTTGACTGTTAATAACAATTTTACTACTTGCCCTTTAATATTAAATGTCTTTTAGCCAAACGCCGACAGCATTTTTTAGCACCTTCTTCGTTAAATTTTGATATAGGCTAACCCCTTTTTTAATGACAGCAGTCTTTACTGTGAAATTCAACATTCAATTGAGTCAATATGATCTGAAACTTAAAAAAGTTCGAAATGATAAAGTGCAAATTGGTATCAATGAGATTATAAACAACCTAAAATTAACAAAAAATAAATAGACATCTAAATGGCTATAATATATTGTTTGTTGATATTATAGTTATTCAACATTGGAGTTTATCTTTTGTCTAATCACACTCAAAAAATCACATTAGCTGGTGGCTGCTTTTGGTGTATTGAAAGCGCCTTTAATAATGTACAAGGTATTACTAGTGCAGTCTCTGGTTATATGGGAGGTCAAACTAACAATCCAAGCTATCAAGATATTACTACGGGTAAAACAGGTCATGCTGAAGTTGTTCAATTAACGTTTGATGACACTGTAATTACCACAAAAGAGATTTTTGAGATATTTTTTTCACTGCACAATCCCACTCAACTTAACTACCAAGGTCATGATGTTGGCACGCAATATCGTTCAGCAATATTTTTTCATCATCCAAGGCAACAAACAGAGGCGCTAAAAATAATTACCCAAATCAATCAAGATGAAATCTGGCCAGATCCTGTGGTAACGTCAGTTGAACTACAAACTAAGTTTTATACAGGTGAAAATTACCATCAAGAATATTTTAATAAGAATCCGGGGAATCCCTATTGCCAAGTAATTATTTCACCTAAATTAGCAAAGTTTAAACAAACTTTTGCCAGTAAATTAAAATAAAGAAGGCAAAAGGTAATACTATATCGTAGTCCTATTTTTTTACTTAACATGAACATAAATCACTTAACCTCGGTCTAATCATTAACGTTAATAAATTACTTTGGGGATTCATGCTTAAAATTGTAACCACAGTCACTTTACTCATTTCACTCTCTTTTGCATTAACTATTGATGCAAAAGCAATTGCTGAATCAAAAAACCAGTTGAGTCCACTCCTTAATGGTCAATATATCCCTTCGGTAGTGATTACTACCATTGATAATAAAAAAGTTGATTTGTTATCAATAATTGATAACAAAAAAACTATTTTGTTTTTCTATCGTGGCGGTTGGTGCCCATTTTGTAATGCTCAAATGGGTCAATTGAAAGCTATTGAGGATGAATTAAAAAACTTGGGCTTTCAGCTTATTGGAATTTCTACAGATTCAACAGAAGATTTAAAAAAGAGTATTAACAACAAAGAATTGGACTACCAATTATTATCAGATTATCGATCGGTGGTCAGTGAAAGATTTGGTCTAGCTTATTTTTCCTCTCAGCAAGTTACCGACCGATACCTAGCAAGCCTCCGATTAGCCAACCCATTACAAAAAAATGATGCCGGGGAGCCACGCTTAGTATTACCTGTCCCTGCTATTTATGTTGTTGATAATGAAGGTTTAGTTCAATTTAGTTATGTCAATATTAATTACAAGGTACGCTTGAGCGAAGAGCTATTATTATTGGCAGCCAAGTTAGTTAAATAAGGTTAAATAACTAACATTAGCAATGAGAAAAGAGACAACGTCTATAAGGTTATTCTCTATTTTCATACAATTTACTCTCTTTATCTTATGTGTTCAATGGCCAAAGATCATCAGGGGTTAACATATTCTGAGTCAGCTAAAAGAGCAAAGTTAGTTAAGCCGTTTTCTTATAGATTTTCGGGTAAAAGTTAAAATAAATGAGCATTAGAATATGTTCTAGTACTCATTACTTATCCGACAGTTACTTTTTGATATCAGCATGACAAACGTCATTTTTACCGTTGGATATAAATAGATACCCTCATTAATACTTAACGGTATTCTTGGATTAAAGCCCTTTATTTGAAATCACGAAGCTGCCTAATAGTTTTTACCAAATCGGCGTTTACCGCTCGAGGGCTAATATCTTCTCTCTTTTTATGTCGTTTGGCGCCGGGTAGTCGAGTTCCCTCTATCGAGTCATACTTTTCAAAGAAACGTTCCGTTTGGTCGTTACAGTTTTTTCCCGATAATATATCTGGCGACATGGCTAGAATGAATTGGCCTCCTCTGGCCGGTCCCTCATTTGCATTGTCACTTTCCTGAGTCTCGTAGGAAAAAGTTTCACCTACCAGCGGACCTGAGAGTAATTCCACCATTAATGCAATGGCAGATCCTTTGTGACCTCCAAAGGGCAGTAGCACCCCTTGGACTATTTCGGCAGCGTTAGTGGTTAATTCACCTGATGCAGATAACCCTGTACCCAGTGGCACTTCGTGGCCATCACGTGCTGCAATCATGACTTCACCCATCGCCATAGATGACGTGGCCATATCTATCACCACTGGATTTTTACCCGCGCGAGGCCATGCAAACCCCATAGGATTGGTGCCAAATATAGGTGTTTTACCTCCAGTCGGTGCGACCCAAGGTAGATAAGAAACCGTAGTGAGACCCACTAAGCCCGCCTCACTTATCTTTTCAACTTCAGGCCAGAGTGCTGCAAAATGGTGTGAGTGCTGAATTGCAACTGCAGCAATTCCAAATTTTTTAGCTGCGTCAATCAGTAGAGGCAAGCAGTACTGATGCGCAATTGGTGCATAACTATTTTTCGCGTCACATCGAAAGATAATAGGTGTGACTTCTTCAATTTCGGGTTTTGCTGTGCCATTTACTTTCTTACTTTGCAGTCCAGTAATATAGCCAGGAAGACGAAAAAGTCCATGAGATATAGCCCCATCCCTTTCCGCTGTGGTTACAGTATTTGCAATGGCATCAGCATTTTCATCGTTGGCACCGTACTTCAACAAGGTTGTTTTAGCTAGCTCGTATATTTCAGCAAGGCTAAGATTAATAGTTGAATTGGTCATTAGTTTCGCTCGCTGAATATAAAAAAGGCTAAAATTTGAAAGCTTATAAGTTGAAGATATAGTCGCTTACATCTAAGTTAGTACATCAAGGTATAGAGTTTACGGCGAAATTTCAAGGCAAGAGGGTCGCCATCTGGTAATACTTTTAAGATATCTAATAACAGCTGCTTACTAACTTTGTCAGCATTATATTTTTGCACTAATCTAAAAAGTATCGTTAACGCCTCTTCAGCTCGATTAACTTGATTATATTGTGTTGCTAATTGCTGTTGTAATTCAATATTATCAGGGTCGTTAGCAAGTTGCTGTTCTAACGCTTGAATTTCAGGTGAATTCGCCGCTTGGCTAGCTAACTCTGCTTTAGCCAATAAGGCTGTATAGTGACTGTCTTGATCAATCATTTTGATGCTAGCTAACAGTGTTTCAGCTTCTGCTATTTTCCCTGTTTGAATATAGACATCAATTAAAACAAATTTAATATCTGCACGTTCGCTATCTAATTGATAGGCTTCAGATATAGTGGTAAACGCATCATTAACCTTATTTTCAAGCAGTAATTGCTTAGCTTGAACTAACAAGTCATCTTCTGGTTTTGGTAAATATTTTGCTAAAAACTCAGCAATTGATTCATCAGTTTGAGGTCCTGTCAAGCCATCAAGCGGTTGACCATCCTTCACTAACACTGCAGTAGGTAAGCCTTGAACGCCAAACTGTTGCGCTATTTGCTGTTGACTTTGACAATCAACCGTTGCCAAAATCATGGTATCAGCAGCTAAGCTCAGTTTATTAGCTAATTTGTTTTTTAGCTCGACACTTTCCGGTACTTGATCGGCCCAAAAATCGACAAGTATGAGTTTGTTTTTTGATTCTTCTAAAATAACCTGTTGAAAATTTTCTAAGGTAATGGCAATAATATTTGAGTTCACAAGCTGTCCAATATTTTTAAATTTAACTCTTGTTTAATATTTTGGGGTTTTTTATCAACTTACAAGGGACCAGCGAAAATAAACCACAACAGACCTACACCTAAAAACAAGCGATAAATAACGAATGGCATCATACCGAGTTTGCCTAATAATATAAGGAAGTAATGAATACAGGCATAAGCACATATAAAGGATAAGCTACCACCCAAAACCATCGCAAACCAATCGACCCCTTGAGTTGAAAGCACCAACTTTAACGTTAAATAACTGCCGGCCATTGCAATAGCGGGAATGGATAATAAAAATGAAAAACGCGCTGCATTTTCTCTGCTTAGCCCTAACATCAGACCAATGGTCATGGTAATACCAGAGCGTGATGTCCCCGGAATTAACGCAACAGCTTGAGCCAAGCCAATAAGCATAGCCCCTTTGAAACCTAGTTTTTCTAGGCTTTTATTTTGATTGGCTAGTCGTTTTCCTGCTTGTATATCAGCATAACCAAGTAAGAAGCCAAATAAGATGGTGGTACTAGCAATCACTAATGCTGAACGTAAATGCGCTTCAATAAAGTCTTTACCAAATAAGCCAAAAAGCCCTGCTGGAATAGTGGCAAATAAAATCCACCAGGCGAGTTGACCATCAAAAAGTTGTTGATTGGTTTTTCCTGCATTGTTATTGGCTGGACGTTTTAACGTGCCCAACCAAGCCACTGCCATATTGCCTACCTCTTGACGAAAATAGAGTACCACCGCCAATAAGGTGCCAACGTGCACCGCAACATCGAAGGCTAATCCTTGATCATTCCAACCGAGAATAGCTGAAGGCAAAATTAAATGTGCAGAGCTTGATATGGGTAAGAATTCAGTAAGTCCTTGCAAAATAGCTAGGATAAATATTTCTATAGTACTCATGTTATGGTTGCCAATTTAATGGTACTTTCCTTAGTGTTTGGCTCGATTTATTGTATTCTTGCCATAATTTTTGATAGCTAACATTCAAAACTGGGTGAGTTAATAGTGGTGCAACTTCTGCTAAAGGCCATAACACAAAAGCATTTTTAGTAATTTCATCTCTAGGTAATTGTGCTGGAGTGTCTATAATGAGATCATCATATAATAATAAGTCTAAATCTAAAGTGCGTGGGCTATATTTTTTAGCATCGGCCGCTCGTCCATGAGTAAATTCAATGCTTTTTAACTCTTCGGCAACAAGCTCAATACTATCAAAAGTTGTGATACCAATCACTAGATTATAAAAGGCGGCACCTGAAAAGCCAACAGCCTCACTTTCAAATAAAGATGATAGGGTTAATCGACCATACACTTTGCTTAAGGCGTTTAACCGT
>Ga0307489_10000257_pt1 | contig 30702 bp, 23 predicted proteins | sample SB12metaG_FD_202247 | JGI IMG/M metagenome (GOLD analysis project Ga0307489, IMG submission 202247) | Sea-ice brine microbial communities from Beaufort Sea near Barrow, Alaska, United States - SB 1.2 | ecosystem: Environmental > Aquatic > Marine > Coastal | place: USA: Alaska | collected... | reverse complement strand
TAAACAACAAAAAAGCCTCACATTTCTGTGAAGCTTTAAGTGAGCCCTGCAGGATTCGAACCTGCGACCGCCTCCTTAGAAGGGAGGTGCTCTATCCAGCTGAGCTAAGAGCCCGTAGTTTTAAAGTTGCTACGTACAACTGTGTCGGGGTGGCAGGATTCGAACCTGCGACCTCCTCGTCCCAAACGAGGCGCGATAACCGGGCTACGCTACACCCCGAAAGTGTAATATAGTAGTGTAATTTGTTTCTATTTTATCGAAAAAACTACACCCCGATTTAACTAATTATTGCGGAGAGACAGGGACTCGAACCCTGGCGACAGTCACCCGTCGACAGATTAGCAATCTGCTCCATTACCACTCTGGCACCTCTCCTGTTTTGAACTTATTCGCTCTTCCTTAAAATTGCGAGTGCAAATGTAATATTACATTTACACTTTAGCAAGATGTTTTTACGTTTTTTTTTATTTTCTTTACTACTCAGGATATTCAATTCTTAAATGATATATGTTTAACAATTTCTTCTTAATTACTTTTTTAATAGTTTCGATCTCCTTGAAAGTGATGTCTGAATTTAAAAACTGATTCGCAGACATTTGTTTTTCAATTATTTTATCTATTAAATCACTGATTGATTGTGCCGTAGGTGATTTTAAACTTTTAGAAGCCGCTTCTGCTGCATCACACATCATTAAAATTGCTGTTTCTTTTGAGAATGGATTTGGTCCTGGATATTGGAATTTTTTAAGATCAACTTCCATATCAGGATTCAATTCTTTTTCTTTCATTAAAAAATAATATGTGGTACTTGTACCGTGATGTGTTCGAATAAAATCGATAATTCTATCTGGTAAGTTATATTTTTTAGCAATCTCGACCCCTTTGATAACGTGATCTATTATTATTTTAGCACTATCTGCAGGAGACAATTCATAATGCGCATTCACTTCTGTTGTTTGATTTTCTGTAAAATACATTGGGGCTACCATTTTACCTACATCATGATATAAAGCACCTGTTCTAACCAACATAGAATTTGCTCCTATTTCGTTTGCTGCAGCCTCTGCTAAATTTGCCACTTGCATGGAATGCTGAAATGTTCCGGGAGCTTTCTCATTTAACTCCCTTAAAAGCTTTGTGTTTGTATTTGATAGCTCTAACAAAGTTACATCAGACACTAAACCAAAAACTTTTTCATAGATATATATAATAATTATTGCTAGAAAAGAAAGCAACCCATTTGCCGCAAAAAGCATAAAATAATCTAAATTAATTTGCGACGCATTTCCTTCTTTAATAATGGAAAATGCAAAATAGGTTAGCATATAAATACCTGTAATCTGGGCCACAGAAATAAATAAATTTGCTCTTTTGTATAATTCTGATACCGTTAAAATGGTAACAATACCGGCTATTATATGCAAGTAAATAAACTCAAAACTATTGGGAACTACATATCCTAGCAAAAGCACGGTAAGCACATGTGTAAACAAACCCAAACGCGCGTCAAAAAAAGCTTTTAAAATAATTGGCAACACACTTAAAGGCACTACGTATAGAAAATCTGAATTGTATTTTATGACCAATGTCTGTATAAAGATCATCGAAAAAACATTAAAAAATATGAAGGTTACTTTGTTGTTGTTGTCATAAATTTCTACTCTGTATTTCTTCAAAAATAATAAAAGCATTAACAAGGCCAAAGAAACCAAAATAGTATACCCTAAAATAATCCAATTGTAATTAGACTCTGTCCTAACCTTAGACTCGGATTCACTTTTTAAAGAATTTAAAACTGCCAATTTTTTTCCTTCGACAATATCCCCTTTTAAAATAATTAATTCTCCTAATGAAACTTTCCCTTTTGTATAGGATATCTTTTTGATTTCATTTTCAATTACTTTTTCCGTAAAAGCACCATCAAACGTAATATTTGGCCTGATAATATTAGAAAGCATCTTAAAAATTTGCTTGCGCTGATACTCATTAGAATAATTTTCTAGGCTTTTAGAAATAATAGATAAGACTTCCGTAGCGTTGTGTAGACTTTTAAAGGGAACATCTTGTACTACATTTCCTTTTTTGAGAGTAACAAGCGCATCTTTATTAGAAACTCTATCTTTACTAACTACCTCTAAAAATCCTTTAATATAAACTTGATCAATTGCCTGTAATCCAACTTTATTGAATGAACTTTTTTCATCAACCGATAATACATCAATTAAAAATAGCGAAGTTGCCTTTTTTTCAAAAGTACTTTTTACTTCGTTTACCAAAGAACTATCATAAGTGAAAAAGAGCTTTGCATTTGCATCTATTTGTTTTTTTTCTATATTGACCTCCTCTTCAGATTTTTGAATAGCAAAATCAAAAGGTGCATACAAATTATCATATTTCCATAATTGACCATTATTAAAATCATATTTGAATTGCCCTCCTTTTGGAAACAGATATACAATAGCAACTGTTGTGATTAAAAATAAAATCACTTTATAAATGATGGTGTGATTTTGGTAGAGTTTATTTACGAAGTTGCTCATGTGTTTTATCTTAATGTTACAAACTTACTGCAAAAAAGTCGAGCCTAGAAATTCAAACGAAACAAACCTATAAAGTTGATTAAATTTGATTAATTTAGCCCTCAATCTTATATCAAATATAACCTCAAAATATCATATGAAAGAAGTCGTTATTGTATCTGTTGCAAGAACACCTATCGGAAGTTTTATGGGAAGTTTATCCACCATACCAGCAACTAAATTAGGTGCCACAGCAATAAAGGGAGCTTTAGAAAAAATTAAACTATCACCAGAAATGGTGCAAGAAGTGTATATGGGGAATGTGGTTTCTGCGGGCTTAGGACAAGCGCCTGCAAGACAAGCTGCCATATATGCAGGAATTCCTGATACAGTGCCGTGTACAACTGTAAATAAAGTGTGTGCTTCTGGTATGAAAGCAATTATGTTAGCAGCCCAAACAATTGCCTTAGGTGATGCAGATATTATTGTTGCGGGTGGAATGGAAAACATGAGTGCTATACCACATTACCAGCACGCTAGAAGTGGTTCTAAATTTGGACCAATTACAATGGAAGATGGCATGCAGAAAGATGGTTTAGTGGATGCTTATAGCAACAGCCCCATGGGTGTCTGTGCTGACGATTGCGCTACTGAATACCGCTTTTCAAGAGAAGATCAAGATGCTTTTGCAATACAGTCTTATAACCGTTCTTCAAAAGCATGGAGTACAGGAAAATATGCGGATGAAATTGTACCTGTAGAAATTCCTCAAAGACGTGGAGATCCCATCATTTTTTCTGAAGATGAAGAGTATAAAAATGTAAAAATGGATAGAATTTCAACCTTAAGAGCTGCGTTTACAAAAGACGGAACTGTTACTGCTGCGAATGCATCTTCAATTAACGACGGTGGAGCTGCATTGGTTTTAATGTCTTTAGAAAAAGCAACAGCGTTAAATATAACGCCACTTGCAAAAATTAAAAGTTACGCAGATGCTGCGCACGAGCCTAAGTGGTTTACAACGGCACCAGCAAAAGCTTTGCCGAAAGCATTGGCAAAAGCAAATATGTCTATTGACGATGTAGACTTCTTTGAACTAAATGAAGCTTTTTCTGTTGTGGGCTTAGCAAACATGAAGCTTTTAAATATTACAGATGATAAAGTAAACGTGAATGGTGGTGCAGTCTCTCTAGGACATCCTTTAGGAGTTTCTGGAGCTAGAATCGTAATTGCTTTGACCTCTATCTTAAAACAAAATAACGCAAAAATTGGCGCTGCAGCAATCTGTAATGGTGGTGGTGGTGCAAGTGCAATGATTATCGAAAGAATTTAAAATTCATAATAAATTAGTAGCTATATATGCTTTATGGCATTTGTAATTTAAGTATTATTCCTTTAAGAGCAGCAACAGCTGACACCTCAGAAATGAGGAGTCAACTGCTGTTTGGCGAGCACTTTGAAGTTATTGAAAAGCAAAAAGATTGGAGTAAAATTAGAGTAGCTTTTGATCATCTCGAAGGCTTTATAGATAACAAACAGTACCTTGAAATTACAGAAGATTTTTACACTTCAATTTGTAATGAAACTCCTCATTATGCTGCTGAAATCTTAGATTTTGTTACCACTCAAAATAACGCATTAACTACCATTGCCATCGGTTCTCAATTGCCTTTTTTAAAGGAAGGAAAATTTAAATTAGCAAACTATATATATGGGTATGACAATGCTTTTTTATATGGAAAACTATCTAAAAACAAGCTCTTAAAAACAGCTTTTATGTATTTAAATACTCCTTTCTTGTGGGGAGGAAAAACACCTTTTGGTATTGATTGTGCTGGTTTTACTCAAATGGTTTATAAGCTTTGTGGGTATCAATTACTAAGAAATGTAAAAGAACAAGCAACTCAAGGGGAAGTGCTCAGTTTTATTGAAGAAAGTGAGCCTGGAGATTTGGCTTTTTTTGACGATGAAGCGGGTGAAATAATCCATGTTGGCATCATTTTGAAGGATTACAACATTATTCATGCCTATGGAAAAGTGAGAATAGATACGCTAGACCATAGTGGTATTTTCAATACCGACTTACAGAAACATACGCACAAACTAAGAATCATAAAAAAAATGATATAAAAAAAATGATATAAAAAAAATCCGAAACTTTTAAGTTTCGGATTTTTTATTACTCTACTTTTAAAGCATTTATTGTGCTCTCATTTCTTTATAAATTGGTCTTAAAATATCTGCCTCTTTTTCCATACGCAATGTATCATAAATATTCAACAGCGTTCTTACAGTACCTTTTGTTCTTTTAATAGTATCTGCTTTTAATAAAAAAGGCAATGCAGTTCTGTACAAAACTCTTTGCCTCTCTTGTAGCGCATCATATTTATCAAAATTAGATAAGTTTTTATTCATTTCTTCTACAAGCGTTTTTTCTTCTGTAAGCATCGCCACAGCTAAATTCATGTAAGCATCTCCGTAATCTGGCTTTAATTCAATTGCCTTCTTATAGTATTTCACTGCAGCATCTATATTGTCTTCCCCTGCATTTACAACACCTAGGTTAAAAAATAAAGTTGGGTTTGTAGGGTCCAACTTCACTGCCTCCTTCATTAGGGCACCAAATTTATCCATTTGATCTAATTTGATATACAATTGAGCTTCGTTAAGAATTAAGTTAACATCTTTGGGGTTTGCACTTCTAGCTTCTTGCAAAGCAATGATGGCTTCCTCTGTTTTTCCTTGATTCACTAAAATATAACCGATATTTTTTACAATTTCAGCGTATTTAGATTCCGATACCTTTTTAGTAGGTGTTATATATTGACCGATTTTAACCATCGCATCTCTGTTAGATTTAGAACCTAAATTCACTACCTCACTTGTTTCCTTATTAACCGCCAAATATTCCGTAGAAATGCCTGTGTACCCTATCTCTTTTAGTTCTTTATAATGTTTTAAAGAAACGTCATAATTTTTAGATAAAGAAGCACTTATTGCTGCATTGAATAAAAAACTAGTGTCTTTTGGACTCAATTTATAGGTTAAATAAAACTTATCCTGAGCATTTGCATAATCACCAGTGTTGTATAGCGATATCGCTTTATTAGATACCGTTTGAACTAATGCATTTAGCATAGGCTGTGCGTCTTCCGTATATCTTTCTTTATCTATTTCCTTCTCATATTCAAACAGATCGTTAAAACTATCTGCTGCTGCTGCATAATTATTTTTACCCGCTTGAGCTTGTGCTTTTAAAAAATAATATTTTGCTTTGTATTTAGAATCCATTGTTTCTAACATTGCATTTACAGCGTTTATTTCTGTTAATGCAGATGCAAATTCACTTTTATCTATTGCCTTCTCTGCATTTCTTAATTCTTTTCTCTGACCAAAAGCCAGCATAGACATTAAACCCAATGAAAGTACTAATACTTGATTTTTCATTTTAATAATTGTTTGATTTATTATTGTTTTTTGTTATTGTTCTTTATTTTCGTTTGAATCATTTTCATTTGAATCATTTTCGTTTGAATCATTTGCAGCAACATCGTTTTCAATTTCAGTACCGTTTTCTATATCCTGTTCAAGCGCAACCTCAGATGCTTCTTCATGTGCCACTTTAGCAACCGCTGCAATGCTGTCCGTACCTTTAATGTTAATCAAACGAACACCTTGTGTTGCACGTCCCATAACTCTTAAATCTTCAACTGCCATTCTAATAGTCAATCCAGATCTGTTGATAATCATCAAATCATGAGAATCATCTACATTTTTAATTGCTACTAAATCACCTGTTTTTTCAGAAATATTTAAGGTTTTTACACCTTTACCTCCTCTATTCGTAATTCTGTAATCTTCTAACTTAGAGCGCTTACCGTATCCTTTTTCTGAAACTACAAGAATATTACTATCCATATCATTTACAGCAATCATACCAATTACTTCGTCTTTTTCGTGTTGTAAAGTAATTCCGCGAACTCCCGAAGCAGTTCTTCCCATAGGACGTGTTTTTGCTTCTTCAAAACGAATAGATTTACCAGATTTTAAAGCCAACATTACTTGACTGTCCCCAGTAGTTAATTTTGCTTCTAATAACTCATCCCCCTCTTTAATAGTTATTGCATTAATACCATTTGTTCTTGGTCTAGAATATTGCTCTAAAGAAGTCTTTTTAACTTGACCTTTCTTTGTTGCCATAATTACATAATGGCTATTGATATATGCTTCATCTTTTAAATCCTGGGTTACTAAAAATGCTTTTACCCGATCATCTTGTTCTATATTAATTAAGTTTTGCATTGCTCTACCTTTGGTGTTTTTACCACCTTCCGGGATTTCATACACACGCATCCAAAATACTTTTCCTTTTTGAGTAAAGAACATCATGTATTGATGGTTTGTGCCCACAAATAAATGCTCTAAGAAATCTTCATTTCTAGTAGTTGCTCCTTTCTGACCTCTACCTCCTCTATTCTGAACTTTATATTCTTCAAGGTTTGTACGTTTTAAATACCCAGCATTCGAAATGGTAACCACCACCTTCGTATCAGGAATCATGTCTTCAATTCGCATATCTCCACCACCATGTTCGATTACAGATCTGCGATCATCACCATATTTGTTTCTAATATGAGCTAACTCTTCTTTAATAATGTCATAACGTCTGGGTTCGTTTGCTAAAATATCTTTTAAATCAACTATTGTTAACATAATTGCGTCAAATTCTGCACGCAATTTATCTTGCTCTAAACCTGTTAATTGACGCAAACGCATTTCTACAATTGCCTTTGCTTGGATCTCTGTTAATTCAAAACGGCTTATTAAACTTTCTCTTGCTTGATCTGCATTGGTAGACGCTCTAATAATTTTTATAACTTCATCAATATTGTCGGAAGCTACAATTAGTCCCTCTAAAATATGGGCTCTTGCCTCTGCTTTTTTAAGGTCAAATTCTGTTCTACGAACAATTACTTCATGTCTGTGTTCAACAAAATATTGGATGAGTTGTTTTAAGTTTAACTGCTCTGGTCTTCCTTTTACCAAGGCAATATTATTTACACTAAAAGAAGTTTGTAATTGTGTGTATTTGAAAAGTTTATTCAAGACAATGTTGGGAATAGCGTCTCGTTTTAAGATGTACACAACGCGCATACCGTTTCTATCAGATTCATCTCTAATATTAGAAATACCCTCAATTTTCTTTTCATTAACAAGCTCTGCAGTTTTTTTAATCATTTCTGCTTTGTTCACTTGGTAAGGAATTTCTGTAACAATAATACACTCACGTCCCTTCACTTCTTCGATAGAAGATTTCGCACGCATTACAATGCGCCCTCTACCTGTATGAAAAGCATCTCTTACGCCATCATAGCCATAAATGATTCCTCCTGTAGGGAAATCTGGAGCGGTAATGTGTTGCATTAACTCCTCTATCTCTATATCTCTATTTTCAATATAGGCAAGCGTACCATTAATAACTTCTGTGATGTTGTGTGGCGCCATATTTGTTGCCATACCCACGGCAATACCTGAGGCACCATTTACTAATAAGTTAGGAATACGTGTTGGTAAGACGGTAGGTTCTAATAAGGTGTCATCAAAATTCAAACGATGGTCTACGGTATCTTTTTCAATATCGGCCAACATGTCTTCTGATATTTTTCGCATTCTAACCTCCGTATAACGCATTGCAGCAGGACTGTCTCCATCTACAGATCCAAAATTTCCTTGACCATCCACCATCATGTAACGCACACTCCAGTGTTGTGCCATCCTTACCATAGAATCATATACAGAAGTATCTCCGTGCGGGTGAAACTTTCCTAAAACTTCCCCAACAATTCTAGCTGATTTTTTATAGGTACCAGTAGCTTTAATTCCCAACTCATGCATACCAAATAAAACTCTTCTATGAACTGGCTTTAAGCCATCTCTAACATCTGGTAATGCTCTTGAAACAATCACGGACATCGAGTAATCGATGTACGCTGCTTTCATCTGCTCTTCAATGTTAATCGGAATTACCTTTTCTCCCTCTGCCATATCTATTTTCTATTAATATTTTAGTCCTTTTTTTAAAACAAGGCAAGATAGCCTTTCTATTACTATCTACAAAGATTTACTCCTTCTGAATTGCACAGAGTTATCAACATTTTTTTTGAAATTTTACACCTGTTTTATTTGACTGATTTTCAACCGATTCTAAACTTATTTTAACCTTATTTTAAGGTCAAATTGTCAGTTTATCAGCCTTGGCATCTTTTTTGTAATTTATTGTAAAAAAAAGGACTAAATTTACTCAATAGATAATATAATATGGACGATAATTTTTCACCAAAAGTAAGAGATGTAATCGCTTTCAGCAAAGAAGAAGCACTAAGACTAGGGCATGAATTTATTGGAACGGAACATTTAGTATTAGGTTTAATCAGAGAAAGAGAAGGAAAAGCAATGGATATCTTAACTGCATTTGATGTGGACACGAGTCTTTTGCGTAAAAAACTAGAACAATTAAACCCAATAAATCCTGCATTTGCAGAAACTTCAGATAAGAAAAGCTTGCATTTAACAAGGCAAGCTGAAAAGGCGCTTAAAACTACATTTCTAGAAGCGAAACTATATCAAAGTGAGACCATTGATACGGCTCACTTACTATTGTGCATTCTAAGAAATGAGAATGATCCTACAACTAAACTAATTCAAAAATATCATGTAAATTATGATGAAGCGAAAGCTTTGTACAAACAATTGCATGCAGATGACGATGCTGATCTACCTAATAACCCGATTGCAGAAACGCCTTCAGACGACGAATTTGCATCGGAAAAACCAAACCCTTTTGAACAAACTCAAAAAGGGAAAAGTATGCGAAAATCAAAAACACCTGTTTTAGATAATTTTGGTAGAGATTTAACTGATTTAGCTGAAAAAGGAAAGCTAGATCCTGTTGTAGGTAGGCAAAAAGAAATTGAGCGCGTTTCACAAATTTTAAGTAGGAGAAAGAAAAACAATCCAATGTTAATTGGAGAACCTGGTGTTGGTAAATCTGCCATTGCAGAGGGTTTAGCTTTGAGAATTATAGAACGTAAAGTTTCTAGAATTTTATTTGACAAGCGTATTGTTTCTTTAGATTTAGCAAGTTTAGTGGCAGGTACAAAATATCGCGGACAGTTTGAAGAGCGCATGAAAGCTTTAATGAATGAACTTGAAAAGAATGAAGATATTATACTTTTTATAGATGAAATTCATACCATTGTTGGTGCTGGTGGTGCCACGGGTTCTCTGGATGCTTCTAACATGTTAAAACCTGCTTTAGCAAGAGGAGAAATACAATGTATTGGAGCGACAACCTTAGATGAATTCCGAACAAACATCGAAAAAGATGGTGCTTTAGAACGCCGTTTTCAGAAAGTAATTGTAGAACCTACTTCCGTAGAGGAAACCATACAAATTCTACAAAATATTAAAAATAAATATGAAGAACATCATCATGTAAATTATACAGATGAAGCAATTGATGCTTGTGTAAAGCTAACCAACAGATACATGACAGATAGAAATCTTCCTGACAAAGCCATTGATGCTTTGGATGAAGCTGGCTCTAGAATTCATATTACCAGTATCGTGGTTCCACAACAAGTTTTAGAGCTTGAAAAGTCCTTAGAAGGTATTCGGGATCAGAAAACAAAAGCTGTAAACGGACAAAAATATGAAGAAGCTGCCAAATTACGTGATGACGAAAAAAACATTGAAGCTGCACTAGATTCCGCTCAGACAAAATGGGAAGACGATTCTAAATTGAATAGAGAATTTGTTACAGAAGATAATGTTGCAGAAGTAGTTTCTATGATGACAGGAATTCCTGTAAACAGAGTTGCTGAAGCAGAAACACAAAAACTGCATGAACTTCCGCAATTAATTAAAAGTAAAGTTGTTGGACAAGATATTGCTGTAACGAAAGTAGTAAGAGCAATACAAAGAAATAGAGTAGGATTAAAAGATCCAAACAAACCAATTGGCTCGTTTATTTTCTTAGGCCAAACGGGTGTTGGTAAGACCCAATTAGCAAAAGTCTTAGCTCGTGAATTATTTGATTCAGATGATTCTTTAATTAGAATAGACATGAGTGAATATATGGAGAAATTTGCTATTTCTCGATTGATCGGTGCACCTCCGGGATATGTTGGGTATGAAGAGGGAGGTCAATTAACAGAAAAAGTGAGAAGGAAACCATATTCTGTAGTCTTACTAGATGAAATTGAAAAAGCACATCCAGATGTGTTTAACATTTTATTGCAGATTTTAGATGATGGCTTTATTACAGACAGTTTAGGTAGAAAAATCAATTTTAGAAACACCATAATTATTATGACTTCTAATATTGGTGCGCGTCAATTGAAAGATTTTGGCAGTGGAGTTGGTTTTGGCACTTCTTCTAAAAAGGAACAAGCAGATGAAAATGCAAAATCTGTAATTGAAGGTGCTTTAAAGAAATCTTTTGCTCCCGAATTTTTAAACAGAATAGATGATGTTATTGTCTTTAATGCCTTAGAAAGAGCAGACATACACGCTATTATAGATATTGAATTGAGCAAATTGCTAAGTAGAATTGCTGATTTAGGCTATACTTTAAACTTAAGCGAAAAAGCAAAAGACTATATAGCAGATAAAGGTTTTGATAAGAAGTACGGAGCAAGACCACTTAATAGAGCCATACAGAAATACATTGAAGATGCTTTAGCAGAAGAAATTGTAAATTCTAAACTCTCTGAGGGTGATACTATTTCTATGGACTTAGATGATGAGAAAAATGAACTCACCATTAAAATTAAGAAAAGTAAAAAGAAGCCAAAATCTGAAACAGAAACAGAAACTAAATCTTAATATTTACACGTATATTTAATTCTTAAAATCCCAAACAATCGTTTGGGATTTTTTTGTTATATAGCTCGTATCTACCTTCTTCTCCATAAAATAGGTGCCCAAAATGAATGTAACTTGTCCAAATAACTTTATAGCAAGGATGCTAGGTTTAATTCGTTAACTACCAAAATCACAGATCAGCACTCCATTTCAAATAGTATTCTTTAGTGTGTGCGTGTTCCATTTTTGACAAACCGTATTGAACAAAACTTAAAAGCAGGTTGCACCTTATAAAGCGTACTGTTTTCATTTGTTTCTTACTTTATTTTCTTTTTAAAAGTGATTTAATAACTGTTATTACACTTGCATCTACAATGCCATAATACGAATGATAAACTTAAGAATCATACACCAACTCCGGTAACTGTTTTAGCGTTGAACGCTCTTATTTTAATAGGAGTTCTTTCTGGTTTTATTAGTTCAGAAGTCAGTTCATCCCTATTTATAGATGCAACCAGGGAACCTGTGGTATGAACTAAAATGACATTGACAATATTAAGAGGATTTTCATCTGATGCAATTTTTAGCATCTTGCAAGGTTTGGTAAACAAAATAAAATCACTTGTTCTCAACTAAATGTTGTGCTAAAACAACTTTTTAACAACAGCTGCTGCTTGAACACAAAACAATTTAATTCTGCATGCTCAATTTTATGAAAGAACAAAAGCTACACCTAAGTTTAGAGAGCATTGACTAAAGTAATATACTCAAATCAAATTTTAAAAAATATTATTTTTATATTTGTTGAAAATATAACATACATAAATGAAAAAAATACCTCTGCTATTATGCACTCTTTTAGCAATAGCTTCTTGCACTAAAAACAACAGTAAAGAATACCTTTCGTTTTCAGGAAAATTAGAAAACAATACAGACTCTATTATTACAATATCTTTAAAAAAAGGATCCCTTAAAACAATTAAAATACAAACAGATGGCACCTTTAGGGATACTTTAAAAGTAAATAAAGGAGGCGTTTACACATTTGCTACAAGCCAAAACAAAAAAGCACCTATTTATTTAAAAAATGGCTTTGACATTAAGTTAAACGGTAATTCGGAAGAATTTATGACAAGTTTTGTTTTTTCTGGAAAAGGTGCAGCCAATAGTAACTTTGTGATTGCACAAATTAAAGAGAGTCAAAATCTTGGAAATCCTGCTTTAATTTTAGCAATGGAAGAAGATGCGTTTAAAAATAAGATGGAAACCATTAAAAAAAGATACGACAGCATCTTAAAGTCTTACAAAAATATAGACAGTTCTTTAGTTGCAATGGCAAACCAACAGACTGCTAAAATGATGAACTACTTTAATCAATCATACACCAATGATAAAGCAATAGCGAAAGGAAATCCTTCCCCAAAGTTTGAGGGTTATGCGGATTTTAAAGGTGGAAATAAATCTTTAGCCTCTTTTAAGGGTACGTATGTGTATATCGATATTTGGGCAACTTGGTGTGGCCCTTGTATTAAACAAATTCCTTTTTTAAATACTTTAGAAGAAGAATATCATAAGAAAAACATAACCTTTGTTAGTATTTCTACGGATGAGTCTCGAAGAAATGGTGGATCTTGGGATGCTGCAGAAAAAAAGTGGAAAGATTTTGTAAAAGCAAAACAATTAACAGGAACTCAATTGTGGGCAGGACAAGATTTTTCTTTCCAAAAAGCATATCAAATAAACGCTATTCCTAGGTTTATATTGATAGATCCTCAAGGAAATATTGTTAATGCAAATGCACCGAGACCCTCTGATCCAAGACTAAAAGAGCTCTTTACTTCTTTAGGGATTTAGATCTTTAGATGTAACATATAAAAAGCGAAATTCAAATGAATGAATTTCGCTTTTTATATGTTTAAAACTGTCTTATTTTCTGTCTCTATTCTCTAAGATAAGGGGCAACAAAAACATTACTCTTTATAAACTCCCATATTCGCATATTTATCCATTCTTTTGGAAACTAAGTCCTCTGTAGACAATTCCTTTAACTCCTCAAAAGCAACAACAATTTTATTTTGAACCGATACAAAAGCGCCTTCTCTGTCGGAGTGTGCCCCACCAACTGGCTCTTTAATAATACCATCAATTAATTTCATGCTTTTCATATCTGTACTTGTCAGCTTTAAAGCTTCAGCAGCCTGCTCTTTATACTCCCAGCTTCTCCATAAGATAGAAGAACAAGATTCTGGAGAGATAACGGTATACCAAGTATTTTCCATCATATAAACCCGATCCCCCACTCCTATTCCCAGAGCTCCGCCGGAAGCACCTTCACCAATAACAACTGTTATAATTGGTGTTTTCAACGTGGTCATTTCAAAAATATTTCGGGCAATTGCCTCTCCTTGCCCACGCTCTTCAGCCTCTAATCCAGGGTAGGCACCAGGAGTGTCTAATAAAGTAACCACAGGAATTCCAAATTTCTCTGCCATTTTCATTAAGCGCAATGCTTTTCTGTACCCTTCAGGATTTGCCATCCCAAAGTTTCTATACTGACGCGTTTTTGTATTGTATCCTTTTTGTTGACCAATAAACATATAAGATTGATCGCCAATTTTACCTAAACCACCAATCATCGCCTTATCATCACCCACATTTCTATCTCCATGAAGTTCCATAAAAGTATCTCCACAAATTGCTTTGATATAATCTAAGGTATAAGGTCTACTTGGGTGTCTCGATAATTGAACACGCTGCCAAGGCGTTAAATTCTTATATATTTTTTTTCTAGCCTCCGCTAATTTTTTTTCTATTTTCTTACAAGTAGCAGTCACATCTACTTCACTTTCTTCACCAATAATTTGACATTTTTGTAGTTGATCTTGAAGCTCTTTTATAGGCATTTCAAATTCTAAATACTCCATATTGTAGTGATTTGATTTTAGTTATTTCTAAAGGCAAACATACCATTAAATTTGCTTTTTTCGCTACATTTAATTTACTTTTTTCTCTTCGATCCTTGTTGAAATTTCTCTTTTATAGTAGCTCTATTTTTTATAATTCCGTTTAATAAAACAACAGATAACACAATAAAAGCACCTATGTAAAATGTGTTGCTCATTAGTTCTTCATCACCAAAAATACATAATGCTAAAACAATTGCATAGATAGGTTCTAAATTAATGGTAAGCATTACTGTATAGGGAGATAGGTATTTCATTACTGCTATAGAAGCAATAAATGCATATGCTGTACAAATGCTACTTAGTACTAAAAGATACAACCAATCTGATGTTGGAATTTGAAAGAAACTTACGGAAAAACTATTTTTAAATAAGAGGTAAATAGTAATCACAACAACGCCAAAAAATAATTGATAAAATGAAATAATTTCCGCGGTATATTTTTTGATAAAGACACCGTTTAAAACCGCAAATAAAGCGCCTAAAAAAGAAGCTATTAAAGCATAAATAATTCCTGATTTATATTGACTATCAAAATTAAAAATAACGAACAACCCCCCAATTACCAATAAGCCTAAAAATATTTCAAGCGTATTTATCTTTCTTTTAAAAAAAATAGGTTCGATGAGTGCTGCAAAAAAAGCACCTGTGCTCATAGTAACTAATGCAACTGAAACATTAGAGACCTTTATTGCTTTGAAAAAGAAAACCCAATGCAGTGCAATAACAAATCCTGTAAAGAAGAATTTTACGAGTCCTTTTCTATCCACTTTAAATGATTTTTTTTTCCATAAAAAATAAACTGCAATGCATATCACTGCCAACAACATTCTATACCAAACTAACGAGATTGCATCAAGAGTTATTAAAGCACCTAAAATTGCTGTAAAACCCCAAATTAAAACAATTAGATGAAGTAATAAGTACTTTTTTAATTTACCTTCTTGCATGGAAATAAAGATAAATAGCAATTGAACCAAAAAGGATATTAGGAATCCAAACGTAAGATAAAGAGTTAACACCTGCTACAGAACCTAAGACTTCGCCAACTTTCATAAAGAAAACGTACAAAAACATAATACCAACACCTACTGCTAGGTTTACACCTGTACCCCCTCTTCTTTTTTTAAAAGCCAAAGCAACTGCAATAATGGTAAGAATATAAGATGCTATTGGCAAACTTGTTCTCTTATAAAGCTCAACCAAATACGCATTTAAATTTTTTACACCTCTTTTTTTAGAAATTTTTATAAATTTTAATAATTCACCAGAGGGCATTTCTTGTGCATAAGCAGATTTATAAATTAAATCTTGTGGTGTAAAATTAAATACGGTATCTATTGTACTCCCAGAAAAAATACTATCTCTATTTTTATAAATCAAGCGTTTTCTCCAACGCTTTAGAGTGAAAGTAGAATCTTTTGAATTATAATTTATTCTGTCTGCAGATAACTTCGATTTTAACTCTAAACCGTCATAAATTTCTGAATTAAAATCATACCCTGAATTATTTTCTGTATTAAAATTTCTTATAAAAATATAAGTACTATCTGTAAGCTGCAAACTAAAATTTGAAACATATTTTAGTGCATTCTTTTGTTTTGAATTGTTAATATATTTCTTTTCAAACCCTTTCCGAACCTTACTGCTATTTGGTACTACATAATGATTCATTGCCAAAGAAAGCAGCGTAACTAAAGTAGCACCCAAAAAATAAGGATATAAAAAACGCGTAAATGAAACCTTCGCATTTGTAATTGCTATAATTTCTGTGTTGTTAGAAAGTTTAGACGTAAATAAAATTACTGCAATGAATAATGCCAAAGGCATAAAGGTATTGGCGTAATAGATAATAAAATTTAAATAATAATCATATAAAATTTCATTTAAGCCCAAGTTTGGGTGCTCTAAAAAATTATCTATTTTTTCAGAAACATCAATAGCAATTGCTATTGGAATTAAGATCAATAAGGTAAATAAAAATGTTACCAAAAATCTTTTTAATATGTACCAATCTATTATTTTCAAATTTATTTTCGGTTTTTAGTTTTTGATTTTTGGTACTCACTAATAACAATGCACCAAAAACTATGAACTACAATCTTTTATCCATTTGAATGACCATTTTATCTTTCCATTCTCTAAAATCTCCAGCTAAAATATGTTTTCTTGCTTCGCGCGTTAACCAAACATAAAAACCTAAATTATGAATCGAAGCAATTTGTTTTCCTAACATTTCTTTTGCCGCAAATAGATGACGTAAATATGCTTTTGAATACATTGTATCTACCCCGGTAATTCCCATATCATCTATTGGAGAAAAATCATCTTCCCACTTTTTGTTTTTTATATTGATAGAACCGTGCGCTGTAAACAACATTCCGTTTCTAGCATTTCGTGTTGGCATTACACAATCAAACATATCTATTCCCAATGCAATATTTTCTAAAATATTTATTGGCGTTCCAACACCCATTAAATATCTTGGTTTGTCTTCTGGTAAAATTTCTGTTACGACTTCTGTCATGGCATACATTTCTTCTGCAGGTTCACCGACAGAAAGACCACCAATTGCATTCGCTTGGGCACCTGCATTTGCAATATACTCTGCAGATTGTCTTCTTAAATCTTTATAGGTACTTCCTTGAACTATTGGCATAAAAGTTTGCTCAAATCCGTATTTGTATGGCGTTTTTTCTAAGTGATTCATACATCGATCCAACCATCTGTGCGTCATGTGCATTGAACGCTTGGCATAATTATATTCACAAGGATAGGGTGTACATTCATCAAAGGCCATAATAATATCTGCGCCAATTGTGCGCTGTGTTTCCATGACATTTTCTGGTGTAAAAAAATGCATAGAACCGTCTATATGGCTCTTGAACTTTACACCTTCTTCATTAATTTTTCTTCTTCCAGAAAGTGAATATACTTGATAGCCCCCAGAATCTGTTAAAATTGGTCGGTCCCAATTCATAAACTTGTGCAAACCACCTGCTTTTTCTAAAATATCCATGCCCGGCCGTAAAAACAGATGATAGGTATTTGCTAAAATAATATCAGGGTTTATCTGATCTTTTAATTCTGTTTGATGCACGCCTTTTACGGTGCCAACGGTACCAACTGGCATAAATATTGGCGTTTCTATAGTTCCATGATCTGTAGTAATTGTACCAGCTCTCGCTTTACTTTTTAGATCGGTTGTTTTTAAGTCAAATTTCATTGTAGGCAAATATACTATTATTTAAGAATTAACAAGTTTCAACAAGGAGTCCTAACACCTTATGAATTACCAACGTTTCTTTTTGGCAGAAAAGCTTGAATTACCTCTTTTACTTTTTGTTGATGATTTTCTAAAAGAAGCACTTTTTTTATTGAAATCGTTTTTTGTAGGTGCTTTGTTTCTCTTTGGTTTTGCTTGCTTTGGTTGCTCTTCAACAGGAGAAGCTTCTGCTGTTTTTGAGGAAGTAGTAATCATTTTATTGATGTCTTGCATTTCTTCATCCGTTAATTCTCGCCAATCTCCTGCTTGCAAATAACCGAGATCTACATTCATGATTCTTGTGCGTTTTAACTTCGTTACTTCATAATCTAAGTATTCGCACATTCTGCGAATTTGACGATTTAAACCTTGCGTTAAAACAATTTTAAATATTTTATCACTTACTTTTTCGACTTTGCATTTTTTAGTAACAGTTCCTAAAATCGGAATTCCAGCACCCATATTTAAAATAAAGTCGTCTGTAATTGATTTGTCTACAGAAACAAAATATTCTTTTTCATGATTGTTTCCAGCACGCAGAATTTTATTTACAATATCTCCATCGTTTGTTAAAAAAATTAAACCTTCAGAGGGTTTGTCTAAACGGCCAATTGGAAACAATCTTTCTGGGTAGTTCACATGCTTTACAATGTTATTTGGCTCTCTATCGTCTGTTGTAGACACAACACCAACAGGTTTGTTTAAAGCAATGTATAAAGTTATGTTCTTTGGCTCTACGAGCCGTCCGTCAAACTTAACAACATCTTTTTTACCCACTCTATTTCCTAGTTGCGTTGGCTTACCATTGATGGTAATTCTACCTTCTTTTATAAATTTTTCTGCTTCTCTACGAGAGCAAACACCTGAAGAACTTATATATTTATTAAGGTTTACAGATTGTTGATTGTTCGTTTCCAATGAAAAATATTTTTGGCAAAAGTAAGTATAAGATTATAATTCTACCGTCCTAAAAGTCAAATTAATTCTTGGTAAGTTTACTTTTTTTGTTGGTGGCAATCTATGCAACCAATTGGTTTGCGTTCCTTTTTTCATCACCAATAAGCTGCCATTTTCTAAAACAACATCAATTCTTTGTTTGTTTTCTTTATGTTTAAAAGAAAACTTGCGCGCTGCTCCTAAAGAGAGTGATGCTATTGCGCCATTTTTCTTTAGCATTTTTTCTCCATCTGAATGGTAGCCCATCCCTTCTTCTCCTGAATGATATAGGTTCAACAAACAGGAATTATAAGTTTCTCCGCTTTCTTTTTCTATTATTTTTTTTAGCACTAGCAAGTCTTTTGTAAAAAGGGTTGCTGTTTTTGTAACCCCAGAGTACGCATAAGAAAACTCAGAATCTCCATACCAAGCTACTTTTCTTTTCGTAATAATCTTCTTACCAAAAATAATAGCTTCATCATTTTTAAATTGAATTGTTTTCATCAAAATATTGTAGTAAAAATCGCATTGATTTTCATCTAAAATAGCGCCATAATAATTTGTAATTCCATCAAAAGGAAGTATGTTTTTTATTTTTTCAGAAGAGAATAAATCCATGCTATAAAAATACAAATATTAAGGTATCCTAAAAAAAATAAAGCTTATAAATTAAAAGGATTTTCTATAGCGTGTGCTAATTTTGTAAACCATTTTGGGCCTTCTGCGGTCATATAAATATGATCTTCTAAACGAATACCAAATTTATTTGGAACACAAATCATGGGTTCATTACTAAAAGCAATTCCTACTTCTAATTTTGTGGTATCTGCTCTAATAATATATGGATATTCGTGAATATCTAATCCAATTCCGTGTCCTGTTCTATGCGGTATGCCTGGTAATTTATAATCTGGACCTAAGTTATGAGCTTCTAAGACTACCCGAGCGGCATCATCTACAGCACCACAAGTAGTATTTAAAGCGGAAGCATTAAAAACCGCTAATTGGGTTTCTTTTTCTATGTTCCAAATTTTACGTTGCAATTCGTTGGCTTCTCCAAAAATATAGGTTCTTGTAATGTCCGAAATATAATCATACAATTGACAACCCGTATCTACCAAAACAATATCATTTAAAGCTAAATTCTTCGGGTTCTTTACGCCATGGGGAAAAGAAGAATCTACCCCAAAAAGTACAATACAAAAATAAGAACCAGAGGGTGCTCCCATTTTTTTGTGTGCCTTATGAATGAAGCTTTCTACCTCTTTTGTTGAAATACCAACTCTTAAAATTCTTGCTGTTGCTTTTTGAACGACCATTGTAATATCCATCACATGCTGAATAATGGCTATTTCTGCATTGGATTTTACCATTCTACATTTAGAAATAATTGGTGTTGCAACGGCTATTAAAAAAGAGTGAACTTCTTTATGTAGACCATTTACAATAGAAAAAGGGGTTGTCTCATCCAATTGAATTTCTCCTTCAGAAATCGCATTGTCTTCTAAAACATTGAGCATCAATTGATACGGACTTTCGTGCTCTTCCCAACCATGAATTGTGCCTTCTATTTCTAAAAAGTCTTTAATAGTTCCTATCTCAAAGTTTGGTACAATATAATGAACCTCTTCATTTGGTAAAATAATGGCGCCCACAAGACGCTCACTTGCAGGCCAATGTGTTCCTGTAAAATATAATAAATTTGTTCCTGCATTTACATACATCGCTTTTACGTTGTCTGCTTTCATTAATTGGCAAACTTTATAAATACGCTGTTTGTATTCTGCTTCTTGTATCGGTTTTACATTAGTTTCTAAAGGTTTCATTGCCTTTAATTCATCTTCTACGGTAGCGCCACCAATTCCAAATGTATTCATATTCTTAAAAATTTTGTCTGTATTAAAAGTAGAAATATCTAAAGATATTTTCTTCTCTGCAATTATTTTTGATACTATTTTTTATAAAGCTAATTCTAAGCGTTAACACCTCTTTCTATGACCCTTCGAAATTGTTAGACTTTTAAAACTTGTAAAGTCATGAATCACAAAGATTTGGTTTATCACAAAAAAAAGGAATCCTATGCATTATCTACGAATAAGTATCTTTTTTAAAAATGCTTATTTCGTTTCAGCAGAAACATTCATTACCATTTCGTGGTCGTATTTACAACAACCTGGTAAACCGTTATATGCTTCTTTGCTTCCTACTACTTTTTCGGTATCATAACCAGCAGCTGCAATTGCGCTATGAATTGCCATTGGAGCTGTTTTGCTGTCATCATAAGAAACCGCAATTTTCTTTTGATCTACATCCCAAATTGCACTCATTACGCCACCAACACCTTTCGCAGCTTTTTCGATGGTGCTTTTACACATGCCGCAATTTCCTCTTACACCAAAAGAAAGCGCTGTTGTTGCCATTTTATTCACTATTTCTGTTGGTCCTTTTTTTGTTTCTTTTTTAGCTTCATTTTTACAACCTGTAAATGCCACTGTTGCCAATAAAGCCATACTTAAAATTACTTTTTTCATTGTATTTAAATTTAATTGTTCTTATTCTATTACTTGTTTTATTTCTCCACAGGTAAGCATTGCAGTACCAAAATACGGATTTATCACTTTTTCTTCTTTACTCAACCAATAGGCACCTTTATTATCGTCTGCCATTGGACAAAAAGCCACAAATACTTTTTCATTCACACCAAATACCTGCGTTAAATTTATGACAGCTACAGATACTTGTTTGAAATAATTTCTTTGCGCTTTAATTTGCGCTGTATTTGAAATTAAAGTTGTCATCAACTTAATCTCTTTTTCTAAAGACATCCAATGCTTACGGGTCTCTTTCTTTTCTAATAGTTTCACATCTACTTGAGATAAAAACGCTAATAGCTTTTTTGATGTTATCGTTACGTTTTTGGAATCTTCTCTTACCAGAGCATTTTTCAATGTGATGTATTCGTTAAAAACTAGTTTTAATTGATTTTGAAAACCTTTTGAAACCAGGAATCTTTTCTGCATCTTTGAAAAGTTCTCAGCTTGTTTTGATGCCTTGGTATCCATTCCTAAGTGCCCTTCATGACCCACCGCTATTTGAACACCTGCTCGATTCATCATCGACTTTTTACCTTGCAACTGCGCTGCAGCGTCCACTGTAAAAGTTCCATTTGTTACAATTTCATCACCAGTACTCAAACCCTCTAAAATCTGATATGCATCGCCAACTCTGTTGCCTAATTTGATTTCACGCATTTCAAAAACAGGGGCATCACCTGTTGCTTTCAAATAGATTACAGAACGTGCTCCTGTCCACAAAACAGCTGTTGCCGGAATCATCAATCCCTCAGACATCCTAGCAGATATTCCTTTTATGGTACCTTCAACAAACATTCCTGGTTTCAATATATTTGCTTCATTTTGAAGTACTACTCTTAATTTCACAGTTCTTGTTGCGGCATCTAAAACTGGATTTATAAAATCTACTTTACTTTTAAATTCTTTATTAGGATACGCATTTGTGGTTACCAAAACATCTTGCCCCTTTTTAAAGCGATTGATTTGATTTTCATACACCTCAAAATTTGCCCAAACGGTCTTTAAGTTTGCAATTTTAAACAACGGCTGCCCTTTCTTAACTACCTGACCTTGTGTAACTAATTTTTCTAAAACCGTGCCTGAAACTGTTGCATGGATAGGAAATTTTTCTTTTACACTGCCAGACGCTTCAATTTCATTGATTTGGCTTTCCGAGAGTTTCCATAATTTTAATTTATTGCGCACCGCTTTGTACAATGCAGGTTGCGTTTTCTTCAAAGAGGCCGCTGTAATAAACTCTTGCTGTGCAGCATATAACTCTGGCGAATAAATGGTTGCTAACAACTGGCCTTTACGAACCTTTTCGCCCGTAAAACGTACATTAAGTTGATCTATTCTCCCTGAAAAATAACTAACTTGAACTACCTTCGCTGCTTCATTTTGTACAATCTCACCAGATACCTTCATCTCATTATTTTCAGCTTGACTGCTCCTTATAATTGATGTTTGAATGTTTGCCAGTGCCAGTGCGTTTTTAGTCAACTTAAATTGATCTGCCAGTAGACCTGCTGCACTACTTTCTGCTGGAATTAAATCCATACCACAAATAGGGCAATCTCCTGAAGCTGATTTCATAATTTGTGGATGCATAGAACAAGTCCATGTTTGTCTGGTTGCTGATACGGTATCATGCCGATGTTCTTTTTTAGTAGTAGCTACCCCTCCAAAAAGAAACCAACCTAAAACCAAACCCACCAGTAATATTGCTACATAAATTGTATATTTTTTCATTTGTATTTATTTTTTTTTGACGCTAACTTTCTTAGCGTTGGTGACGTTGTAAACCATAACAAAAATCCACTAAAAACGGTAATTAATCCTAAAAGCGAAAAAGCTCTTAAAATAATAGTATTAAAATCATCTCTTCCCTCATAATCCATCGTGTGCGTCATCCATAAAAAATCAAACCATCGCCAATCTTGATGTCTTACAGTCTGAAATTTACCATCAACAACAGACACGTACGCTTTTATATTTTCGTCTGACTTGTAAGATATCACATATGCAGGCAGTAACTTTTTTCTGTATTCATGGTGTTTTCCTGCCTCGTCAATTAAAGCTATTCCAGTAACTTCTAAGCCCTCCTTCATGTAATTTTTAGCAACATAAAGGGCTTCTTTTTCCGTAATTCCATTTCTTACTTTTCCATCATTTGCATTGATTAATTGGGCATTATTTACCCAATAATGAGGAACGTTATCTAAATCTCTCAATGCAATGGTTTGCAAACCACTTGCAATATTCATTGCTGTTGGACTCCTAAGACTGTCAAATGCTTTTGGTTGATAGTCTAAATTCTTAAATTGATCTCCATGAATCTCATCGATATCTGTCCAACTAAAATACAAACCACTAAGGGTCCATAATAAAAATTGAATCCCTAAAAACAGCCCCAAATAGCGGTGTGTTTTTCTAATTTTTAATGCTGTTTTTCTATGCATCATTTATTGTTTTACTGTAATATTAAAACCAACTAGAACCTTTTCCCAAGCCAATGAAATTTCACCCTCATGGTTCGCTTTCTTTTTCACTTTATATTCTAAATGTTCTGTTATAGTTTCAGAAATAATTGGTTTCACTTTAAATCGTAAGACATCTTCTTTTGCGTTGTACTCCTCTTTTCCATGTTGCTCCCAATTGTTGTTAAAAATGAGAGTCCACTCTTCTTTTGAAGGAATTGTAAAAAAACCATATTTCCCAGCAGGAAGCGTTTTACCGTCTATCAATAAATCTTTGTTGGTCTCTAACCAAGTTGCATTGTGCGCTCCTGCCTGCCAAACCGAGTCATATGCCAATAACCCACCAAAAACAATTCTATTTCTTACTCCGGGAGAAGAATAATCGATATGAATATGTGCATCTCCAATCATTGTCATTGCAGTTGCATGCGGACTTAATACGTTCTTTTTTGTTGGTGTTACTTGTTCATTTTGTAGTTCTTTATTTTCACTCTTAGTTTGATTTTTACATCCAACAAATAAAATAGCGAAACAAAATAGTGTCAATAGTTTTCTCATAATTTATGAATTTAAAAGATATTTGAAAGCATGAATATTGCCATTACAATCATAATTACATTTTCGATAAAAGTAGCCTCTGTCATGGGTAATTTCAAAGCTGTCCCGAGACAAGCACAACGAATTGATTTTTTACTTAAAAGGGTTTTAGTTACACCAATTGTAGTGCATCCTAAGATAAATAATGTGACCATCAGCGCACTATCTATTTCCAAACGCATTAAGAATAGCACCCCTAAAGCGGTTTCTATAAACGGATATATTTTTCCGTAAAAAGGAATCTTTTTTGCAATCGGATCATACATTCCAAAAGAGGTTGTAAACCCTTTTAAGTCTAGCATTTTAAAAAAGCTAAATACGATAAAGAATAAACCCATAAAATCAAGCATAAATTGGCTCCACAACCACGCTTCATAATTCAATAACACACTTGCCGTTGTAATATAAAAGAGGATTAATACTAATGGTTTTAGTTGTTGCAATTTGCTTTTCTCTTCTTCCATTGACCTAGCAGAACTATTTAAAGATGCCAGCACTTTTTCTGGTAATTTTTCAGATATGGTAAATTTTTTGGGCAATGCTTTTTGCAGTAAATCACTTGTAATATGGGCATCCATTTTAATGATTGCTTCTCCTTTTTCAAGGCTTACAGAAACATTGGTCACCTTTTCTAGTTCATTCAAATGTTTTTCTACAGAAGCTTTGCACCCCCCGCAAGTCATCCCTTCTATGCTATAAATGTGTTTCATTATTATTGCGTTAAGTAGTTCATTATTGTTGTTTGGACATAATAATTTTTCACCGCTTCAATTTGATGCATTTGAAACTTCAATTGTAATTCTTGAATATCCAACACATCCTTAAAATCGATGGTCCCTGTCTCGTAGTTTTTCATTAAAACTTCTTCTGCCTTTTTGGCTTGTTTTATATTTTTTACTTGCGTTTCAAATCTAATCCTTGCAGAAAACCTTTTATTTACGGCTTCGTCTAAATTGGTTTTTAAGAGATTTAAACGTTCTTGCTTTTGTGCTAAAAGTACTTCTTGTTCTAATTGGTTTTGTTTGGTTTTTGATTTGTACGAATTATTGAATATTGGAATAGAAACCGAGAGCATCGGCATCACAATATCTTTTCCATTATCGCTAAAATTGAGATTTGGACGTTTCGCTACATTTACATAATCAAGTCCAAGACCAACCATAGGATTGCTTTCCTTTTGATTCAATACTTCCGATTGTTCAACCGATTGATAGCGTTTATCATATTTTAATAATTCTGGGTGCAGTCGTAAATTTTCAGAATTGATTTCAAAATCTTCTAAAGGAATTGTCAATTCACCAAGTACATTAATTGCCATAGCATTGTCTCGATTCAATAAATTGTTAAAGGCAGTTTGTTCCGTTATATATTGTTGCGCTAAAACTTGTTTTAATTGTTCCAATTCGTTTTGGCGCATTTGTAAGCGCAATACATCTACCACAGAAGCTTTACCAACGGCAACTGAAGTTAACGCTACGGTTTCGTAAGTGTTCAGTAATTTTATATTTGCACTTAGTATTTCTTGTTTTGCTGAATTTGTATATAGGCTGTAATACGATTTCGAAACGGAAGCCATTAGTTTTCTTTTTGCAATTGTAATATCTTCATATTTAGCAGCTGCTAATGAACTTACATACTTTTCTCTTGCGGGAATGCTACCAAACCAAGGTAACATTTGTTTTAGAGATATTTTAAAACGTTGCGCTCCTGTGCGCGTCTCAGGTTCGCTTACAAAATAACCTATCCCAAATTCAGTATTTGGTAACGCATGCACTTCGTTTACTTTTTCGGAAGCAATACCATATTGCAATTCAAATTTTTTAATTTCTGGATTATTTGTCAAGGCATCACTAATTAGTGTTTGTAATTCTTGAGAGTTCCCTTCTATATAAAAGAAGAAAGAACAAAGAATAAAGACTACTTTAATGGATGATTTTATCTGTTTCATTTTATCGTTTTTTAAGTTTAAACTCCTGCCTCCAGCTAAATAATACAGGCACAACAAATAAGGTAATTAAAGCAATTAACATCCCACCAAAACTTGGAATTGCCATCGGAATCATAATGTCACTACCGCGTCCAGTAGCTGTTAAAATTGGTAATAAGGCTAAAATAGTGGTCGCTGTTGTCATTAAACAAGGACGTATTCTTTTTTCTCCAGCGAGTACTACTGCTGCTCTTATTGCTGTTTTAGTTGCTGGTGTGTTTTTCTCAAAAGTTTGTGTCAAGTACGTTGCCATCACAACACCATCATCCGTTGCAATTCCGAATAATGCAATAAATCCAACCCAAACCGCAACACTTAAATTAATTGGATGCATTTGAAATAAGTCTCGCAGGTTTTCTCCAAAGAAATTAAAGTTTAGAAACCAATCTTGGCCATACAACCAAATCATTATAAAACCACCAGAAAACGCCACTGCAATTCCTGTAAACACCATCAATGAGGTAGCTACAGAACGAAATTGAAAGTACAATATCAAAAAGATTATTGCCAACGCTAAAGGCACTACAAAAGACAATGTTTTTTCTGCTCTTACCTGATTTTCATACGTGCCAGTAAACGTGTAATTAATCCCTTTTGGTACAGTCAATTCTCCTGAATCAATTTTTTGCTGAATTAAGGCCTGTGCATTTTCGACAACGCCTACTTCTGCAAAACCGTCTAATTTATCAAACAATACATACCCTACTAAAAAAGTATCTTCACTTTTAATCACTTGGGGTCCTTTTTCATACCGAATGGTAGCTACAGCGCTTAACGGAATTTGATCTCCATTGGATGTAGGAATGTATATTTGCGCTAAATCGCTGGGGTTTGCGCGCAATTCTCTAGGATAACGCACTCTAATACCATAGCGTTCTCTACCTTCTATCGTTTGAGTAATAACCCTACCACCAACGGCAACCTTTAAAACATCTTGAACCGTTTGTATTGAAATGCCATACCGTGCAATTTTAACTCTGTCAATATCAATTAACAAATAAGGTTTTCCAACAATACGATCTGCAAATACTGCCGCTGGTTGCACTCCTTCCACTTGTTTCAAAATATCCTCTAACTGCACACCAAAAGCTTCAATTTTATTTAAATCTTGTCCTTTTACTTTAATTCCCATGGGTGCTCTCATCCCTGTTTGAAGCATGACCAATCGCGTTTCAATTGGCTGTAATTTTGGTGCAGAAGTAACGCCTGGTAATTTGGTTACCCGTATAATTTCTTTCCAAATATCATCTGGAGACTGAATTTTAGAACGCCAGTTTCGATAGAATTCTCCATCTACATCTGGAATTAGTTGTTGCCTTGCATTTAAACTTTGCCACGCCTCTCTTGGTTCTGCTAACAATGCAGTTCCATTTTTTAATACATATGCGCCGTTCTCATTTACCTTATAACGTTGTTGAACCCCACTTTCATTCTGCATGTACTCGGATTTGTACTGAATAATATTCTCGTACATCGATAACGGTGCAGGATCTAATGCAGAGGTTGTACGACCCGCTTTACCAACCACTGTTTTAATTTCTGGAATGCTTGCAACCGCCATATCAAGCTGTTGTAAAACGCGTTTATTTTCCGTTACACCTGCATGCGCCATTGAGGTTGGCATCAATAAAAAAGAACCCTCATTTAAGGAAGGCATGAATTCTTTCCCGGTATTTTTCATAATAAAAACACCTGCAATAACTAGCGCTGTTGGTAGCGATAGAAATAAGATTTTGTTGGCTAAACACCATCTTAAAATTCGCGTATAATACCTTCTGAATATTGTAAAAACACCCAGCAAACCAAGACAAATAACACTCACAAAAATAAGGTTCCAAAAAACACTTTTTTCTAAGCCTAAAGGACGCCAATATGCTGCTAAAAGAAATACAATTGCAAATGCAGCGATTATAATATTTAGAACATTTGCTCTTTTTTCTGTAATTTTTTCCTGAAGCTTTAAGATGCCAGAAAAACCAAAAGCAATCACAATTAGACCCAACCAATATCCAGAAATAATTGCAAAAATACCTGCAAGTATTAAAGCAACATGTATGGCTTGCTTAAAATGCTTTTGAATTTCTTTCTTTCTGAATAAAAATGCTGCAAATGGCGGAATTAAAAACAAGGCCACAATTAAGGAAGCCGTTAACGCAAAAGTTTTTGTAAAAGCCAATGGTCTGAATAATTTACCCTCTGCACCAATCATTGTAAAAACAGGAATAAAACTAATAATTGTTGTGAGCACTGCAGTTACAATTGCTCCTGAAACTTCTGTGGTGGCATTGTATACAATTTGATTGATTGTTAAATCTTTGTGAAATTCCTCGTTGCTTGTTCCTCCTACAGTCGGATTCATACTTCCACTTTCAACTTTTCGCTTTTCACGATACGCTTCTAGATGGCGTATGATATTTTCTGAGAGAATAACACCTACATCTACCATCGTACCAATTGCAATGGCAATACCTGATAAGGCCACGATATTTGCATCTACGTTAAATAATTTCATGGCAATAAACACCATTAATACTGCAACGGGTAATAATCCGGAAATTAAAATAGCCGCACGTAAATTAAAAACCATGACGATAATTACTAAAATAGTAATTAATATTTCTAAAGTCAGTGCTTCGTTTAAAGTTCCTAATGTTTCTTGAATCAGTTCGGACCTGTCATAAAAAGGAACGATTGTAACTTGTGAAGTTGTTCCGTCTGCCAATACTTTCGAAGGCAAACCCGCACTTAATTCGTTGATTTTTTCTTTCACATTGGTAATCACTTCCATCGGGTTTGCTCCATATCTTGCTACCACAACAGCACCTACCGCTTCTGCACCTTCTTTGTCTAAAACACCTCTTCGGGCTGCAGGCCCTAAAACTACTTTTCCAATGTCTTTAATTCTAATTGCAATATTATCGGTAGCAGTAACCACGGCATTTTCGATGTCTTCAATAGATTTTACAGATCCCAAACCACGTACAATGTATTCTACTTGATTTACTTCTAAGGTCTGTGCTCCAATGTCTTTATTTGTATTCTTTACCGCTTTTACAACCTGATGCAAACCAATATTGTATTGCCGCATCAACGCTGGATTTACGTCTACTTGGTATTCTTGAACATAGCCACCAATGGAAGCAACCTCAGAAACACCGCTTGCAGAAGACAATCCATATTTTACATAATAGTCTTGAATGCTTCGCAGTTCGTGTAAATCCCATCCACCTGTAACGTTCCCGTTTTCATCGTGCCCTTCTAATGTATACCAAAATATTTGCCCTAAACCTGTGGCGTCTGGACCTAAAGAGGGATTTACATTTTCAGGAAGCAGACCACTTGGCAATGCGTTTAGCTTTTCAAGAATGCGACTGCGACTCCAATAAAACGCAACCTCTTCTTCAAAGATGATATAGATGCTCGAAAAACCAAACATAGAAGAACTACGAATGGTTTTTACACCAGGTACACCCAGTAAAGCTGTGGTTAATGGATAGGTAATTTGATCTTCAATATCTTGTGGTGAACGTCCGGCCCATTTGGTAAATACAATTTGTTGATTTTCTCCAATGTCTGGGATGGCATCTACTGCTACCGGGTTGCTTGGTAAAAATCGAATGTCCCAATCAAAGGGTGCATTCACAGTTCCCAATCCTACAAAAAGGAGCAACATTAAAACTGCTATTAGCTTATTTTCTATTAAAAATTTGATGCTTTTATTTAGCATTGGCTTTGATCATTAAAGAATTAGACATTGGTATTCAAAAATCACTGAATACCATGATGCATCCGAAGGACAGTTAAGTCTTGGGATAATTGGAGCTATTCTTTAAAAATCAAATTAAATACGTCTCGGCTAATTTGTAGAGTTGCCGACTAACGAGTGGCTCTTTGTATGCTTGATAAGAAGTTACCGCAGTGTCTAAACCTTCAAAAAGGTATCGATCTGCATATACGAATGAAGCGATAAAGACTTGCTGTTCAAAAGAAATGGAAGCTACAGATAGCTGCATTTCATCTTGCCCGTCAATAATCATTTGTTTGTCTTTACAACAATTACTTTTTACAATAGCACAACCCGCTGCTGTTGGTTTTTCCATTTTCATGCCACAGCCTTTTGCTTTCTGAAACATCGAAGTTGCTACCAAAGTATCTCCACAAAAATGCATATCTACTGTGAAGGACATTGTAGAAAATAAAACTACAAAAGCCATTACAGTTGCCAATATTTTATGTGAAACTTGCTTCATATCAAATGTAAAGGTATGCAAAAAAAAAAACAGGCACTAATTATATGAAATAATGAGATGGATTCATAAGTAGGCCACACTAAGATAAAAAAGTTTTGGATGCAAAACGTTGCTAATTCTTGTCATTTCGGGAAATAACAAAGCGGCAACCTGTTTTATATTGCGCTGTGAGACTGTTTCGTGACGCGCAATGACGTGTAGATTTCTATAAAACCTCAATTTCATACTTTATTAATCGGTACAATTTATAGACCGTACTATCTATTT
>Ga0307489_10000256_pt1 | contig 30767 bp, 58 predicted proteins | sample SB12metaG_FD_202247 | JGI IMG/M metagenome (GOLD analysis project Ga0307489, IMG submission 202247) | Sea-ice brine microbial communities from Beaufort Sea near Barrow, Alaska, United States - SB 1.2 | ecosystem: Environmental > Aquatic > Marine > Coastal | place: USA: Alaska | collected... | reverse complement strand
AGTGGACGAGTGTAAGCCCCTGCCATGCACCACGAGCTGCGTGGGCATCTCCTCGGCCAGCATCTGCAGGCACGCGCGCTCCTTCACCCACGGGTGCCGGTTCACCAGCGCCTTGGAGGAGTGGCGCAAGTTGAAGTTGAAGAAGACGTTGACAGCGCTTCACCACATTTTGCTTTCAAGCGCTGAATGGTGCATAGGGGGCCTCCCCCATTTATCAGAGTGAGCAAACAATGGACCATAGGGGGGCTCCCCCATTTACGAAACCAACGCGCTTTCAACTCGGGTTTCAGCTGGTTTCAACCTGCAACGCCCTACCTTGGAGGGCGGGCGCAGCGTGCCGCCCTTGCGGCCCCAGTCCTTGGCCAGCCCCGTGTACTTGCGGAAGTAGTACCCCGTCCCGAATGTGAACCCGTACACCAGGGGCATACACTCGCTCACTTCAGAGCTCAACTTGAAGACCTTCGGGACACATCGCTCCGTTAGAGCTCAATCTTAGCACCTCCGCGACACATCCACGGGTCAGTTTGGGTTGTGAGGGAGCCAATGTAAACTTAATTTGAGCGGAAACGGCCAAGGGAAGCTCAAGTTGAGCGGAAATGGGAACGAGTGTGAAGCCCCTGCCGTACACGTCGACTCGCGCGCACATGTGCAGCGCGAAGGTGATGCCTGCGAACCCGTTGGACATCCACGGCCGCCCCGGATCCGCCGGCGCGCCCTGCTTGTGCACCTTCCAGTGCCCGTCAACCATCTTCTTCTCCTCGCAGCAGGGTCGTTCAGATCAAGCACTCGAACAGGTTTTAGGGTTTAGGGTTTAGGGTTCAGGGTTTAGGTTTTAGGGTTTAGGGTATCGGAGGGTGACTTACCTTCAGGTTTAATGCTCATACACACGCGCGGACTCGGTTCATCGATTGAAAGTCGGTCGAGTGCTTGTGTTCAAGACCCCCCCCGCCACATCCTCCGGCATCTGCTCCATGCGGCACTTCCCCTTGCTGTTCTGCCCCTTGTACCACTTGCCCTCGCGCACCACGCAGATCTCACCCTTCACCTCCGCGAACCCGCTGCGGTCGCGGTTCTGAAACCTCAGCGTGGTCTTGCCGCCCACATCCAGGGACTTAAACCCGTCCACTTTTTGGCTCAACACAAGCGCTGTTTGTGGGATAGGGGGTGCATGTGAAGGCTGTTTAGGGGTTGTTCTTGGGGTGTCAGGGGGTATGTAGGGTGATATTGTGTCAGAAACTGCTCAGGTTGAGCTGAAAAGTGGTTGAGCGTAAGCCCCTGCCCACGTCCTTCTCAAAGCCCTTGTACGGCGCCTCGTTGAAGCGGAACACAGCTGTGTGCGCCGAGATCTGCTCGCCCACGCCGCTGTTCTTCATCGTCGCCGCGTTGCCCACCACGGCGCACGTGGAGAAGTCGTGTTTCTCTTTTTTGGATTTGAGGTACACCGGGCCGGCTTTCGGCCAGGTGGCAGGGGCTTACACTCGTTCACGGTAGAGCTCAGCTTGAGCAACTCCAGGACACGTTCATGAGCTAAGTCGGGGCATAAGATGGACAGAAGAGCTCAAATTAAGCTGAATTGGGAACGAGGGTAAGCCTCTGCCAGGTGGGCAGCGGAGTGAGGCACCACGGCGTGGAGGGGGCGCGCGCCTCGTCGCAGTCGTCGCCGCCGGGGAAGAGCGCCGGGCAGCGGCACTCCATGTCCACGCACATCATGCGCGACCCCTTGCTGTAGCGGCGCAAGTTGAAATTGAAAGCAACGTTTGAAACCGGCCCATCATATCTTAGTTTCACGAGCATTGATCCAGGCGCTTTCAGCCTGGGTTTCATAGGGTCAACCTCCACCGCCCTACCTTGCAGTCCGCCTTCTTGGAGCAGGCCCCGAACCAGGGGCATACACTCGTTCACTTTTCAGCTCAACTTGAGCCGTTTCTGACACAAAAGCACACCCTACACACCCTACACACCCCCTAACACCCCCTTCACATCGGCTTCACAATCCCTGAGCGCATCCCCTATCCCATACGAAGCGCTCAAGTTGAGCTGAAAGGTGGACGAGTGTAAGCCCCTGCCCCGAACGTGGGGGGCTTGAACTGCGCGCCGCGCGGCGTGGGCAGCAACTCGGCGGTGGACACGGAGCCGCCCAGGAACCAGGGGCTTACACTCGTCCACTTTTCACCTCAACTTGAGCTGTAACTGACGCATAATACACCCTACACACCCCGTGATACCCCGTGACATCCCCTAAACACCTCCTAAACACCCCCTAAACAACCCCTAAGTGCACTCCCTATCCCGCACAAAGCGCTTTTGTTGAGCTGAAAAGTGGACGAGTTTAGCCCCTGCCGGGAAGCCCCCGCCGGGCGCGGCGGCCGCGGCGAAGGTGCCGTCCTCGTCGTCGAACGCCGGGACGGGGTCCGCCTCCGCCACGTCGGGCACCACGTCCGCCGCCGCGCGGTTCCTGCGGGGAGACACGCGTAGGGCTACGGATGAGCGCGCGCACGTCGTATAAAAGGGGCGAAGTTGTCGGCCCGAGTCACAACTGTTCAATCTTACACAAACATGGGACTCCTCGTTCGATCGTGAGTGGGTAAGGACGCACTTGTTGGCGTATTCCAGCGCGTCGCGCTTGGCCTCCGCTAGGCGGCTGACCGCCGCCTCCACGTCGTTGATGCCCAGGTCGAGCAGCGCGCGCGCATGCGCAGCACCGTGGGCCGCCGTCGGCACCACCGCCTCCTCGCCCCCACCACTCATCGCCTCCATCGGCTCCCTCGGCTCCGCCGCGCCCCCGTCGCCCCTCGCCCCCGTGGTGAACGCGAGCACACACGCCAGCGCCAGCGCCGCCGCACCCGCGCGCGAGCTACACGACGGCATCGAGCTCAGCGGTCCGGTCAAACACGCGCTTCTTTGTGTCAGGATGAAGGCCAAAGGATCGATCGGTGACGAGCTGTGCTGAGTGCGCGACTACGACTACGACTAAACCCTAAACCCTAAAAGCCAAAATCACGACGAAACCCTAAACCTCCGAAAAAGCTTTACGGCGCCGAGCGCTATTGTAATTTAGGTTGACGCGCGCTGCGGTGCTCGTTGCTCGTAGTTGATAAAATGACTCCAGGAACCCCCCGCCCCATCTCCACGCAAGGTACCCTTCGAGGGGCCAACCGACGGAAACGCGCGAGGGTGGGTGGGGTGGGGCAGGAGGGAGGTGGGTGGGTGGGGTTGGGGCGGTGGGTCAGGGCATTGCACCAACAGCAGCAAAACGTTGAAACGATGAAAATCGTGGTAATAGGCGGCACGCAGGGCGGGGTCGGCAAGACCACGTTCGCAGTGGGGCTGATGGCGGCATTGCGCCAGCGGGGTTTGCGCGTCCAGGCCTTCAAGGTCGGCCCGGACTTACTGGACCCGCTGCTGCACGAGGCGGCGACGGGGCGCGCGTCGTTTAATCTCGACGGCTGGATGCTGTCACGCGAGTACAATCTGGCAGGGACGAGCACTCGTGCACTTGTGCCAACCACCGTCGTTTCACGCGCGCAATTGCGCAACCGCCAAAGCCGGTTTGCGCCTGGAGCCAAACCATAGGCGGCGGTGCGGGTTGCGCTGGTGTAAACCCTCCGCCGGGTCGCGCCGGCGCTGATTCGCGCGCCGTGGAGGGCCGCTCCCGACCGCACACTGGGAAGATTTTACGTACCCCTGCCACCCCTATGCCACCCTACGACACCCCTCTCGTACGACATCCCTGTGACACGCTTACACCCCTACGACACCCCTATTGACACCGCCATGGCAACCCAACGATACTGTATGCCACCTCTATGACACGCCCAGGATTGACGAGTCAATGCCAGGAGCTGCACGGGGCTAGGGACCCTGCGGAACGGGGTGCGTGCAGCGGCTGGCAGCGGGCGCTGATGTTGCGGTGGTGGAGGCAGGGGCTCACACTCGTTCATTATTCAGCTCAGCTTGAGCCGTTTCTGACACAAAAGCACACCCTCAGCACCTGCGGTATCCCCTACTACCCCCTAAACACCCCCGAAACGACCCCTAACTGCACCCCTGTCACACAGAAGGCGCTTAAGTTGAGCTGAAGAGTGGACGAGTGTAAGCCCCTGGGTGGAGGGTGCGGAGGGATTGTTCGACGGACGCGACGGCGAGGACGAGGGCTCCACAGGGCAGATCGCCAAGTGGCTGGGCGCGCCCGTCGTGCTCGTGCTCGACTGCGGCGCCATTCGCGCGCGCTCCGCCGCAGCTGTGCTCAAGGGCTACTTAGCATTCGACCCTGAGCTGTCAATCGCCGGAGTGGTGTTGAACAAAATAAAAGACGAGGCGCACACCAAGGTCATCAGGGACTCCATGGAGGCGGGACCTTACCAGGGGCTTACATTCGTCCACTATTGAGCTCAACTTGAGCCGTTTCTGACACAAAAGCACACCCTAAACACCCCTAATACCCCCTATCACCCCCTAAACACCCCCGGAAAAAACCGTAACTGCACCCCCTGTCACACAGAGGGCGCTGAAGTTGAGCTGAAGAGTGGACGAGCGTAAGCCCCTGCTTGCGCCCCCTCGTGCCCATGACTGCGCGCGCACAGCTGTACCAAGGTATCTGTACACAACCGCCGCGTCCTTCGCCCTGGCCTGGCCACTCATTCCCTGACTGTTTGCGCATAGTGTACCCGGTGCACACTGTACCTGACTGTTTGCTAATAGTGTAAGGGAACGGCACGTAAGGCCCTTCGCGCAGGCGAGCAACCTGGGGGTGCCAGTGCTTGGGGGGTTGCCGCGCGATGACACGGTGCAGGTGGCGGCGCGCATGTCGCCGCACTCCAGCGGTGAGCATTTGAATTTGAATTCGAATGCGACCGGGGGGGTGGCCGCGGCGCATTCTGCGGCGGCGAAAATGGCGGTTGCAGCGCTGCAGGCGGGCGGGGGGCGGAGCATCGGCGGGGGGGTGAGCGTGTCGAGCGCGGAGTCCAGAGGCGGCGGGGGGAGTGGGGAGTTCGTGAGCGGAATCGCCGCACAGCTGGCGCACATGGTAGGACAGTGCAGGTTGACCCGATGGAACCCGTGTTGGACGCGCCCGGAGTTAAGCTGTTGAAACCAAAACATGATAAACTGCTTTCAAATCATGCCAGCAATCTGAGCTTGCGCCGCTACAACATGGTGGAGACCAATGTGGACCTCAACGCGCTGCTCGCGGCGGCGCCGGATTTCGTTCCGGTCTCGCTCGACGTCAAGTCGGTCGTCGCCAGCTTCGAGACTCTCAGGCGAGCAGAGGCTGGTGCCTCGGCAGCGGTAGCTCCGGTGGAGGGAGAGGCCGATAGGGAGGGGCTGGCGGCGGGGGAGGGGGAGAACGGCACTCGGCTGAGATCGGGCGCTTCGAAGGGCTGCGCGGCCGCGGCCGCGGCCGCGGCCAGCTCACGCCATGGCTCCGCCGGTTCGGACAACGGTAGCCTAGCTGGTTCGAGCGACTGCGAAGGCGATGGCGGCGGCGGCGGCGGCTCCAGCGTTCTTTCGCACCCGCTGCGTGGAGGCCAGCCTCCCCCCAAAGACTTCGGGGGCAAAGACCTGAACCTGTTCCCCGTCATTCCCGAGTCTCCCCGGCGGAGCATGGACGTGTCCAGGTCTCAGTCCAGGCGAACCAGCATAGACACCAACGGGGGGGGCGGGGGGCGCACCCCCCGCGGCTCGCATAACGGCGGGGGCGGGGACGAGGGCGATGGTGGCCGCAGCGGTGGCGGCAGCGGTGGCGGCAGCGGCGGCGGCAACGGCGGGGGTGGCGGCAGCGGTGGCAGCGGTGGCAGCGGTGGGGGCGGGGGCGGTGGTAGCGGCGGGGGCGGTGGCGGTGGTATCTGCCGTGACCTGGTCGCCGCGATCCGCCCCGCGCTGCGTCTGGGCCGCGGCGTCACCGACAAGGCCTCCAATACCTTGCGCCGCTTCTCCAATGACCACAACGGCGCCAAGCACCCGATCCCGGTCCGCATCGGCATCGCGCGCGACGCCGCATTCTGCCACTACTACCGCGAGAACCTGGTAGGCCCAGACGGAATATGTATTTTCTTTGCCCAAATCCCCTGTGCTGAATTCCCCAAATTCAGCTTATTGTGATCGGATTATGCCAAATTATGCCCAATTATGCCAAAATTAATGCCGGCACATTCCGTACGGCCCTAGAACCTGGCGCTGCTAGAGGCGGCGGGAGCGGAGCTGGTCCCCTTCTCGCCGGTCGCCGGTGACTCACTGCCCTCGGGCTGCGCTGGCGTCATCTTCGGTGGTGGCTACCCGGAGCTCTTCGCATCGGAGCTCACGGGCAACCGGCAGGGGCGATCACGTGTCCACTGATAGGTCCGAGCAATGGCCGGTAAAGTGACCCCAGACTTTACCAGATCAGAGGGTTATGTTTTGATTTTAGGGGGGTATTAGAAGCTTCGTCTCGTGAAAATGAAACCCAAAGACCTAAACCCTAAACCCTAATGTACTTTTACAGTCTGTTAACTGGTAAATTCTTGGGTCACTTACCAGCCCTTGCTCGGACCTAAATGACCATGTCAACCTCACCCGTTTTTGTCGCTGAAACCACCCAATCTCCGACAAAGAATTCTCACGTCAAGCCGAGGAAATGACGAGTATAAGCCCCTGGTAAGCGGCCGCTGCGGATGGCGATCACTGCTTTCGCGGCGGAGGGAGGTGTGGTGTACGGCGAGTGCGGAGGGTTGGTTTATCTGAGCCAGAGCCTGACGCCCGCGGAGGGGACGGGTAGGCCGCCGAGGGCGATGTGCGGGCTCGCTCCGTTTGCCACGCGGGCAGTACCCGCGGGCAGGGGCTTACACTCGTCCACTTTTCAGCTCAACCTGGAGCCGTTTCTGACACAAAGTACACCGAAAATAACCCCTGGTACCGCCTGACACCTCCTAAAAATCCCACAATCACACCCCTGTCCCACAGAAAGCGCTTGCGTTGAGCCGGAAAGTGGACGAGTGTAAGCCCCTGCCCGCGGGGCGCGCGCCTTTGGTGGGTTATGCCACGGTGGCTATCCGCGAAGGATGTCCGCTGTTTCCAGCCGGGGCCAAGGCAGGGCCTGCCTTCGCAGTTTTCCAGGGTACCTCAAATGGCGGTCAACGTTGCGACCTTGAGTAAATAGACCGTCACATTTGCCATACAATGGCACAATATGGCGATTCGACCGTCTGTTTCTCAAGAATTCGCGTTCGCCATTTGAGGGACTCTGGAAAATTGCGAAGCCTTCCCTCTCGTACCCACACTGGTTGCTCGTGGTGTGCGATTGTACCCGGACACACTCGCCGCATCCAACGAACTCGCCTGGCCCCTCATTCCCTGACTGGCTGCTCATGGTGTACCAGTACACCAGTACCTGTACACACTCGCCGCATCGTCATCCTTGGCCTGGCCACTCACTCCCCCTGACTGTTTGCAACTGCAGCTGTGAACCCTAGACCCTACACCCTGAATCCTGAACCCTGAACCCTTTACTTAAACCCTAAACTCAGTGTACCGGTGTGCGGCCCTGTGGCAAGGTGCGCGGGCACGTGTTCCGGCACACGGTAGGGCGGTGCAGGCTGAGCCGATGAGACCCAAGTTGAAACCGCCTGGACCTAAGCACTTGAAACTTGAGTGTGGATATGCTGCTTTCAAATTCTGCTTTCAAATTCAACTTGCGCCACTACAACTCGGAGATTGTGAGCGAGCCTGTGTTGGTGCCCACCGCCAGCGGCGGGGGCGGGGGCGTGGAAACCGGGGAATGGCTCGCAGCGTACGACGTCACGCCGGGAGGCACGGGCGATGAGGATAAGAGTCGCGACGCCGACGCCGACGCCGACGCCGACGGCGACGAGGGTTCAACCTCTGACAGCAGCAGCGGGGGCGGCGGCGGCGGCGGGGGCGGCGACGGGGGCGGTGGGGGTGGAGGCGGAGCCGGAGGCGGAGCCGGAGGCGGGGGCGGGGGCAGGGGCTTATAATCGTTCCCATTTCAGCTCAACTTGAGCTCTTCCGTCCACTGTATGACCCAGCTTAACTCATGAATGTTTCCTCCAGCTGCTCAAGTTGAGCTCTAACGTGAACGAGTGTGAGCCCCTGGGCGGGGGTTTTGGGAGCCTGCCGAGCGTGGACGAGATGAGCAACGCGGGCGGCAGCGGCGGGGGGCGGGGTAGCTGCAGCTCAGATCTGTCAGGGTCGGGTAGATCATTCCGAGATTCCAGTTCCAGTAGTAACGTGGGCGGCGCCGTGGGGGGCGGTGCGGGCGGCGGCGGCGGCGAGGGCGGCATGGGGAAGATCGAGGGTTACGCCTGGCAGGGGGTGCCCTAACCCCTGTACACCCCATATACACCCCATATATACCCCCTATACACCCCCTATACACCCCCTATACACCCCCTACACACCCCCTATACACCCCTTATACACCACCTGTACACCCCCTATACACTCCCTATACACCCCCTTCGGAACAAGCACTCGACCGATGTTGAATGACTTGAATCTCCTCCTCATCCTCCTCCCCGCGTCTTTATGAGCATTCACCCTGTGGGTAAGTGGGTAAGTCATGCCCCAAACTCGGTCGAGTGCTTGTTCTTAATGACCCTGCTGCATGGCGGAACGTGCTGATGAGTTATGTGCACTTACACTTCGGGGATCATCCGGGATTCGCGCAGAGTTTCGTGGAGGCGTGCCGGGGGGTGCCGGCGGCGGCGGCGGAGGCGGCGCTTGAGGCAGGGGCTTACACTCGTTCGTCCACTTTTCGGCTCAACTTGAGCGCTTTGTATGGGATAGGGGGTGCGCGTAGGGGTTGTGTGCTCCATCTTAAGGGGGTGTTAGGGGGTGTTTAGGGTGTGTAAGGTGTTTTCTTGTGACAGACACGGCTCAAGTTGAGCTGCGAAGTGGACGAGTTTAAGCCCCTGGCTTGAGGCGGCAGCAGCAGAGCGCAAGACGCACGGCGCGATGCCGCCGCCGCCGCCGTTGTCGCCGTTGCGCTCCAAGAGCCTCGGCTCCGACTTTCAAAGCGAACTCATTGGCGGCGGCGGGGGCGACGGCGGCGGCGGCGGCGGCGGCGGCGGTGGGGTTTGGGGTGGGGGTGAGGGCGCGGGCTCGCCTCACCTGCATGACGACGCCAAGGGGTTCAACCCCAACGCCTTCAACATCAACGCCTTCAAAGGCAACGGCTCACAGCTCTCCCCGTCGCCGCCGCGCATCAGCTTCGACGACAGCCCGTCTCCTTCCGGCAAGTCCTTGAGCGGAACAGGCGGCAGCATCGGCGCCGGCGGCAGGGGCTTACACTCGTCCACTTCTCAGCTCAACCTAAGTGGTTTTGGTCACACCTCCCCGTGTCCCCCTGTCTAATAGACTGGGGAAAAGTCATGCATCCAACGTATCCAACAAAATGTGCTTACGTTGAGCCGAAAAGTGGACGAATGTAAGGCCCTGGCCGGCGGTGGCGGCACCGGCGACCTCAACGGGCACGGTCACGGTGCAAGTGCCAACGGAAGCGGCCACAGCGACGTGCACGGCAGCTCACTCCCAGGCCCCGGAACTCCTGGATGGCGCGGGTTTGTTATCGGGTTTGGTACCGGCCCCGGGAGTGGAAGCGGCGGCGGCGGCGTCGGCGGCGGCGGTGGCGGCGGTGGCGGCGGCGGCGGCGGCGGCGGCGGAAAGCATCGGCGCGCGGCGAGTGTGGACCACATCACCGGCGGGTAGGGCATGGCACCACATTACCCTTCACGTCACGCAAACGCGTTATGAACCCTCGTTTCTTGGGTCAGATGCCAATCTAGGACGTGTTCCTCCCCAAACCCTAAACCCTAAACCCTAAACCCTAAACCCTGAACTCCAATATTTGGCAGGCTCTGGCGGTGGGTATCACTCTCCGAGCTCATTGGGTAAGAGCCAGTCGGTCGGCTCCTCGCTCAATGGCTGGAGCAACCTCATGGGGCAAGTCACCGGCAAACAGTTGGGGGGCAGTGTCCCCAGCGGCGGTACCCTAAGCGGCATGCATCGCTCCTTATCCGTTCCGGATTATCTGGACCACGAGGCGTCGCTGTCCTTCGGCGCCGGCGAGGTAGGGCGGTGCAGGTGGACCCTATGAAGCCCGGCGTTGATAGCGCCTGGATCTAGGTTTTTGAAACTAAATTGTGATGGACTGCTTTCAAGTTTCGCTTTCAAAATCAACTTGCGCCGCTACAGCGAGGACGGCGGGTCCGGCCTCATGCACGGCGACGGCCACCTGCACGGTGCGCTGGTGCACATAAACCCTAAACCCTAAACCCAAACCCTAAACCCTAAACCCTAAACCTGGTGCACTTGAAACACCCCAAACCAATGTTGAAAGCGCGTGATTTCCGCGCTGGAAACTGAATCACCATGGACTGCTTTCAAATTTCCTTTAAGCGCATGATTTTTGCGCTTTGATACTGAATCAACATGGACTGCTTTCAAATTTCCTTTCAATCTGAACGAACTCGCGCCCCTATAGCACGGCCCGGCGTTCGTGCCGCAGCCGGCGCCCAGCCGAACGTGTTCCATCGCGTCGCTGACGCCGGCGGCCACGGTAGGCCGGTGCAGATTGACCCTATGAAACCCACGTTAAAAGCGCCTGGAACTAAGCGCTTGAAACTGAAAAACGATGAACTGGTTTAAGGTTTGCTATCAGATTCAAGTTGCGCCGGTACACCACGGAGATCATCCACGCGCTGGGGTTGCAGTCACGCCTCGTGTGCGTCACCGACCGGCAGGGGCTTACACTCGTCCACTTTTCGGCTCAACGTAAGCACATTTTGTTGGATACGTTGGGTGCATGATTGTCCCCCAGATTATTAGACAGGGGGATACCGAGAGGTGTGACCAAAACGGCTTAGGCTGAGCTGAGAAGTGAACGAGTGTACGCCCCTGCCGACCGGTGCGACTTCCCCTCCACCGTGGCTAGCTCCTACCCCATAGTGCTACGCTCCCGCTCAACCTGGTAGGGCGGTGCAGCTTGACCCGATGAAATCCACGTTGAAACCGCCGGGATCTAAGCCCTTGAAACTGAAACATGGAGTACCGGCTTTCAAGTTTTGCTTTCAACTTCAACTTGCGCCACTGCAACCTGGGTGCAGCCCGACGCGTCTGGCGAGACCAGCACCTCCACCGCCGCCGGCACCGCCACCGGTAGGGCGGTGCAGGTTGACCCTATGAAACTCAAGTTGAAACCGCCTGGAATTGAGCACTTGAAACCACAATGTGATGAACTGGTTTCGAACTTTGCTTTCAAGACCAACTTGCGCCGCTACACACCGGCACCATTGCGCTCAACAGCGTACACCGCCGCCCGTCGATTGGGTCTGCTATCGCCGAGGCGGCGGCGGGGGCGGGTGCGGGGACGGGGGCGGGGGTGGGCCCGCGGAGTCCGACCGCTTCGAGCTGTCCGTCCGACCATAACACTCCAGGCAGAGCTCGGCAGATATTGCTCGCCACGTCATAGTATCCATTTTTTACTCGAGAAACGAGGGTTTAAATGTGTCAAAGGATTCGTTTTGAATAGGCCGATTTCGATACATCGCTTCCCGCCCGAGCGCTGACGCTTTGTCCGCAACTCTGTATGGGCAGTCAACCTGGCGCCCGCTTTACCGCGCGGAGCGCTGATGCTTTGCCCGCAACTCTGTATGAGCGTTTCACCCAGGCGATATACCGAAATCGGCCTATTTTGTGGGTGACCCTAAACCCGGGAGTGTCCGTGGACGTGGAGTGGCTGCGGCGCGTGCGGCCGGGGCTGGTGCTGACGCAGGACGCGTGCATGGCGTGCGGCGAGTGTGGCAGGGACTTACACTCGTCCAGCTCAACCTGATCCGTTTCTGACACAGAATAAACCCAAAGTGACCTCTGATGACCCCTGACACCTCCTAAACAACCCCTATCCCACAGAAAGCGCTTGCGTTGAGCTGAACACTGAACGAGTGTAAGCCCCTGGAGTGCGGCGGCGACAACAGTGTCATCGCCCGGGCCTTGCTATCCGCCGGTATCCTAGGCCACAGCCGCAGGGGCAGCGAGGATGCGGGCACACAGACCAACGGCGGGAGCCCGACTAGCCCTGGGAGCCCTGATTCGCCCTATGCAGTTGGGTACGGCGGCGGTGGAGGCGGGAACGGGGGCGGTGGAGGCGGGGTTCTGGCAATGGACCCACAACGGCTGAGCGAGGTGCTGGACGTGATCACACAGGTAGGGCGGTGCAGGTTGACCCTATGGAACCCGAGTTGAAACCACCTGGCACTAAGTGCTTGAAAATAAAATATGATGAACCGCTTTCAACTTTTGCTTTCAATTTCAGCTTACGCCGCCACACACAGGTGGGGACGGCGACGGGGGAGGAGGACGCGGCGGTGGCGCTGGTGGGGTCGTTGCGCGCGCGGCTGCGGGCCGTGGCCGCCGCAGTGGTAGGGTGGTGCAGGGTGACCCTATCAAACCCAACATGAAACCGCCTGGAACTAAGCGCTCGAAACTGAAATGTAATGATTTGGTTTCAAGTTTTGCTTTCAATTTCAAGTTGTGGTGCTACAGCGTGGGCGGCGCCGGCCGGCGGCCGCGAGTGCTGTCCCTGGAGGGGCTGCGCCCGCTGGCAGTGGGCGGGCACTGGCTGCCGGCAGGGGCTTGCACTTGTCCACTTTTCAGCTCAACGTGAGCACTGTTAGTTCCATGTGGTGGGGTGCTTTGCTGGTTTCACTGACAAAAACGGCTCAAGTTAAGCAAAGATGTGGACGAATGTAAGCCCCTGGCTGCCGGAGATGAAGGCGCTGGCCGGCGGAGTGGACGACCTGCAAGAACCCGGCGCACCCGCCGAGCGCCTCCGGTGGGAGCAAGTGCTGTCGTACGCGCCCGAAGTGTTGATACTGGCGCCGTGCGTGGCGTGGTCCCCCGAGCAGACACTGGCGGAGCTGGACCGGCTGGCGGCGCAGCCCGGGTGGTGGGCGCTGCCGGCCGTGCGCCACCGGGAAGTGTACATCGTGCACCACGTGCTGTTCAGCCGCGCCGGGCCGCGACTGGTCAACGGCAGGGGCTTACACTCGTTCCCATTTCCGCTCAACTTGAGCTTACTTTGCCCCTTTCCGCTCGACTTAAGCTTACTTTGTCCCCCAAACAACCCAAGCCAACCCGTGGATGTGTCTCAAGGTGCTCAAGTTGAGCTCTAACAGGAGCAATGTGTCCCCGAAGGTCCTCAAGTTGAGCTCTGAAGTGAGCGAGTGTAAGCCCCTGGTCAACGGCGTGGAGCTGCTGGCCAAGATGCTGCACCCAGCGCTGGCGTCCGACGTGGCCATGGCCGAGGACTGCTACGTGTTGAAGCTGAACCTGGAGCGCGGCCGGCAGTGCCGCCCGCGCCAGTTCCGGGACTTTTTCAAGCCCTGGGGCGGGTCCGGGGTCAGCGGGGCCGAGTTTGGTGAGTCGGGTCGGGGAAGGCGGCCTTCGTTCACCGATCAGGGTGAGATTGAATCGAGGGATGGGCCGCCGCTGTAGTGGATGAGTGAGTCGACGTGACCGGTCACCGGGCAATGCAGCCGCCGCTCTAGTATATTGGGAAGTTGATGTGACCGGGGGACGTTGTATTTCGTTTTTAGAGTAGCGCGCCTGGATGAATACATCACGCACGTTGTGACAAGGCCGTCCAACTCCTCACAACCTGGCGCGTCGCTGGAACATACAGCGTGCATGGCGTCGAGAAGATGGCGTTGCGGCGTCCTTGCCAGACCACAGACGCAGCGCGGCGGCACCGACGCGCGCGAATCGCACTTGAAATAAGTGGGTTCAGATCGTATGGGTTTTCGTGGTCAAGGCGGCCAGGGGAGGGGTCGCCAGATATCGAAAATCGGAAATACCCCGTGGCTGTCTCGTCGAACCCATCCGGGTAGCACGCCAACTAGCACTGCCAGGTGGCACACACGAGTTGGATGTTGGATTCTTATCACTCCATCCAGCCCGTCCGCCGCCCCCACGCGCTTTCTATGCTCTTTGTGACATTGCGTCGTGGCCTTGCGGGGAAACAGAAGACCTTCCTCGCGGTATTGAAGAGCCTCGGGCTGAAGAGACCGAACCACGAAGTGGGCGTGCCTAACAACCGCGGGATCCGGGGGCAGATTGAAAAGGTGAGCTCTTCTCCGATTGAGGGGGTGGGGGCTTGAGGGTGCGCCGGGGAGCGGCGGCAGCCGGCTCAAGCCCGTCCCGTTCGGAACGCGCACGATGCACGATGCGATGCCCACGCGTGGTGTTCGTGTGCGTTTCCGCATCCTCAGCGTCCTACGGATGGACCTGCCGCCGCCCCCCACCCCGTCTTTGTTTCATTTGGTTCTCGCCGTTCTTCGTTCTCATCTCAAACATCCCTTCACACACTGACATATTCTTACTTTGTTGTCCAGGTTAAGCACCTCGTGTCCGTCGAGACGGCGCTGCAGCGTGAAGTTCGCCTCGCCGCGCACGCTGTTAAGATCGCGCCGCGCCCCCCCCTCATTGTGAACCACTAGAGAGGTTACCTCGCGTCGTATCGTCACCGCAGACCACACAGACCAAGAAAAAAGGGAAAACCCCAAACCACGACTAGTATGTACGCCGTCGGCGCCCCGAGCAGTCTGGTCGCCGCCCCCTGCGCGAGATCGGGCGTCGGGCGCGCGCGGAAGGTGGCGGCCCGCGGCGTGACTGACGCGCTCCGGAGACGCACCGTGACGAACGTCGTCGCGCCCAGCATGTCCTCCGCCACCTCCAACAGGTGCGTCCCTGTCCCTCGCATCATTCCACGAGTCCCCCGTGTAAACCCTGCCCCCACGACCCACATGCATCCTGTCACTCTGCCTATAAACGAACACACCACCTGACCCCTCGCCTTGCAAGTGAGACCGCGCAACCCAATCACACCGCCCCTACCACCTCGCCGTGTAATCTAACACTGCACCCGACGACTTACATCTTTGAGTGTACGGGTGTTGCCCTGCCAACCTCGCACACACAACACCTGCCACGCCGCCTGACGTCGAAGCAACCCTATCCGCTCTCTCTCTGCAATTCAGGGAGCCGTCTGACGCGGTGATCGAGCTGCTGACCGCCGCCACCGGCGTGGCATTCGACGTGGACAGCACAGTAGGGCGGTGCAGGTTGAAACCAGCTGAAACCCGAGTTGAAAGCGCATTGGTTTTGTAAATGGGGGAGGCCCCCTATGGACCATGATTTCCTCACTCTGATAAATGGCGGAGGCCCCCTTTGCACCGTTCAGTTCAGCGCTTGAAAGCAAAATGTGATGAGCCGCTTTCAAACCTTGCTTTCAACTTCAACTTGCGCCGCTACAGCACGGTGTGCACGGACGAGGGCATCGACGAGCTCGCCGCATTCCTGGGCAAGGGCGACGAGGCGGGGCCCAACGGATGCCACCTGTCGCTGTCGCTCGCCACGTCATCCACCGCGTTGTAACTTGTTACCCGTCGTGTTCTTGCGTTGAGTGGCACCGCATGACGCGGCGAGTTGCGTCACACCCTGTGACGCGGCGATCGTAACATGCACCGGGACACAACCCTAAACCCTACATTCTAAATTCTAGATACTAAACCCTAACCCCAAACCCTAAACCCCGAACCCGTAACATGCACCGGGACACTACGACAAGGTTGCGCAGATGACCGCCAAAGCGATGGGCGGCGGGATTGGTTTCCGAGAAGCTTTAGAGATGCGGCTCCAGGTGATGCAGCCCACGCGACAAGCCGTGGAGGAATACGTGGCGAACAACCCGCCCAAACTATCGCCCGGGATTAAAGAGCTGGTCGTCGCGCTGCGCGGTGCGGGCAAGACGGTGTACCTGGCAGGAGCTTACACTCGTTTACTTCTTGGCTGAACTTGAGCGTTTTATATGGGATGAGGTGTGCGCGTAGGGGTTGTGTAGACCGTGTGAAGCAGGTGTTACATGGTGTTTAGGGTGTGAAGGGTGTTTTTGTGTGTCAGACACGGCTCGAGTTGAGCTGAAAAGTGAACGAGTGTAAGGCCCTGGTACCTGGTGTCCGGCGGGTTCCGGCAGATGATCGCACCCACGGCTACGCTGCTGAATGTCCCGCTGGAGAACGTCTTCGCCAACCTCATCCTCTTCAACGACGACGGCTCCTACGCTGGGTACGGCCACATACGAGTGCACTCTTTAGATAATGTTTCGTACCGGCCCAGTAACCGGGAAACCAGGCGTGTTTTGGGAGCGTACCTACGCTAAAATCGCCCAAAATTGAACAAAACCGTTGAAAATCGCCGAAACTCGCCTGGTACAGAGACCTCAGAACCTCCGGAATAACTAGGGTGCGTACATGGCTCGGAACATTATTTAAAGAGTGCACTCGTAGGTGATTACTTTCCACGTCCATCTGTCCCACAGTTTTGTTGTCAACCACATGTCATTGCTTTCCTCGTCATCTACCACGTCGTAAACTCTCGTTTATCAAATTCAATGACATCCCAGAAGGTCATCTACCACCACGTCATAGACTCTCGTTTGTCGAGTTCAGGGTTACCCTTCGACGTCGTCTACCATGGTGTGTACCCTCGTTCGTTTATTGCAACGATTGTGATCCTATGACGTAGTGTATCGGTGTACCAATATTTACTCAACAGCTTGCCACGTCACAGGGTGCCACAACGTGCTGAGTGTTGGCCCCTGTTTCATTTGAAACATGCCCCCCTGTTCAATCTGACCCCCTGTATGCCAGTTCATACTATGACGTGGCGAGCGTAATTAACATGGCCTTAGCGCGGGGTTCAACCCCGAGGAGTTCACGTCCGCGGCAGGGGCTTACACTCGTCCACTTCTCAGCTCAACCTGAGCCGTGTCTGAATCTCAAAACACCCCCTAAACCCCTAAACACCCTCTCCCCTCCTGCAACAAATATCCCCTAAGCACCCCATAAATATCCCCTTGTCCCACAAAAGCGCTTACGTTGAGCTGAAAGGTGGACGAGTGTCAGCCCCTGGTTCGCGGCGGGCGGCAAGGCGGAGGCGGTGAAGCACATCAAGGCGGCGGACGCGCACGCCGTCATGGCCATGGTAAGGCGTTGCAGGTTGAAACCAGCTGAAACCCCAGTTGAAAGCGCGTTGGTTTCGTAAACGGGGGAGGCCCCCTATGCACCATTATTTCCTCACTCTGATAAATGGGGGAGGTCCCCCATGCACCATTCAGCGCTTGACAGTAAATATGATGAAGCGGTTTCAAACTTTGCTTTCAATTTCAATTTGCGCCTCTACACCATGGTGGGCGACGGCGCCACGGACCTAGAGTCCCGCGCGCCCGGCGGCGCCGACGTCTTCGTCGGATACGGCGGCGTGCAGGCAGGGGCTTACACTCGCCCACTTCTTAGCACAACCTAAGCCGTTTTGTTCAGTGAGCCGTTTTATGTATAGTTTGTGGCGAGTTATGACTCGTCCATCTAATGAAGGTACGACGTGTCCCACAAAACGTGCTTGCGTTGAGTCGAGATGTGGACGAGTGTAAGCCCTTGCGTGCAGGTGCGGAAAGCCGTGGAGGAGGGCGCTGATTGGTTCGTCTCCGACTTCGACGGCTTCATCCAAGTGGTCCAAGGGAAGCGCAAGTGAGCCGGTGCCGGTCATCTTACTGAAATATGGTAGCGGTCCTGTTACCGAAATAATGCGCCAGTAGCGTGCCTGTTAGCTCTTTTGAGATATGATAGCGGTCCTGGTCTACTGAAATAAAATCTTGTTCTGTTAAACTCTGCTCTGTTGTTTAAAAAAATGATGCGCAATGCGCGCGACTAACCTTCCTTTAGCTTCTTTCCTACACGAATACACAACCATCGAGATGTGGTCTAACACCAACGAGATCGGTGGACCCGTCAGCCTAGTCTTTATTCAGCCTAGTCGTATTCACACACACACTCACCACGCGAGACATCGGGTCGTCATCCTACTCCCCGTACCCTCCGTCTCTCCCTGACCCCCTGACCTCCGCTAGACTAGATCAGACATTGGTCAGTCTCTCAGCCAATCACAGGACACACAATGAGCGCGAGTCACACGAACATTGAGATTACATGTCGAAGCTCTTGACGTACTTGATCTTCAGCGTCATGCCCTTGTAGCAGTGACGAGGACGATCATGCTCGCCGCCTCAAAGGATGCGGTTTAGGGTTTAGGGTTTAGAGTTCAGGAGGTGGGGTTTAGGGTCTTGGGTTTCGGGTCAAAGGATGTCAATTTTACTCAAGACACGAGAGTCTCAAGTGCATGTGCGTTGGGCGAGTAGATCGTCTCGCTCGCAGAGGGTGTGGTGGATGACGTGGTGAGCACCAGTACACCATGTGGTGGATGATGCGGCGAGCACCGCTATTCAATGAGGTGGATGATGAGGCGAGCACCAGTGCACTGTGTGGTGGATGACGTAGCGAGCACCAAAAAACTATGTGATGGAGGACGTGGAGAGCACCGGCACACTATGTAGTGGATGACGTGGCGATAAGCGGAACACTGCGCAGTGGCTGACGTGGCGAGCATCACACCATATCCTGGTACCTAAACCCTAAACCCTAAGATCTAAACCCAAACCCTAAAGCATGACATGATATCCTGGTCCCCGCCTTGTAGTCGGGCACCTTGTCGAAGGACTTCACGGGGCACTCCAGCGTGTAGGGCCAGGTACGAGTGGACTCTTGCAATGATGTTCCGTACTGAGTGTGTTTGGGACTGTAAAAGTACTTTAGGGTTTAGGCTTTAGGTCTTAGGATCTTAATTTCACGAGACGATCCCCGTAATACCGCCCCAATACCCCCCTAGAATCAAAATATGCCCCACTTAACTTGTAAATTGTGAGGTCACTTTACCAGCCCTGGCTTGGACCTACAGGTACACGATGAGCGAACAGTAAGATGTACGATAGACGGCACCCCACCAGCGCGAAGCGGTCCTTGGCCAGCACGATCTTGCCGGACTTGTCGCTCTTGACCTCCACGGCCAGGTTGACCTTCTCGGGCAGAGGGTAGGACATGGTGCCGGTGAACGCCGAGGCGGACTTCGCCAGGTTGTACTCGCTCCCGCGGGTATGGCCCCATATCAAATTTGAGATAGATGTTTAGGATATGACAAAAGTGCGTGAAACCAATTAGATACTTAGCAACAAGTAGTACTAAGTCGTCCAAGGAGCGTTCTGATTGGTCGAGCGGGCACTGAGTCAGACTAAGGAGCACTAAGTCAGACTAAGTGTCTAAGTGGTTTGGCGCAGGTTGTCATACATTTGACGAACCAAAACTGAGTGGCATGATATGAGGTAGAATGGCTTTACTGGCGTGGAAGAGACGGGGCCTCACTTGAGGGCGAGGGACGCCTTGTCGAGCTTGCCGGCGAGCGTGAGGATGGCGGTGTCTTTGCCGGTGTCGTATTCCATGACGGGCGTCACGCCCTTCATCGCCGGCGCCTTCACGCAGGGGCTTACACTCGTCCACTTCTCAGCTCAACCTGAGCCGTTTCTGACACAAAATACACCCTGAACATCCTCTAATACCCCATAACACCTGCTAAACACCCCCTAAGCAACCACTAAATGCACCCGCTATCCCACAACAAGCGCTTACGTTGAGCCGAAAAGTGGACGAGAGTAAGCCCCTACCTTGACGGCCAGCTTGAACACGTCCTTGGTGCTGGCCGTGCGCTTGGTCGCGGTGTTGCCCTTCATGATGAAGCTGCCGGTCACGTCCAGCTTCTTGCCGCCCACCTGGACGGACTCCTTCATCACCACGCGGGGCGCGAACTTGGACTCCTTCATCATGTCCACGTTGTCCAAGAACAGCGTCACGCCGTGGTTGGTGGCCGCCGCGTTCACCTCTCAGCAGGGGCTTACACTCGTCCACTTTTCAGCTCAACCTAAGCCGTTTGGTCGCGCCTCCCGGGGGTCCCCTGTCTAATAAACTGGTTGAAAATCATGCAGCCAACGTATGCCACAAAATATGCTTACCTTGAGCCGAAAAGTGAACGTGTGTAAGCCCCAGCCTCGCAGCGGGTCACCGTGCCGGACAGGCCATCCTGTGTGAAGGAGGGGAATTCAGCCGTCAGCGGGGCGTCAATAATAATCCACAGCTCTGAAAGCAGTACGATTACGACTGTTCAGCCGGTGGCGATACCAAACAGGGAGGAACCGTATGAAGCGAATGCGTGGCAAGGGAGTTGAATCCTCTGTGGAACAGTAGTCGCTGGTCGTTTACGTATCCAGTGTAAAATGTTCTAGCAATACCACTGTCATGCTTGGCGGGAAGGTGCTCGTACATTTCACACAGATGCAGCTGACAGGCGCGGTGACAGCAGCAGATGGATCCGCACGCACACGAATAGTGTTCTCACCAGGGGGGCTTACACTCGTCCACTTTTCAGCTCAACTTGAGCCGTGTCTGACCCAAGAAATCACCCTACACACTCTAAACACCCCCTAACACCCCATTGATACGGGCTGCACAACCCCTTACGTACACCCCCAATCCCATGAAAAGCGCTCGAGTTGAGCTGAGAAGTGAACGAGTGTAAGCCCCTCGTTCTCACCTTGGTGAGTTCGCCGAAGACGGGCGCGACGGACGCGGCGAGCTTCCAGCCGGACACCAGGGGCTTACACTCATCCACTGTTCGGCTCAACATAAGCACATTCTGTGGGATACGTTGGGTGCATGAATTTCCCCCAGTCTAGTAGACAGGGGGACGGGGAGGGTGTGACCAACACGGCTTAGGTTGAGCTGAAAAGTGGACGAGTGTAAGCCCCTGCCGGACACGGTGGTGGTGGAGGCGAGCTCGAAGGTGCCGAACTTCGCCGCGGGCTTGCTGGTCAGGTCCGCGCGCGTGTTCAGGGTCACCTTCGGCATCGTGTCTGCGGGGTACCACGCCAGGGAGGAGGAGGAGGCGGCGAGTGTCAGCGTGGGCGGCGCACGGTAGGTACACTGTGAGCAAACTCCAGGGATCGAGTGGCGCCGGCCGGGAGGAGGATGCGGCGTGTGTGTACGAGTATAATAGGTACATCGGTCCAGTATGATTGACATGGGAACGTCCGGGGGTAAGCGACGCCGAAGCTGCGCGATCAAGGCACCCCGAGGCACCCCGAGGCTCCCCGAAGGCATCCGAGGCACCCCGGAATCGTGACGAGCAAGGTTTGTGGAAAATTAAAACGTCATTTGTCGGGAACGCCAATTTCGCAGGTGAGCGCTCGGCGAGGCAAGCAAGGGAAGGATGGGGGCGGGGGGGCGGGGGGTTGGAGCGCTAACCTGTTGGGAGAGGGGGAGGGGTATAGAATGTGCGGAGCGTTTGTGGAGTGAGGCGATGGCGGCGTGCGATGGTGAGGAAGCGTCGCGTCAAGGGGCTGACTTGACAGAATCCGGAGTCTTCAAGATTTGCCGACCGCGCGCTTGATCGCTGGTCGTTGCGCTTGAAAGTTGAAACCAACAAGCCGAAAGCCATCAATGACTGTCGATCGAATGAACGGATCTCCATGATGGTTGATGTAGTGACACCGCCGACCGGTCTACCGACGAAAGTGACGATGGTCAGGGTCTTCAGGCATCCACTTTTCAGCTCAACCTGAGATGTTTTTGTCCCAGGTACCACCCGACGTATTATACAAAACGTGCTTACGTTGAGCTGAAAGATGGACAAGGCCCGCGGTGGACCGGTGGTGCTGTTCTCGTCGTGCTGGCGGCTTGCAAATCGTGAAAACCCTGTTCCCAAGAAAAAGTCAGTTTGCCTTGCTCGCTAACGCCGAGCAAGCGCGGCGAGCTCGCGCCCTTTCTGTTGTTTTCGAAACCCGTCTGTCGCGGGTAGGTAGCGAGGCATCCCCGCCGCGCGCCGATGGCCGACCCGCCCGTGCCGCCGCAGGTACGCATGGTACCGCGCCCAGGGGATTAGGGTAAAAGCTCGCCTCAAGATTCCCCATTTCGGGTTCGACCAATCCCACACGACTGGCGCTCGGCGAGTGGAGTAGGCACCGCACGGACGAGGACGCGGTGGATCTAGCGGGTCTCGCGCGGGCCTGGATCCTCCGAGGGCGCCGGGGAATCGGGGCGTCGCGCACTCCCCGTTATTGGACGGCTACCACGTTCCCACCCCTCCCTATCCAGCCATCTACGAGTAACCGACACGTCCACATCTCCGTCTAGGCACCGCAGCAACAGCGGGCAATCGTCCCGCCCGTTGGTTTGTCCCGCGCTCCAACGCCGGTGGCTGACACAACGTATATCGTATCGTTCCCTGCGGACCACAGGTGGCGGGCGCGTCGGGAAGCACGCACGGCGTAGAGCTGGTGGGCGGCGCGGCGGCGGGGGGCGCGAGCGGCGGCGGCCCCGGCGCGGCGATGGGCGGAGCTGCAGGGCAGCGAGCGGATGGGCATGGGCAGGCGGCGGGCGCGGCGGCGGCGACGGGCGCCGCGCGGGCACCGCTGCCGCCGGTCGTCAGCAGCTTCTCGGGCGACCAGCTCGGGCGCCTGCGGCAGCAGATCGCGGTGTTCAAGAAGATAAAGAAGGGCGAGTTCGACTTCCCGTTCCCGGGGCGCCCCGACGCCACCGCGGCGCTCGGCGGGCATGGGCAGCAACAGCAGATGCAATTGCAGCAGCAGCAGCAGCAGCAGCAGCGTGCGGCGGCGCCGGTGGGATTCGCGGCAGCGGCGGCGGCGGCGCAGCGCAGCGGTCTGCCGGGCATGCCCGTTCACAACCAGGGCGCGGGCGGCGCGGGCGTGCTCCCCGGCCGCCCCATGCAACAGATGCCGCCGGGGCAGCCCCAATACCAACAACAGCAAATGCCGCCGCCGCCGCAGCAGCAGAAACCGGCGCCGCCGCCCAAGAAGACGTACAACAAGCAGCCCAAGCCGAACTACCCGCAGCCGCCGCCGCAATCCGTCCTGTCGTGGCGCACCAACCTGCCGTCGCAGCGCCCGCTACCGGCGAACCTGACGGCGATGCCGCCGTGGGTCCACGCGCCGTCGCGGCCGCTGTACGAGGTCGCCATGGATGCCGCGCCGGCCGACGCGCCCGGGCGGCAGTTCGGGTGCTCGCCCACGCCGGTTGTGTGCGACGTGCGGGCGCTTCTGGAGGGTGAGGCGACGCGGCAGTTGGCGGCGCGACGGCGGCGGCGGCTCGTCGAGGTGCAGGGGGAGCTGCGTCGCTTGGACGAGGGCGACGCGGCAGGGGCTTACACTCGTCCACTATTGAGCTCAACTTGAGCCGTTTCTGACACAAAAGCACACCTTAAACACCCCAAATGCCCCTTACCACCCCCTAAACACTCCCGAGACAATCTCTAACTGCACCCCCTGTCACACAGAAGGCGCTTAAGTTGAGCTGAATAGTGGACGAGTGTAAGCCCCTGCGATGCGGCTGTGAGAGAGGGTGTTGCGATGGGAGGCGGCGGCGGCGGCGATGGACGTGCGCTCGGCGGGGCTGGCGCCAGCGTTATCGGCAACGGCGTGCGTGTGGTGGAGGGAGATGATGGGGGTGGGGGGGGTGGGGGTGGTGACGTGGGAGTGAGCGAGGCCAGTGTGTTTGCGCGGCGGCGGCGGCTGCAGGTGGAGGAGCGGTCGCTGCGGCTGGTGGGTCTGCAGGACTCGGTCCGCGCGGGCCTGGTCCGCGAGCAGCGCGAGCTCATGGCGCTGGGCGAGCGGCCGTACAGGAAAGTGGTCCGCGAGGGCGAGAAGCAGCGCGCGGACCTGGCCAAGGACGAGATGAAGCGCGCGCGGCAGGAGAGGGAGGCGCACTTCAAGGCAGGGGCGTACACTCGTCCACTATTCAGCTCAACTTCAGCCGTTTCTGACACAAAAGCACACCCTGAGCAACCCCAATACCCCATGCCACCCACTGAGCACACCCGAAACAACCCCAAACTGCACCCCCTGTCACACAGAAGGCGCTTAAGTTGAGCTGAAGAGTGGACGAGTGTCAGCCCCTGCTTCAAGGAGATCAAGGCGTGGCGGAGCAAGATCAGCGACGATGCCTCCACGCTCAAGGAGCTGGCCAAGGAGCGCAACCGCCAGGCAGGGGTTTCACTTCTCAGCTCAACTTGAGCGCTTTGCATGGGATAGGGGGTGCGCATAGGGATTGTGTAGCCGTTTTAAGGGGGATGGTAGGGGTTGTTTATGGTGTGTAGGGTATTCTTGTCCGTCAGACACGGCTCAAGTTGAGCTGAAAAGTGAACAAATGTAAGCCCCTGCCTCCAGGTGTCCAAGCTGCACGAACGCATGCACAAGGACTGGATGCGGCGGCAGCGCGCCGCCGCCGACGCCGCCGCCACCGCCGCCGCCGCGCAGGCCGGCGTCGCCACCAACGCAGACTACCAAAAACGCGTGGAGGCGCTAAAAAATAACGACATGGAGGCGTATCGTGAGTTGCTGGCAGAGGCGCGCGGACGGGAGGGGACAGTGGTGGGCGGCGCCGGTGGGGGAGCGGCGGGCGAGGCGGGGGGGGGGGCGGGCGAGGGCGTAGCAGCGGACGCCCGCTTCGCGAGCTTACAGGAGTTTTTGGAAAAGACAGAGGAGTATCTGCAGAACCTGGGGGGGAAGATCGCGGCGACCAAACTGTCGACGCAGCGGCAGGAAGCGGCGGCGGCGGCCGCGGCGGATGCGGAGGCCAGGGGGCTATCCGAGGTGGGGTGCTGCGAGTTGAAACCCGTGTTGAACCCCGCGCCTGGTTCCCGCTCCTGAGACTAAACGATGATCCCCCCACCGCTTCTAAAGTTTTGCTTTCCATCATAACTTCCGCCGCTACAGCGAGGAGGAGATTCTGGAGGCGGCGGAGGCGGCGGCGGAGGAGGCGGCGGCGGAGGGCGGCGAGGCGCTGCTGGGGGTGGCCAACGCTACCGACGGCGGCGACAGCAAACAGAAATACTACGCTCTAGCGCACACGCAGACCGAAATCATCACCCGGCAGCCCCGAATGTTGACCGCCGGCTTACTCCGCGACTACCAGATTGTGTCGCTGCAGTGGATGATCTCGCTGTATAACAACCGCCTGAACGGCATCCTGGTAGGGCAGTGCAGGTTGACCCTAGCAAACCCACCTTGAAAGCGCCTGGAACTAAGCGCTTGAAACCATAACCGCCTTCAAACTTTGCTTTCAAATTCAACTTGCGCCGCTACATCCTGGCCGACGAGATGGGCCTGGGGAAGACCGTGCAGGTGTGCTCCCTCATCGCGTACCTGTGGTGGGGCCGCGCAGACACATACATTGCCCGCGCAGACACACACATTGCCCTCATACACACACATTGCCCTCCACGTCATCCAACGGGGCCGCGCAGACACAAGACATTGCCCTCCATACACACACGTTGCCCTCCACGTCATCCAACGCATATCCAAAGCTCGTCTCTTGACTTCAACGGCATCCTCCGACGCAACCAGCGATATCTGCCAGGCCTTAACCTGCGGGAGAACAAACAGAACTACGGGCCGCACCTGATCATCGTGCCCAACGCCGTCATCGTCAACTGGAAGAGCGAGCTCAAGTTCTGGCTCAAAAACGTCCAGGCGGGGGATGGAGGGGTTGTTGAGATCAGGCACTCGACCGACGTTGAACCTCCTCCTCCTCCTCCGCGCGTCTGCATGAGCATTCACCATGATGGTGCGTCATCCTGTGCTCTCGGTCCCAGTGCTTGTTCTCAATAATAACCCCCATGGCATCTACCCATGCTAATGAGGGGTCCAGGTGCCCATTCAAAGGGGGACATGTGCTCATATCAGGATTTAAGGATCAGGGAACTGTGAAATCTTCAGGAGAAACCCTAAAACATAAACCCTAAACCCTAAGATGGCCCTGGTGGCAGGCGGTGTACTACGTAGGGACGCGGGAGACGCGCGCGAAGATCTTCCAGCAGCAGGTGTTGCAGCTCAAGTTCAATGTGCTGGTCACCACGGTAAGACGGTGCAGCTTGACCCTGTCAGACCCACGTTGAAAGCGCCCGTAACGGAGCACTTGACACTGGAAAGCGATAAGCTGCTTTCAAACTTTGGTTTCAAAATTAACTTGCGCCGCTACACCACGTACGAGTTCGTGATGCGCGACCGCGCCAAGCTGTCCAAAGTAGGGCGGTGCAGGTTGACCCTATCAAACCCGTGTTGAAAGCGCCTGGAACTACGCGCTTGAAAGTAAATCATGATAAACTGCTTTCGAACTTTGCTTTCCAATCCAACTTGCGCCGCTACACCTCGGTCAACTGGAAGTACATCATCATCGACGAGGCGCAGCGGTTGAAGGTAGGGCAGTGCAGCTCGACCCTATCAAACCCACATTGAAAGGGACTGTAACTCAGCGTTTGAAACTACAATATGATGGACCGATTTCAAACTCTGCTTTCAAATTCAACTTGCGCCGCCACATGAAGGACCGCGAGGGGCGGCTGTCGCGCGACCTCGACAAGTTCCGTTGCATGCGGCGGCTGCTGCTGACGGGCACACCGCTGCAGAACGACCTGATGGAGCTGTGGAGCCTGCTCAACCTGCTGCTGCCGCAGGTGTTCGATAACGCTAAGGTGTTCAGTGAGTGGTTCGGGAACAAGACCAGCGGGGGCGGGGGCGGGGAAGACGGGCAGGGACTTGCACTCGTCCACTTTTCGGCTTAACTTAAGCGCATTCTATGGGATAGGGGTGCATTTAGGGGTTGTTTACGGGGTGTCTCGGAGGTATCAGGGGGTATTAAGGAGTATTAGGGGGTAGGAGTATTAGAGGGTGTTTAGGGTGTTTTTTGTGTCAGAAACGGCTCAGGTTGAGCTGAGAAGTGGACGAGTGTGAGCCCCTGAAGACGGGGAGGTGGACTGGATGGAGAAAGAGAAAAAGATCATCGTGATTTCGCGGCTCCACCAGATCTTGGAGCCCTTCATGCTGCGGCGGTTAGTCCAGGTAGGGCGGTGCGGGTAGACCCTATGAAACCCAAGTTGAAACCGCCTGGAACTAAGCGCTTGAAACTAAAGTGTGATGTACTGCTTTCAACTTCTGCTTTCATACTCAACTTGCGCCGCTAAATCCAGGACGTAGAGAGGAAACTTCCATCCAAGGTGACCATTGTGGTGCACTGCCCTTTCAGCGCCTTTCAAGCGCAGGTGTACGACTGGGTCAAACGCACGGGCACCATTCGGGTTGAGCCCAGCACCAAGATCGGCCTCGCGGCAGGGGCTAACACTCGTTCCCATTTCAGCTCAACTTGAGCTCCTCTGTCCACCGTATGACCTAAAGTAATTCACAAATATGTTTTGGAGGTGCTCAAATTGAGCTGTAACGTGACCGAGTGTGAGCCCCTGCCTCGCGGCTCGCGCCACGTTCCGCGGGTTTTTGCCCCTTCAGAATCGGTGCATGGTAGGGCGATGCAGGGTGACCCTATCAAACCCACGCTGAAACTGCCTGGAACTAATCGCTTGAAACTGGAATATGCGAAACTGCTTTCAAGTGTTGCTTTCAAATTCAACTTGCGGCGCTACAGCACGGAGCTGCGCAAGCTGTGCAACCACCCGGTAGGGCGGTGCGGGTTGGCCCTATCAAACCCAAGTTGAAACCGCCTGGAACTAAGCGCTTAAAACTAAACTGTGATGAAACGCTTTCAAACTTTGCTTTCAAATTCAACTGGTGCCGCTACAACCCGGCTCTGAACTACCCGCGCGAGAAAGGAGGGGACTGGCGCGGCGGCGCCGACCTGGTGCGCTCCTGCGGGAAGCTGTGGGCAGGGGCTTACCCTCGTCCCCATTTCCGCTCAACTTGAGCTGACCTTGCCTCTTTCCGCTCAACTGAAGCTTACTTTGTCCTCCATACAACCCCAATCAACCCGTTGATGTGGCGGGAAGGTGCTCCAAGTTGAGCCCTAACGTGAGTGATGTGTTCCCGAAGTTCCTCAAGTTGAACCCTGAAGTGAGCGAGTGTAAGCCCCTGGCTATGGGTGCTTGACCGCATCCTAGTGAAGCTGCGCGCGTCGGGGCACCGTGTGCTGTTGTTCTCCACCATGACACGCCTGCTCGACATCCTGGAGAACTACATCCAGTGGCGGGCCAAGACCCCCGCCGGTGCCGGCATGGAGTACTGCCGCATTGACGGCAGGGGGTTACACTCGCACCCATTTCAGCTCAATTTGAGCTCTTCTGTCCACCGTATAACCCAATGTAACACATGGATGTGTCCTGGAGTTGCTCAAGTTGAGCTCTGACGTGAACGAGTGTCAGCCCCTGATCGACGGCACCACGCCCCTGGATCAGCGCGAGACGGCCATCACGGAGTTCAACGCCCCCGGTAGCAAGAAGTTCATCTTCCTGTTGTCCATCCGCGCTGCGGGCAGGGGCTTACACTCGTCCACTTCTCAGGCCAACCTGAGCCGTTTCTGACACAATAACACACCCGGAACACCCCCTGATACTCCTTAATACCCCCTAACACCTCCTAAACACGCTCAAAACAACCATCGAATACACCCCTATTCCACAGAATGCGCTTAAGTTGAGCCGAAAAGTGGACGAGCGTAAGCCCCTGGCTGCGGGCCGCGGCCTCAACCTGCAGACGGCGGACACCGTGGTAGGGCGGTGAAGGTTGACCCCATCAAACCCACGTTGAAAGCGCATGGAACCTTGATCTGGAAACTGGAATATGATGAACTGCTCTCAAGCTTTGCTTTCAAATTCAACTTGCGGCGCTACACTGTGGTGGTATACGACCCAGACCCGAACCCGAAGAACGAGGAGCAGGCGGTGGCGCGCAGCCACCGCATCGGGCAGAAGCGCGAGGTGCGCGTGCTGCACCTCGAGGCCGTGTGCGACGACCTCGGAGCCGCGGTGGGGCCCTATAATGGGCAACCGACCCTCCTATAACGGGCATCTGGGCCCCTATGATGGGCGACTGACCCCCTATGATGGGCCTCTGACCTCCCTTATTTGGCACCTTTCCCCCTATAATGAGCACCTGAGCCCCCTATAATGTGTACCAGTACACTATCCGCCGCTCTAGGGCAGGCGCCCGGGAGGAACACGTCATCCAACGCATTTTGAGCACTCGTTTTGTTGTCGTGAATGGCATGGCATCCTGTGACGTGTTCCTCGTGATGTGTGTCTGGCTCTATGTGGCGGACGACGAGGGGGGCGTGGGCAGCAGCAGCGGGGGGGGCACCGCGGGCGGTCACGGCGTGCGCGGCGGGGGCGTTGACGGCTTCGGGGCCGGCTCCGGCGGCGTGTGCCACGTGGACGACATCACGTGGGGCACGGGGGGGGAACGCAAGTTCTCAGAGTCCATCGAGTCCTTGGCAGGGGCTTACACTCGTCCACTTCTCAGCTCAACCTGAGCCGTTTCTGACACAAACTGCACCCTGGACTCCCCCTGATGCTTCTTAATACGCCCTGATACCTCCGAGACACCCCTTAAACAGCCCCTAAATGCACCCCTATCCCACAGAACGCGCTTAAGTTGAGCCGGAAAGTGGACGAGAGTACGCCCCTGTTCCTTGGTCCGCAACGTGATCCAGCAGCAGAAGATCGAGATGGCGGACGAGATCATCAACGCCGGGCGGTTCGATCAGCAGACCACGCACGCGGAGCGCCGCGAGACGCTGGAGAAGATCATGCAGGAGCAGGAGGCGGGGGCCTACACTGGTCCACTTCTCAGCTCAACTTGAGCCGTGTTTGACACTGAAAAATACCCTAGACACCCTAAACACCCCCTAATACCCCCTTAACACGGGCTACACAATCCCTACGCGCACCCCCTATCCCATACAAAGTGCTCAAGTTGAGCTGAAAAGTGAACGAGTGTAAGCCCCGAGCGGGAGGGCGCCGCGGTCAAGTCGTGCGCCGCGCTCTCCATGCGCAAACTCAACGAAATGCTCGCCAGGTCACCCGCGGAGGTGGAGCTGTTCAACCGGCTGGACGGCGAGGCGGACCTATGGTCGGGCGCAATGATGTCCGCCGACGAGACCCCATCGTGGATCAGGTTCCTGGCAGGGGCTTACACTCCTCCACTTTTCGGCTCAACGTGCACATTTTGTGGGATACGTCCCGTGCATGATTTTTCCCCAGTCTATTAGACAGGGGGACACGGGGAGGCGCGACCAAAAGGGCTTAGGTTGATACGTCCGGTGCATGATTCTCCCCCAGTCTATTAGACAGGGGGACACGGGGATTCGCGACCAAAAGGGCTTAGGTTGAGCTGAACAGTGGACGAGTGTAAGCCCCTGGTTCCTGGCGGAGGAGCGGGAAGAGGCGGCGGCGTCCACGGCCAAGGTCAAGCCCGGCAAGGCAGGGCGGGTCTTCAGATCGAGCACAGCACTCGACCGACGTTCAATCTGCACCCTCTCGTCCCAATCTGCACTCTCTCGTCCGCGCGTATGCTTGGGCATTCACCCTTGGGGTAAGTCAAGCTCCGATATCGGCTGGAGTGCTTGCTGTAAACCCTAAACCCTAAACCCTAAACCCTAAACCTGCAAGGCAACTGCGCCCGTGAACCCTGAACCTGCTGTACCCTAAACCGCAAATCCCAAACCTGGTTGCTGTGATGGACCCTGGTGCGCGGCGGGGCTGGAGCAGGAGGCGCGAAAGGTGGCGGAGCAGCAGGCTGCGAGTGGGGTGGTGCTGGGGCGCGGTGAGCGCAGCCGCGGTGGTTACATCCCGGGCAGGGGCTTTCACTCGTTCCCATTTCAGCTTATCATGAGCTCCTCTGTCCACCGTACAACCCAACTGGACTCATGAATGTGTCCTGGAGTTGCTCAAGTTGAGCTCTAACGTGAACAAGTGTACGCCCCTGATCCCGGGCACGTACAGGGCGGCGGACGAAGCTCTTGACGGCGATGACGCCGAGGTAT
>Ga0307489_10000255_pt1 | contig 30798 bp, 39 predicted proteins | sample SB12metaG_FD_202247 | JGI IMG/M metagenome (GOLD analysis project Ga0307489, IMG submission 202247) | Sea-ice brine microbial communities from Beaufort Sea near Barrow, Alaska, United States - SB 1.2 | ecosystem: Environmental > Aquatic > Marine > Coastal | place: USA: Alaska | collected... | reverse complement strand
GCTGCCGTCCACCCCCCCGGCGCTGTGGTCCACTGAGCACACCTCGCGCCAGGGGCTTACAATCGTCCACTTCTCAGCTCAACTTGAGCGCTTTGTATGGGATAGGGGGCACGCGTTAAAGTTGTGTAGCCCGTGTTAAGGGGGTGTTAGGGGGTGTTTAGGGTGTGTAGGGTGCTTTCTTGTGTTAGACACGGCTCAAGTTGAGCTGACAAGTGGACGAGTGTAAGCCCCTGCCGCACACCTGCCCGACGCCAGCACTGCCACCACCAGCTGCAGCGCCGCGCTGTGATCCAGTCCCACCACGGCCATCGGGTTCAGGATCTCGTCGCCCCATAAGTCCCCGACGCCGGCAGAGTTTGCGTCGATCGCTGCTGCTGCGGCTGCGGCGGCGGCGGCAGCGGCAGCGGAGGAGGAGGACGAGGAGGAGGCGGCCGGGATGTCTAGCCGCGGTGTAGCAGCGCAAGTTGAAATGGAAAGCAAAATTTGAAAGCAGTTTATCAAAATATTTAGTTTCAAGCGGTTAATTCCAGGCGCTTTCAACGTGGGTTTGATAGGGTCAACCTGCACCGCCCTACCGTGGAGCGAAGGCGGCGTCAACGCTCCCGCATGGGTCCCCCCTGCTCAGGGCCCGGCAGATATTGCTCGCCACGTCATATGATGGCATTCAACTCAAGGAACGAGGGTTCAAATGCGTGTGAATGTGGATGACGCGGCGAGCAGCAGACGTGTGGTACGGCCGTGCCCCGGCTGACCACCCCGCGCCGCGCGCTGTGCTCCCACGAGCACTGCGCTACGTGCCCGGTGCTCATCCCAAGCAGCAGCACGTGCTGTAGCGGCGCAAATTGAAATTGAAAGCAAACTTGAAGCAACATTGAAAGCAGTTTATCGTACTTTAGTTTCAAGCGCTTAGTTCCGGGCGCTTTCACCGTGGGTTTAATAGGGCCAACCTGCACCGCCCCACCGTGCGCGTCCCCCGCCACTGCCACGCACCACCCGCCCGCGCGCGGCGACATCAATCCCGGCGGTACTGCCTCGTAGATATTCCTGGCCGCCTCATAGGATGCCATGGATGTCAAGAAACAACAGTTCAAAACGCGTTGGATGACACGGCGAGCAACAATCGACAGACCCTACCCGTGGGCGACGCCCCCCGGCCCCCCGATGTAGCGGCGCAAGTTGAATTTGAAAGCAAAGGTTGAAAGTGGTGTACCATAATGTAGTTTCGATAGCTTAGAAACAGGCGCTTTCAACGTGGGCTTGATAGGGTCAATCTGCACCGCCCCACCCCGACGCCGAGGGAACGCCCATCCCCACGCTGATTGTCGCGCGCAAGGTGAGAGTGCAACGTGACGTTGGGACCCCCGGCACGTACGGCCGGGCAGACATTGCTCGCCACATCATAGGAAGCTGTACACCGCAAGCAACTAGGGTTCTTAACTCGTTCGACGACGTGGCGGGCAATGTCTGTTACTCGCCGCATCATAGGACGCCGGTTACTGCAAGCAACGAGGGTTCAGAACATGTTCGGTTTCGTGGCAGGCAAAGTATATTGCTCGCTACATCATAGAATGCCGTTTAGCGCAAGCAACGAGGGTTCAGAACCCGTTCGATGTGGTGGCGGTCAATGGCAATGTCTGCGACGGACCTACAGGCACAACCTCCGCGCCCATGGTGTAGCGGCGCAAGTTGAATTTGAAAGCAGAGTTTGAAATCGTGTCACCATATCATAGTTTCAAGCGCTTACATCCAGGCGCTTTCAACGTGGGTGTGATAGGGTCAACGTGCACCGCCTTACCGTGGAGAAGTGCAGGTCGAAGAGTTGCACGCGCCCGGTTGCCAGGGCCCGCCGGAGATTGCCATTGCCAGCTGTGTCACAGGGTGCCGTGCAATTCAAGTCCGAGAGACGAGGGTTCGAAGAGTGTTTGACGACGTGTTGGGCGATGTCCGGCATTGCTTACCGGCGGCGGCGACGACGGCGAGGGAGCTGCGGCCTGTACGCCACTTCGCGGCGACGTAGACACCCTCCTTCAAGTAGGGCCTGGCGGATGGATGTTGCTCGCCACCTCATCCATCGCACGTTGAACCCTCGTCTTTAGAAATAAGCATGCACCCTTTGACGTTGCTGGCAATGTCTGATAGACCCTACCTTGACGACCCTTTCACGGGTTCGCGCGTGCCGTCCGATCAGCCGGCGGTGCTGTGAGATGCGGGAGTGAAAGGTAGAACGGGGAGAGAAGAGAAGGGTGATACGCCTGTCAGTGTCGGCACGTGAAGGGGCCAGGGCGAATGCTGGGGTGCCTCCTTATACACGCGGAAGCGTCTGTCTCTCTCTACTTCTGATCAGTGTCAGCGCAGCGTACACATCGAGCAAATGCCCGAGAGAACACGCGACGATGCCGGCAGGCTGGAAGACCCGCGCTGCGTGCACGACGACGACGCGCGCGTCGCGTCGCCGGCTTCGGCCAAGCGGTTTTGGTTTGGGGATTCTTGTGTGCCGTTTTCACTGCACTCACCTGCCCGCAGTGCCAGATCTCGACACCGCTGGAGCTGACCGCCGCGAGGGCGGCCGAGCGCTCGTCGTACTCCAGGGCCACCACGCGGGAGGAGTCGCTGCCGCCGCTGGCCAGGGGCTTACACTCGTCCACTTCTCAGCTCAACTTGAGCCGTGCCTGACACAAGAAAGCACCCTACACACCCTCAACACCCCCTGACACCCCCTTAACACAGGCTACACAACCCCTACGCGCACCCCCTATGCCATACAAAGCGCTCAAGTTGAGCTGAAAAGTGGACGAGTGTAAGCCCCTGCCGCTGGCGAGCACCTTCGGCCAGCCATAGGCGAACATGTTTTGTCCCGTCGACTCGTTTTCTACAACCAAAAAGCAGGGATGTCAGCAGTCGTTCTTCTATGAGGCACGACGTGACGGTGGCTCGTCGCTTGAAGACCCCCGTGAACCACCAGAGGAGCTTCCCCCGCTCTCGTGCCTGGGCGGGACCCGTGTCCGCCGCGGCGATACTTGGAATGCGTGCCCGTCCCACCTCCAAGTACGCGTATGAGTAGGCGTACAAAGGGCCGCATAACCCGACATCCGTCAGACCTGATTATCGTATTATGCGTGCCACGTCATACATGTTGGCGCTTCCAATAAAACGCTTCGAAGGAATTCAGACGAGAGGAGCGCCGGTACAAGCTGCCTAGTTGCACGTCCGAGCGCACGGCCGCTCTCCCCCGCCTCCGCCTCCGACCTCAACACACCGACCGCTGCGTCGCCACCATGCGCCGGTCCCCCGCCGCACTGTTCGTGGCCACGCTGGTCGCCGCCGCCGTGCTCTGCCCGGCGCCCGGTCTCGCGCAGGTGAGCTCGACCCCCTCCCGCCCGCACACATACTTTCAACCTCTGTTTTATTTCCTTGAAGCAGCCTTCGCCGCGCGCGGCGCGGGTAAAGCGAGCGACGCGCCAGCGCACCCGCCGCCGCCCGCATCCATCCGCCGGCTTGTCGCCGCGCTGTCCGTCCCCGGCAGCGCCGGCGCCGCGCAATCCTCCCCCCGGCTATGCGAGGGAAGTTTCGTCGTACGACGCGTTCGTTTTGACGCGCCTGCCCCCACACCGGCGCGCCCCGCGCCCCGCCCCGTCTCCTCCTCGACGCCTCTTCCCACCTCGCGTCACGCCGCCGCCGTCGCCCTCGCCGCGTGCCCAGAGCCACCGGCGCTCGTGAGATACGCCTAACATGACGTTTCTCTCTCATGAAGAAGATAAGTTTCATTGGCTGACGAGACGTCACCGTTGTTCGCCCCCCGCTGCTCCCGGCCTCGCACCTGCAACCGCCGCCGGTCCTAACGCCCACCTCGCTCCCTCATATCGCCGCCGCCGCTGCCGCCCGTTGCCGCCACCCCGCTATATACACTGCGTCTCTCTCGGACCCCCCCGGCCCCCGGCCCCCCCCGACACCCCGCCCGCCCGTTCCCGCCACCGGTTGTCGACACTGCGTCTTACTCTCTCTCACTAACGCCCCCCCGGCTGGCGATCAGGGCGAAAGCCTTATGCGTCCTCATCAATGCTGAAGCGTCTCTCTCTAAAGCCCCCCTCCTTCCTTATTCGCTCGCCATATCACAGGTCCCGCGCACGGCGGGCACGCAGCGCGCCGCGCCACCCGAGCCGCGCCCTGAGGCCGCTGCCGCCCCCGCCCCCGCCATCCCCCGCCCCCGCCATCCCGTACGTCGAGGCAGGGCGGTGCAGGTTGACAGCATCAAAACCCGTGCTGAAAGCGCCTGTGGTTTCAGCGCTTGAAACTAGAATATCATAAATTGCTTCCAAAGTTTGCTTTCTAGTTCAACTCGCGCCGCTACGGCGAGGGGAGGCGCAAAAAATGGTTCTCTTCCTGGTGGTCCCACCACAAGGTATGGTGGTGCAGGTTGACCCGAGATTGACCCGAGGTTGACCCGAGGTTTACCCATGATGTATACGGATTAAGGGTCAGGTGTATACGGATGTAGGGTCAGGTGTATACGGATGTAGGGTCACAATCGTACAGATATAGGGTCATATTTATACGGATATAGGGCCAAATGGGGCGGTGCAGCTTGACAACAACAAAATTGTTGAAAGCGCCTATTGTTTCCGCGCTTGTTTCAGCGTTGAAGCTACAATATGATGAACCACTTTCAAACTATGCTTTCAGTTTCAACATGCGCCGCTACACCATGGAGTCTATCCCCAAGCCTGCGCCCGTTCCTGTGCCCGAGCCTACCCCGGCCGCGTGCGTCGCCCCGTCCATACAGGTTGATGGCACGATCGTCGCCCCCTGCGGCAGCGGTGCAACTTGCTGCCCGGCAGGGTCTAATTCGTCCAATCCTCCATTTCGATATATGTTCGACGTCGAGGGCGTGATCGCCACCCCCCGCGGCGACACAGCCACCTGCTACGAGGTGTGACCCCATGCCCAAATAAGCCTATTCTACCCAAATGCTTGGTCTTTGGCTCGGCTAATCTGATGAATTCTCGACCAATGCTGTTTCTTGGTCTGCCTTACCGACGATTCATTTTTCAAATATTCGACGTCGCGTTTATTCTTTGCCAACCCTGGGTGGAATTCCTCCTCAATTATGTTTTGAGCATGTTTTGCCGGGCCGTGCCACCCGGGTTTGGTTTGCCGCAACGACCCGGCCACCACTGTGACCGCTACGTTCGCCGCCGACGTAGAGCCCTCCTCCACGTCGTTGGCAAGGGGGTTGCTAGTTGTGGAGAACGAGCACCTGTGTGATCGAAGTTAAACCTCCTCCTTCTCCTCCTCCTCCTCCTCCTCCTTCCTCCTCCGCCTCCTCCTCCTCTTCCTCCTCCGCATTCTCACGAGGGCCAAGGTGAAAGCTTGGCGCCTCCTCATTCACGCGGAAGCGTCTCTCCCTCCTCTTCCTCCTGCTCATCTGCCTCCTCCTTCTCATCCTCCGCCTCCTCCTCCTCCTCCTCCACTCATCCTCACCCTTCTCCTACTCCTCCTCCGCGTGTCTGTACGAGCATGCACCCTGACCCTCTAATGAAGGTATTCGGATACTTTACAGTGACAGCCTCGGGGAACAAGGAAAATCCGGATGCCTCCTTATACAGTACTCTCTCCCTCTCTCTTCACCCTGATGGACTGAGGTATAGATCAGATAGGGCATACCAAAACCCTGATCTCGGCCGACCGAGTGATCGATTTGTATGACCCTCGTTCGAGGCTCTGATCACCAACTACGGAGCGGGGCTGCCGAACACGTGTTGCCTCCCCGACAAGGACCTGGACGTGACTTCCCTCATGCTCGTCCCTGCAGTTGCCGACGGTGTCGATGTCTTCGCCGGCGTTGGCGTTGACGGTGTCGACAGCCGATTCTTCGCGTTCGACCCTGACGACTCCTTCAACGCTGCAACTCTCTTCAATGACTCTCTTGTTTCCAGTGGTAACGGTGGCACCGTTACCAACGTTTTTCTCGTGGAGTACGAGGAAGATGGGACCTTCGACCGGCTCGCGCTCGTTTGCTGCAGCGGCGAACTCGACTTCACCGTCGAATTCATCGACTTCGTCAACACCCTCGACGGTCGGCTGGTCACGGCAAGGTCTTACACTCCGCTACATTTCGACTCAACGTAATCGCTTTCAGTAGGATAGGGGGTGCATTTAGGGGTTGTTGACTGGGTGTTTAGGAGGTCATAGGGCGTATTACGGGGATCTGGGTGTATTTGGTGTCAGAAACGACTGAGATTGAGCTGAAAAGTGGACGATTGTACGCCCCTGCGTCAAGGTTGTATTCGCCTTCACGTGCAACCCCACCGCACGCGCCACCGGCGACCTCACGGTCAACGCAAATAGCGTTGTCTAGTGTACGCCACACGTGGCAGTTGTTTTTTCATAGAACAAGCTTCGATATGCTACTTGCAAGATATCTAAGCTATGGGGGATTCCCAAAATAAATCAACAAATCAAGAAATGTATAAATACATGTATAACTAAATAAACACAACGCGGTCTTCTAACTCTCAGCGCGGCTTGTGCTGGAACATTTCATCGGGCAGCACTCAAAGCACGCATATACGATTACTCTTCGGTTCAACTCGTATAGCAGAGCGTAACGTGTCCTTCTGACCTTTTGAACCACAGCTGTCTCAGCAACACACCGTCCCCGCGGCAAGTGCCAAATGACCAGGCGGTGAAGAAATCATCCACCACGAGAGATACCAGTGTGGACTGCACCTTGATGGACCATCCATGCCGCTGTATACGCTGTATACGCTGTATACGCTGCCGAATTCCCTGCCGCTGTATACCCGGGCAATCAGCAGCCCAAGCAGCTTCTAGAAACGGAAACTGAGGGTTTCGGGTTAGTGTTTGGGGTTTATAGAAGGAGTTATAGGGTCAGTGGCAGGTTGCGTTGCAGCGACCAACAGAGCCGACCGACCGACCGATGCTGTTTGCATTTCGCGTTGTTAGGCACTTGAGTACCGATCTTCCTTATTCCACTACTCGTACAACCACATGAGATGTGAATGCACACGTTGTATTCAACATCAGTCGAGTCGCGTCTACGAAATGATTGCGTTTCCGACACGATCACACGATAGCCGGTTTCACGATTCGAGGCGACCAGTATCTCCGAGATGATGACGTTAGAGTCGATTTTGATTTGTATTACAACACCAGACCAGTTATGTTGGATGGGGTTGGATCATAGGGTCTAGGGTTCAGGGTTCAAGGGTTTAGGGTTACAACCCCCCTGGCTCACATGTGAGCGCCTTCGGGCTCGACGAGCATGTGTAAACAAACAGCTCGCAGCACGTCGTAATGGTGTAATGCACGATGCGATTTGATTTTATGTTGACTAACGTCCATCATCGAGCCCCAAGGCGCTCAGTTTTTTTTTTTAGGCGATGGTCTTCTCAACAAAGCCCTTGATGTAGGGCCGAAAGGTGAAACTGACAGTAAAACTTGGAAGTAGCTCATCATGTCATAGTTCCAAACGCAGAAACCAAGCGCGCTCAAGCTTGGGTCAACGCGGGGTCAACATGCACGCCCCGACCTTGATGATGGCCTTCTTCTCGGCGAGCGGCACACCGAACTTGGCCTCAAGACAGGGGCTTACACTCGCTCACTTCAGAGCTCAACTTGAGCAGCTTCGGGACACATCGCTCACGTTAGAGCTCAACTTGAGCACCTTCGAGGCACATCCGTGGGTAAGGTTGTGTTATATGGGTGTCAGTGTAAGCTTACGTTGAGCGGAAAGGGGCAAAGTAATCTCAAGTTGAGCGGAAATGGGAACGAGTGTATAAAGCCCCTGCCTCGAGATCTGCACGGATCTTCTTCATGGACACGGAGGCCATGTCGGCGCCCTTCAGCATCACCTTGACAGCCTTGCCGAGCGCAGCATCCGAAGGCATACCGCCCGCCGCCGTCGGGGCCGCGCCCGACGCCGCTTCCCAGGGCCCGCTACCCAACACACACCACGTCATGGGATGATATTTCTAACAATGTTCATCGCACCCGCAGGCGCTCACATCATGAGCAGTAATCAATCGATCCGCCAGGTCTACAGTAGCTGCCAGACCAATTGGCCTGCTGGGAGTGAAACCTGTGTCTATAACCTCGAAGTCAAGCACGAGGGTGCAATATTTGGAGGATGACGATGGGAGCAGCATCGTCTGGCCCTACCTCCTCCGGAGCCTCCTGCTTCTCCTCAGCCGCCCCCTCCTCCTTAGCAGCCTTCTTAGTGGGGGTAGCAGCCTTCTTAGTGGGGGTCATCTTGGGCTTCTTAGCAGGGGTGGGCTCCTTCTCCTCCTCCTCTTCCTCCTCCTCCTCCTCTTCCTCCTCCTCCTCTTCCTCCTCCTCCTCATCATCCTCATCATCCTCCCCCTCCTCCTCCTTCGCAGCCTTCTTAGTGGGGGTCTTCTTGGGCTTCTTAGCAGGGGTGGACTTTTTGGTGGGGGTGGAGGTTGCCTTGCGCTTGGCACCGCCGCCGGCCTTCTCCTAAGGACAATCGATATCTAGGTGTCGGTCTCTCCAGTCTGCCACGTGTCGAGTAAGCAAAAACGAGCGTAGCTCCTATCTTGATACAGGCTGTTCTAGTACTGCCGATAATATTGCACACTACATCATCCAACGCATTTTGAACCCTCATTTGTTGAGTTACACGGCATCCTGTGACGTGGCGAGCAGCGTCTGCCAGTCCCAACGCCTGCCACGTCATCCCGCGCGTGTTTTATGCTTGTTTTCACTGAAATGTCATCCTGTGACGGGTCGAGCAACGTGTACCAAGCGCGGAGTGAAAATATATGATCCGATATAAATGTGGGAAATCGATATGGGTTGTCGATATGGGATATGGTATATCGATCTGATTATCTACCATATCGATATGGTCATCCTGGATATCGATACGGGATATGGGCTAATGATATGGGATATGACAGTATCTATACGGTCATCTCCCATCTCGATATGGGATATCTTGTCACTCTGGTACCAAGCCCCACCGCCACAACCTTTTCTAGTTTCTTGAGTAGCGCATTCTGCATGCTAGCCATCTTGGCCATTTCAGCCTTCAACCAGAGCCTGCCACACATGACTCAGAAAGTCCTTCAACACATTTGCCAACTCTCGCTGCTTGGTTTAAATGATATCTGTTTGATGGTTTGAGCGGTTTCTGGGGCGCCGTACCTTGACGCCCGCCACGTTGTTTGGGAGGGGTTATTGAGAACCCACAGCGGGGGGGGGGATTGGAAACATGCAGGGGGTTTGTTGAAAACATACAGGGGGGGTATTAAGAGGTACAGGGGGTTGATTGCGACGCCCGACCTTGATGCCCGCCACGTCGTCCGGCAGCTTGCCCGCCGCCTTGGTGTAGCGGCGCAAGTTGAAACTGAAAGGAATGTTTGAAAGCTGTTCATCACATTTAAGGTTCAAGCGCTGGAACTAGGCTCGCTTTCAACTCGGGTTTTGTTGCTGTCCACCCTGCACCACCCCGCCTTGGGCGATTTGGGCGATTTGGCGGACGCCTTGGCGTTCTTGGCCGCCTTCTTCTCCTTGCTGTAGCGGCGCAAGTTGAATTTCAAAGCAAAATTTATAAGCGGTTTTTAACATATTTCAGTTTCAAGCGCTCAGTTCCAGGCGCTTTCAACGTGGGTTTGATAGGGTCAACCAGCACCGCCCTACCTTGCCCGCGGCCGCCCGCTCGCGCTTCTTGCCGGCCGCCTCGCGCTTCGCCGTAGCCGCCTCCCATGCTCAGTGTCTCCACACCACCTCAGTACCAATAAGTGTCTGCACACCACATCAGTAGCAATAAGCGTCTGCACACCACCTCTGTACCGATGCGTCCGCACACCACCTCAGTACCAACAAGCCTCTGCACACCACGTCAGTATCAATACATGGATCAGGCTGGTGGCCTAGTTATTGACTGCACACACAATCTTAGTAGCAAACATGGATCTCAGTCTGGTGGCCTAGTTAATATCTGCACACCACTCCAGTCGCAATACACGGATCAACTTTACTTAAGGTATGACAAAGTGCGTGAAACCACTTAGGCACTTAGTGAGACTTACTGCTAAGTCGTCCCGCTCGACCAATCAGAATGCTGCATTTGGAAGACGTAGCACTACTTGTTGCTAAGTGCCTAAGTGGTTTCACGCACTTTGTCATAGTCACACACAAGCCAGTGACATTGCACGGGTTGATCGCTCCCCTGCCTGGAGGTTCTTCTTGTCGGACTGCTCAGGCTTCTCCAGGAACGCCATGAGGCGCGCCACCTGGGCCTCCCGCGTGCAGGGTCCTAGGTTGAGAGTTTAGGGTTTAGGGTTAGGATTTAGGGCTGAGGATTTAGGGTTTAGGGTTTAGCGTACAGGGTCCAGCACACAGCTGGCATCGTGCACATCTACCTCCTCCCTCTCATGGTATACCAGTACACACTCGCATCGTGCGCATCCACCTCCACCATATCATAATGTACTCGGACACGCTCGCCGGATCCTTCTTCCGACTCTATACTAGTTCCCTTTTCAGCTGAAAGCATCCTTGAGGTATTTACACGCACGTCTGCACCACTCGACGCATATGACATTTAAAGACAAGCCCACGTTCGAAAACACATTGGTCTGGTATTTTCCAAACTTTTACCCTGATGTCATTGGTCGTGAGGGTAAAAGTCAACCTCTCAACCAATCACATCAGGCTAGAAGCCTGATATTTACCAAGACCAATTTGTTTTCGAACGTAGGCTTGTCTTTAAATGTCATAATATGAAATGAAGAACCTGCCTTCTTGCCCTCTTCACCGCTGCCGCGCGGCAGGTCCAGAAGGTCCAGCACGTGATTCAGCGCCTCTTTGACCGCGCGCGTCAGCAGATCCTCCATCTTGGCCCGCTCCACGTCGCTCTGCCCGGCCGCGAAGCCGCCGACCAGGGGCTACCACTCGCCGCAACGCACTTGAGCGACTCAGAAGTTGTTAAGATTTTCCTTTCAAAATTACTGTTCTGCAGTCCAGGTGGTTTGGCTGATCAGCCTAAACTGCTTTTGAATACACACACACCCTCACACACACACTTGAGCGACTGCAAGGTGTGACGTGGGTGTGGGTGTCTCCAGGCACACACCACGGCAGCAAGGTTCAACGTGAGCAACGCAGCGCAGCAGCCCCACCGCTGTACTCGCGAATGTTTTTCTTGATTTGCGTCGCCTTGCCCGGCGGCAGGGCCTCACATTCGTGCCCATTCAACTTTAACTTGAGCCGCTCCTGCAACCATATGCCTTTACCTCCCGAACGTGCTTAAGCTGGAAGGGGATTGAGAGGGAGGCGGCCCTGCCGGGCCGTGCGTACAAGACGCGGTGCACCAGCTTGCAGGGTCTGGCAGCGCGTTACCGTAGCGGCTCAACTCCAGCGGTTTCGAGGTGGTTGCTTGAGATTACGGAGTGGTTTCAGAGATAAAACAGCTCAAGTTGAGCTGGGGAGGGGGCGAATTGAGGTGAGGCCCTGCCAGCTTGAGCAGCTCGTCATCGCTCTTGATCTTGTTGAGGTTGAAGGTAACTGCGAGAAGATATCGCGGGGCTGGAGCCGTCAGTGGTGAATGTGATAGGGTATTGCAGGCATTGTGTTGAAGGCGGCTGCGGTTGGCGAGTGCGGCGTGTTCTATACCCGTCCGGGTGGGTGATTTCATTTCGCGCGTTGTTATTCGAAAAATAGGCGGGGAATTGTGTGACGAGGATCGGCAGGTCCAATAATGTTGTACCACGGTTCCACGGACGCCGCCGCCACCCCAGCGCACGCGCCGCGGCTCATCATGACGAAGACGGCACGCGGCGCTGGCTCCACACGCACCACGCGCGCCGCGTCTGATGTAATCTGAAGTTGAGGCCCAGAGATACAGTGCTGTGTTGTTGTTTTCTGATTTGATGTTTGAATGGCTGATGTGTGTGGGCTGGCGCTTACTGTTGGGGATGTCCCCGAGCTTGACGCCCGCGCCTTCAGGGATGACAAACTCCTTCTTGACGACCTCTTCGACGACGTATTGCGCCACCGGCGCTTTTCGCTCGCGCGCGACGCGGGATGGGGACGCGGCGGGAACAGCTTTCTCCATGGGGGGGGCAGCAGCGGTCGTGGCCGGAGTGGCCGTGGCGGCAGCAGTGGTGGAGGCGGTGGCGGCAGCGGTGGTGTCGGCAGGGGCGGTGGCGGCGGCGGCGGCGGCGGCGGCAGTGGTGGTGCCGTCGGTGGCCGTCGGAACAACTTCCTCCGTTGGATCCATCTCGGCAGTACTGTGGCGTGGGGGAATGTGAACAGCGTGAGAAATTTCGAAACCACGCCATTATCTGCCGACCGGAGGCGGCAGTGGACGGTCGGCAACTTAGGGCATCGGGTATCGCCGCATCGCACTGCGATCTTACGTTACTTTCAACAGCGCGGCGGCGGCGGCGGCGGTGTCGGCGGTGGCGGCGGGCGATTGCGGTAGCGTGCGGTGTGACTGGCGTCATGGCGTCGTCGAACAAGAACGAGATGCAGACGTTCGCGACGCCGAACGAGGAGGGCGATCAGATGTACCGCAGCCAGGTTCAGTTCGTGGAGGACACCGACGGGAGCGGACGCAGCGGGGCGCTGGTGCACAACAGCGCAGGAGGCGGGGCCCGCCACCCGCTGCGGTTACGCTGCCTTTTGCCACTCCGCTACAGCTGTCCTTTGTGATACTCGTACAAGAGCGATGTTGCCTGTTCTGTCTCGAAGACCATAAGATCCGTGTTCTGAATGGTGGCGGCAGACGTCGCGTGCGGCCCAGGGGCTTACACTCGTTCACTTCTCAGCTCAACATGAGCGCTTATTATGGGATAGGCGGTGCGCGTAGGAGTTGTGTAGCCTGTGTTGAGGGGGCGTTCGAGGGTGTGTAGGGCGTTTTTGTGTGTCAGACACGGCTCAAGTCGAGCTGAAAAGTGAACGAATGTAAGCCCTTGGTGCGGCCCTGGCAGCGGGGCACATGGACTCGGGCGCGTACCTGGACATGGACGCAGAGAAGCAGCAGCAAACCAAGTGCGAGGTGCTGCGCAACTACGCCGAGAGCAGCCAGCTGGCCGTAAGCACCGGTAGATATTGCCCGCCACGTCGTGCAACGCGTTTTGAATCCAACCCTCGTCACCCCTCGTCTCTTCTTGAGTTAGATGGTATCGTATGACGAGGCGAGCAGTATCCGCAAGGCCCTGGCTGGGGGTGCTCCGCGCGGCGCAGGCGAGCGGCGCCTCCGCGGCGGCGATGGCGCGCTTCTCCAGCGGCGGAGGCGGCGGCGGCGGGGGGGGCGGGGGCGGCGCGGGGGCGGCGGATGCGGTGAAGGGGAGCGCGGAGAAGAAGAGGAAGAAGGAGGCAGGGGCTTACACTGGTCCACTTTTCAGGTGAACGTGAGAACTGTTTGTCCCATGTGGTGTGGTGCTTTGGCGGTTTCAGTGACAAAAACGGCTCAGGTTGAGCAAAGATGTGGACGAGTGTAAGCCCCTGGAAGGAGGCGGCGCCGGTGGTCAAGGTGGTCGCGGTCAAGAAGCGGCCGGGCGGTGCCGCTGCTGCCGCCGCCGCCGACGCCGCCGACAATGACAACGACAACGACAACGCCAACGGCGACAACGGCGACAACGGCGGCAACGGCGGCAACGGCGGCAACAGCGGCAACGGCGGCAACGGCGGCACCAAGAAGCTGAAGGGGGCGAGCGCGGGCGAGGGGAACGGGGCTGGGGTAGACGGGGGTGGGAATGACGACGACGAGGAGGAGGACGATGCAGATCTGGAGGGTCAGCTGGGTGGGTACGGGAGCGAATCCGACGACGAATCGGCGGCGGCGGCAGCAGAGAAGGCGGCTGAGGCCGCCGCCGCCGCCGCCGTCAGGGCGGCAGCGGAGGCTGCGGCGGTGCGGGCAGGAGCTTAAACACGTACCCATTTCAGCTCAACTTGAGCTGGTTTCTCGGCCACACCACCCAACTCAACCCACGCCTGTGTCCCGAAGGTGCTCAAGTTGAGCTCTGACGTGAACGAGTGTAAGCCCCTGGGTGCGGGCGAGGGTCAAGGCGCGGAAGGAGGCGAGGGCGGCGGCGGCGGCGGAGGCAGGGGCTTGCACTCGTTCCCATTCCAGCTCAACTTGAGCTCCTCTGTCCACCGTTTAACCCGACTTAACTCATAAACGTGTCCTGGAGTTTCTCAAGTTGATCTCTAACGTGAACGAATGTAAGCCCCTGGGCGGAGGCCGAGCAGGCGGAGGCGGCGGCGGCGCAGGCAGCGGCGGCGGCGGTGGCGCTGGCGGCGGCTGAAGCTGCGGCGGTGAAGGCGGCGGCGGAGGCATCGGCGAAGGCCGCACGGGAGGAGGCTGAGGCGGCGGCGGCAGCGGCAGAGGAGGCGGAGGCGGCGGCGGCAGCGGCGGCTAAAGCGGAAGAGGATGCGGCGGCGGCGGCGGCGGCTGAGGCGGAGGAGGATGCAGCGGCGGAAGCGGCAGCGCAGGCGGAGGCGGAACGGGTGAGGTCTGCGGCGGCGGAGGCAGAGAAGGTCGCCGCTGCCGCCGCCGCCGCCGCCGCCACCGCCAAGGCAGACGCATATGCTGCTGAGGCGAGGGAGCAGACCCGTCGGGCCACGGAGGTGAGGGAGGCTAGAGCGAGGGAGGAGGCTGCGGAGGCTGCGGAGGAGGAGGCGGCGGAGAGGGAGGCGGAGGCGAGAGAGGCGGCGGCGGCGAGGGTTGCGGCAGCTGCGGAGGATGCACGCCTGGAAACGGAGAAGAGAGAGGCGGCGACGGCAAGGGCAGCGGCGGCGGCGGAGGAGGAGGCATCAACGAAGGCCGCAGCCTTGGCTGAGTTGGAGCGATCCCGCGCCCAGGCCGCGGAGAGGTGCCAGCGCATGCAAGAGCAAGCAGATGCGGCGGCGGCGGCGGAAGCAGCACAGCAGGCGGCAGCGGCGGTGGCGGCAGAGGAGGCGGCGGCGGCGGCGGCGGCAGAGGCAGAGGAGAAGGAGGCAGCGAGGCAGCGGCGGGAGCATGAACAAGCGCGCGAGGCAGCGAAGCAGCGGACGGAGCAGGAACAGGCGCGCGTTGCGGCGGAGGCGGCGGCGGGCGCCGAAGCACGCAAGGCTGCTGCTGCCGATGCCGCCTTCGCCGCTGCCACCGCCATGGACGCCGCTGACGCCGCAGCCGATGCTTCCGCCGCAGCCGCCGCCGCCGCCGCCGCCACTCCCCCTCAACCCCCCGCTGCTCCCCCTGCCACTCCCGCGGCCACTGTTGCCTCCGCTCCACCGACCCAGCTGACGGGCAAGGCATACTGGGAATGGTATTACACGGACAAGTTTGATCTCGGCGCCAAAGCGGTGGCAACACCCCCCCAGCCTGCAACAACCCCCAAGCCCGCATCAACCCCTCAGCCCGCAACAACCCCTCAACCCGCACCAACTCCCCAACCCGCAACGACGACCCCCAAACCCGCAGCAACCCCTCAATCCGCACCAACTCCCCAACCGGCAACATTGACCCCCAAGCCCTCAACGACCCCCCAACCCGCAGCGACGACCCCCAAACCCGCAACAAGCCCCCAAGCCTCAACGACAATCCCCAAGCCCGCAACAACCCCCCAAGCCGCAAAGAGTCCAACCCCGGCTGCGAAGCAACCCGTTTCCAAACCTGGCGGCGGTGAAAGCGGCGCCGCGGCACCCACGAGCGTGATTGACACCTCCACCACCGCCGCCGCCGCTACTGCCGCACCTGCGAGCGTGGCGGACGCCTACACGGGGGGCGTGACAGGTGGTGGGGCGGCCAGTGGGGACGTGACAGGTGGCGGGGCGGCCAGTGGGGGTGTGACAGGTGGCGGGGTGGCCAGTAGGGGCGTGACAGGTGGCGGGGCGGCCAGTGGGGGTGTGAAAGGTGGCGGGGCGGCCAGTGGGGGCGTGACAGGTGGCGGGGCGGCCAGTGGGGGTGTGACAGGTGGCGGGGCGGCCAGTGGGGGCGCGACAGGTGGCGGGGCGGCCAGTGGGGGTGTGAAAGGTGGCGGCGGCAGCGGCGGCGGCGGCGGCGGCGGCGCGGCGCCCACTAGCCTGACGGACTGGACCAAGTTCTACAAGGACAAATACGGTGTGTGAACGGGAGCACCTAGGGAGAATGAAAAAGCTGTCGTGTTGATGTGATTAGGCCGAGGGATGTAGCGTAGATACTGTAGTTCCGGTGCGACCAGATCCGTTGTACAATGCGGACGCGATGTCGCGGAGTGTGTCTCAGCATTCACTTCTTTTGGCAGCTGGATGTGTTTCCACACACGCTTTCCTCATCTGTGTAGTGTAATGAACGGGTGTTGACGCTTCGTGCATTGTTAGGGACACTTCACACACTGTCACGACACTTTTTGCATCGTATCTTAGAATAATGTGTCCTCCGCCAACTCGTCCCTCCGCTCCTCCAGCGGTCCGCCGCCACCTCTGACGGTTGCCGGCCTGGGTTGGTGATTTGCATATTTGGGGTCCAGGAATCCGTCCGAATCCGTCCGAATCCGACCCTCGACCGATTCCGTCCGAATCCGGAATTCATTTTGATGGGGTCAAAAACTCAAAATGTTCAAACAGCAGACTGCGAAATACGCCAAAATATCACCCTGCGGGGCTGCTCGGAATCCACCCGAATCCGACCCTACGAGTCCGTCCGAATCCGGAACCGCCATCCTAGCTTTGCCCGTTATGTATCCGCAGCCAACGCCCCTGCCGCCGTCGCTGTCGCCTCCGACCGTGTGCCCTAGAATTTGTCTAATACACAACATTTCGAAACCAACTTTCATCGAGAGCCCCAAGGCGCTCACATGGTGAGCACTTCTCAGTATTCGCTTTCTTCTCATGGACACTAGTACTCCCAACGCGCTTAAATGGTGAGCGTTATACAACAAGTGCCGTGTTCTTACGGATACTAGCACCTCCAAAGCGCTCTCCTGGTGAGCGTTGACCAACATTCGCTATCTTCTAATGGATACTACTCTGGTAGCTCTACACCCCCAAAGCGCTAACAAGGTAAGCATCAACCAACAAGTTTTCTCACAGATAGCATCACGTGCGACCCCTGAAACTCAGTGTCGGCCTGACGTGTCAGATTTATCTCCTCGGAATCGAGGGTCTATTTACTAAAGGATCGCGACCAGGTCGGACTGTCGGCGGGTCGGTCGCTGGGATTTATGAAATGTACTGTTCTAATTGGTCAAACAGGGTTCAGTACCAGGTCTTCGATACCAGACCCGACGCTGAGTTTGCGAGTGGCAGCAGCATCCCGCTGAGGTCCGCCACCACCCAGGGGCTTACACTCGTCCACTTTTCGGCTCAACGTACGCAGTTTTTGTGGGATAGGGGGTGCATTTAGGGGGTTGTTTAAGGGGTGTGTATGAGGTGTTATGGGTATCAGGGGGTATTAAGGGTGTATTTTGTGTCAGAAACGGCTCAGGTTGAGCTGAAAAGTGGACGAGTGTAAGCCCCTGCCACCACCCGCTGGTCAATCTGCTGCCGAGCAACTGGAGGGAAAAAGAAAACATCCCCCAAAGCCAGCTGCAGGCCGACTGAGAACGGAATCATGACCACCAGGGTGTAGCGGCGCAAGTTGAAATAGAAACCAAAGTTTGAAAGCGGTCCAATATTTCTGAGTTTCAAGAGCATGGAACAAGGCGCTTTCAACACGGGTTTCATAGGGACAACCTGAACCGCCCCACCGGGGGCAGCCGCACGCGTGTGCGCCGCGTGACCTGCCACTCGGGCCTCACGCACTCGCTTCGTCGTATGACAAAGTGATTCAAACCACTTAGCGACTTAGTGAATGGTAAGTAGTCCAAATGGAACGCTCTGATTGGTCGAACGGGACGACTGAGCACTCAAAGTTGCACAAGTCGCTAAGTGGTTTGCAGCACTTTGTCATAGATTAAGGTATGCAACTTTCAGGTGTTCAGATGGGAACTTTGAGTGGTTTCAGATGGGGGGGACAGCTGGCAGCAACTTGACGTACTAGTACGCAACTTCGAGGTGTTAAGTTGGGAATGTTGAGTGGTTTCAGGGACAAAACACAGCTGGCAGATGATAAGAAAGTTGCCGTTGACATGGACAGGTGCTGTCAGAGTGTAAAGCGTTAACCCTAAACCCCAAAGCCCAAACCCTAAGGCCCTGCCCAAAACTCGAACATGACCAGCGGCGCCTGCAGCGCGAAGAACGCCGTCCACTCCCACGTTGGTGCCACGCCGCCCGTCAGGCAGGGGCTTACACTCGTCCACTCTTCAGCTCATCTTGAGCTGTATCTGACGCAGAATACACCCTAAACACCCCCCAATACCCGTAAACACCCCCTAAACACCCCCTAAACAACCCCTACATGCATCCCCTATCTCACAGAAAGCGCTCAAGTTTTGTGAGCCGAGAAGTGGACGAGTGTAAGCCCCCGCCGTCAGGTACCACATCACCATCTCGTGCATCAGCCCGCTCGCGAGGAAGCAGGCGGAGGTTCCTGCGAACCGCCTCGCTGCCGACGGCCGAGAGGGTTTAATCGCACCCTCTCCGCCACCGCCGCCGCCGCTTCCGCCGCCGCCGCTTCCGCTGCTGCCGCCGCCGCCACCGCTTCCGCTACCGCCGCCGCCGCCGCCGCCGCCGCCGCCGCCAGCGTCGCTGCCGCCGCCCCCGCCAAGCCAGCTTCCCTCAACGATGGGCGCGAAACAAAGGTCCCGCAAATACGTCCCCGCCACCAGATTCCACCGCCGCGCCCAGAAATCAGTGGCCGACGACGCCAGAAACGGCTTGTCGAAATGGGGCGCGAGCGTCAACCCAAACGCAGCCGCCAAGAACAAGGGCCTGCCAGGTATTGCTCGCCATGTCATAGGACGCCTGCTCTTTTTTCTCAACTTCCAGGTTAGGGAGGTCGATGTCCGCGCGGCAAAAGAGGTCCTAAGGATGCCATTTATTCCCGGAAACGAGGTTTTCAAAAGCGTCGTTGGATGCCGTGGCGAGTAATAAACGCCCAGCCCTACCGAAACGGCAGCCGCGACATCGAAGATGCAACCCAGAAGGCCGTAGAGAGCGAATGCATACAGCGCGTTGCGAAAAGCATAGCGACCCTGGGGTAAGCGGGGGTCGACAATCAGCGTTACGATAACGAACAGGAGCTTGCTGAGGAAGCGAAATATCCACGCGCGTAGGGAGGGGTCCTTCTCGCGCGGTCCCACCGAGCGTAGGGCCCCGGGGTAGACGTCGCTCGGCAAGTCAGGGAATGCCATTTCAGCCAAGGAGCGAGGGTTGCCAAAAGCGTTGGATGACATGGCAGGCAGTATGTCTGACAATTCGCATTAAAGGGGGGCATGGTGCCCATTAAAGGGGGGTCAGGTGCCCATCAGAGGGGGGTCAGGTGCCCATTAGATGGGGGTCAGGTGCTCATTGCAGGGGCGTCAAGTGCCCATTATAGGGCTGCCAGGTGCCCATTATAGGGGGGTCAGGTGCACGTTACAGGTCCTACGGCGGAGGCGCCCCGCGGCGGCGGCGGGGGCAGGGGCGGGGGCGGGGGCGGGGGCGGGGGCGGCGCCGGGTTTGCTCTCCACGATGAGAATCGGCAGCGCAGCGACCATGAGCCAAACCAGAGGCGAGGCGTTCCGCGCACGCATCAGCTGCCCGCGGTCAGGGGCTTACACTCGCTCACTTCAGAGCTCAACTTGAGGACCTTCAGGACACATCGCTCAAGTTCGAGCTCAACTTGAGCACCTTCGGAACACAGCTCGGGTTAGTTTGGGTTTTATGGGGGACATTGTAAGCTTAAGTTGTACGGAAAGGGGTAAAGTAAGCTCAAGTTGAGCGGAAATGGGACCGAGTGTAAGCCCCTGCCCGCGGTCCAAGGCGAACGCTAGCAGCTTGAAATTTGTCCACCACGCGAAGTTCGTGAAGACCACGGCTGCGACCATGACTTCCCGGAACGGGTCCAGCAGCCAGGGGCTTACACTCGTCCGCTTTTCGGCTCAACGTAAGCACTTTCTGTGGGATAGGGGGTGCAAGGAGGGGGTGTTTAGGGGGTGTGTAGGAGGTGTGTTGGGGAATGAGGGGGTGTATTTTGTGTCAGAAACGGCTGAGGTTGAGCTGAAAAGTGGACGAGTGTAAGCCCCTGCCAGCAGCGTGGCGGGGAGCACGGCGTTGGCGACGATGCACGGCAAGAAGAGCAGCATGCGCACGGGCCCGGGGTGTAGAGGCACGAGTTGAATTCGAAAGCGAAGTTTGGACGCGGTGCGGTTCACCTGTTTTCTAGCTTCACGCGGCGGTGGAAACAAGCGTGGTGGACCCTACCTGGCGGGACGGCGGCATGGATGGCGCGCGCGTACACGAGGCCTGTACCAACCGCGGCGCAGATGGCCCAGAACCAGGGGCTTACTCTCGTCCACTTCTCAGCTCAACTTGAGCCGTGTCTGTCACAAGAAAACACCCTACACACCCTAAATACCCCCTAACACCCCCTTACCACGGGCTACACAACCCCTACGCGCACCTCCTATGCCACACAAAGCGCTCAAGTTGAGCTGAGAAGTGAAGGAGTGTAAGCCCCTGCCCAGAACCTCGTGCCGACGCCGAGCCCATCGTATCCGTCCATTGTTTATTGTTGCCCGGACGCGGGCGATGGCTTTTAAATTTTGAGGCGGCAGCGGCGGCAGCGAAGCAGACGCCGCTCGACCGGGTTCAAGACGTCAGGTGGCGCCCAAGACAAAGGCGTTCGTCGCCGAGGGAGTCCAGCAGTGCAGTGTACCGAACAGTGCCGCCCTGATGCAGCGCCTTGGTTTCGCGAGCTGAAGCAAGAGGAAAGAGGGGCCGACGATGGGACGACTCTCGCACAACAATCTTGACGCGATGCAAGCACCAAGGAGTCGAGAGCTGCGAAACTAATGAACGCACGTCTGAGGGGAGTGAGTCGCTTGAGATACGTGACGCATCGCTGGCACCGCGCCGTACGTCTGTGACCCGCGGAGACCGAGAACCCTAAAAAAAACCGGAGTAACAACGCGACGTGGCAGTGATTGAGTGAAAGTTCCTCCTTCAGTTGATAAGTTGATCAGTTCCATGCCTGCCTGCGCAGATCCGTTGGGGGCTCGTTACTGCGCTACGCTGCGCGCCACCACGTTTTGATCCCTACCGGATCTGCGCAGGGAATTCCAGAAGTTGAGGGCTAGTCAAGAATTGGTGGGGGCCTCTGGACCCAACACTCTCAATCCTGTGCGGCGATCGAGAACCCAGGACGCTGCAGAGAACTCGGCACGCTGAGCGTAGAGCGGCCTACCCCAGAAACCGTGCATCAGGTCTCAGACGAATTGACGATGGAGACTGGGGCTCGGAAACGTGGTGGAGGTGCGGGCGGCGGCGGCGGCGCAGCGGCGGGGGCGGGCAAACTGAAGCAGTGGGGTGGGCGCGTCGGGTGGGTACCTCCCCGAGGGGCCGCCCGAGTATAGCGATGAAGATGCTCCCAGCGAGCTGCTCGCCCCCCTGCTCAAGAAGTGGCCCCAAGCTGCATTCTGATGACGCATGTGCTGGCGCGGCAGGACCCCACGGACTGCGCCATGCTCGCGCGGATGGGAAAGCCGTGGCTGGCGGTGGTGATGGCCAACAACCTGCCGCGCGCGGGGAGGGGAGGGGCGGTGCGTTGAAGGTCATGGACTGTGTCGGGTCTGCCGCGAGGCTGGCATGGGCGAAGGCGGACGGATGCCCTTGGAACGCGAATAGTGTCACTCGCCGATCGTGGCAGGCACCTGGCGGTGTTGCAGCGGGCGCGGGAGCACGACTGCCCGTGGGATGAGTTAACTTGTGGATACCGCCGCTAAGGGCGGGAACCTGGAGATGTGAAGTGGGCACGGCAGCATGGCTGCTCGTGCAGCGTGAAGCGGGTAGTTCGCTGAATCAAGCCAACTATTATTTGCCTTGAGTAATACAATACATGACAAAGTGCGTGAAACCACTTAGACACTTAGCAACCAGTAGTACTAAGTCGTCCAATTGGAGCGTTCTGATTGGTCGAGCGGGCACTAAGTCAGCCTAAGTGGCACTAAGTCAGACTAAGTGTCTAAGTGGTTTGGCGCACTTTGTCATATTATATCTAAACTGTCCCATAGCAAAAGATACTAGATCCTCTTGTAGTAAAATATCCCGCGGCATCAGTCAATGTTATACTGCACACCTTTCCGTTTCCAAAATACTGCACCCCTGGAACCACCGCATCACGCGCGGCCCCCGACGAGCGACTGATATATGCTGCCCATCTCCTCCATCACCCGCGTGTCCACCTCCTAGGGCCGCAGCTGCACATCAGGTTTCTCTTCAGCTGTCACTTCTACGCGGTCCGCACCCCCCCACTTGAAGAAGCTGGGGGGTTCACTGTGAAATACCGGACTATGGGATCCTTGCCGACACCCGGCCGACCGGTTTGAGTGCCTAATCGAGTTGTTAAACCCCCAACTGTAAATCAGTGTGATCAACCCCCCAGTTTCTTAAACAGAGGGGATCGCACCGCGTAGTTTAATACCTTTGAGGTGTTAAGCGAGACAGCTCGACAAGGTCTTCATCCCGACAGACGGGTTGGTCGGTCCGCTTTGACACGGCGGATGGGGTGGGCTACCGCTCACCACATGAACGCGTGGGGATCGATGAACGTCAGTGAAGAAAACATAAAGAGTCTATGAAGTGGGATGGCTCACGTGATTACAGGGACACACAGCTTAATATACCGGCTGAAAACTATGATTTAGGTAAGGCCCTGTATCATGTGGCGAGTGTGATTGGGCGCACCGGTACACTCTAAGCAAGCCGTCAGGCTGAGCGGCTGGAAACACATATTGAGGCTTCTAGGGTTTAGGGTGTAGGTTTAGGGTTTAGGGCTTAGGGTTTATGGCAGGCCCTGCCAGGCGCGCGCGCACCATAGGCGGGAAGAAAAATGCCCTGGCAAGAACCAGCTGCACGCAGATGGTGACGGGAATCATTACCACCGCAGGCAGCCGCACTTTGGTCTGCCGCGTGACCTGCAACTGGGCCCCCACACACTTGAGCATGGTGGCTTAACTTGAGCAATCCCGTCATTTGGTCTGTCTTGAACACCACTTGGGCCTCACACGATGGCCTCACACCACCTTTCAGCCAGATCAGTTAAGGTGGATGGGGTTCGTTTCTTGCTTGCCGCGTGAGCGCCTTGAGACTCAATGGACGTCGATATGTATAATGTAAACGGGCAGTGAAGAGTGGGCGGCTGCGAGGCCCCGCCCAGCGCTCGAACACCACCAGCGGCGCCTGCAGCGTGAAGTACGCCGTCCACTCCCACGTTGGCGCCTCGCCGCCCGACATGTACCACATCACCACCTCGTGCCAGGGGCTTACACTCGTTCCCATTTCCGCTCAACTTGAGCTAAACTTTGCCCCGTTTTGCTCAACTTAAGCTTACTTTGTCCCCCATGTGACCCAAATTATTCCGTGGATGCGTGCCAAAGGTGCTCAAGTTGAGCTCTGCCGTGAGCGACGTGTTCCGAAGGTCCTCAAGTTGAGCTCTGAAGTAAGCGAGTGCAAGCCCCTGCCTCGTGCGCCAGCCCACTCGCAAGGAAGCATGACGTGGTCGCCGCCAACCGCCGCACCGCCGACGGCCGCGCAATCGGAGCGCTATAAACAGATGCCGTCCCAGTCTTACCGCCGGTCAGGGTCGAACGCTCGTTCCTCCTCAGCTCAGCTTAGCTAAAGCTCCTTAGAGGCGATACCGTGGGATACTGTTCCCGTTTCCGCTTAGCTTGAACACCTGAGAGGTGTTACCTTAGAATGACGTCATCGTCAGTCGTTGTATGACAAAGTGTGTGAAACCACAAAGACACTGAGCAACAAGTAGTACTAAGACGCCCAAATGGAGCGTTCTGATTGGTCGAGCTAGCACTAAGTCTCACTCAGTGTCTAAGTGGTTTCTTGTACTTTGTCATAGTTGTGGGAGAATGGGCGCACAGCCTCGCCTCCAGCGGCGGCGCCTCCGGCGCGCGGGTCGCCGCCGAGCCAGCGGCCCTCCACGATGGGCGCGTATGTCAGATCCCGCAGATTCGTCCCCACCACCAGGTTCCACCGCCGCGCCCCAGAGCCGTTCCTAAGTTACTATTTTCCAGCTTGAGTCAACGTCCGAGTTGTCTCTCAATACACTTGAGTCATCCCACTTATGACAAAGTGCGTGAAACCACTTAGACACTTAGCAACAAGTAGCACTAAGTCGTCCAATTGGAGCGTTCTGATTGGTCGAGCGAGAGGCCTTAGCACTCAGTCTCACTAGGGGTCTAAGTGGTTTCACGCACTTTGTCATAATACCTCAAAGGGACGTAAGTTGAGCTGACTTTAAACCTGACTAATTACTTTGCAGCTCAACTTGAAGTTGATTGTCCCTGAAAGCACTCGAGTTACACGTTCACAGGTACAAAAGTCGAGCAGGATAAATTGGGTTACGTTCTGTGAGGTCCTGCCGCGCCCAGATGTCCGTGGCGGACGTGGACAGGAACGGCTTGTCGAAATGCGGCGCGAGCGTGAGCCCAAACGCAAATGCCGAGGTCGAGGGCCAGGCAGGTACTGCTCCTCGCCACGTCATGGGATGCCATGGATCTCGAGAAAGGAGGACACAAATGCGTTTTTACGACGTGGCGGGCAACGGGCCACCCAGATATTGCCCGCCACGTAATGTGATGCCATGTTACTCGAGAAAAAAGGGTTCCGAATGCGTGTGGAAGCGAGCACAAGCAGTGGTCGTAGCAACGTCTGCCGGGCCCTGCCGAGAAGGCTGCCGTGACGTCGAAGATCAGGCCGAGCTGTAGCGGCGCAAGTTGAAACGCAATAATTGAAAGCAGACCGTCACAGTTCAGTTTCACACGCTCAGTTCCGGGCGGTTTCAAATTGAGTTTCGTAGGGTCAACCTGCACCGCCTCACCGAGCACGGCGTAGATGATGCCGAAGGCGAAAACCAGGTGGCGCAGCTCGTTGGGACCCGGGTGTAGTGGCGCAAGATGAATTTGAAAGCAGACGTTGAAGGCGGTCCATCATATCGAAGCTTCTAACGCTTAGTTCCAGGCGCATTCATCTTGGGTTTCATAGGGACAACCTGCACCGCCTCACCTGGGGGCAGCAGTGGGTCAATGGCCAGCGCGACGCACACCAGGAGGACCTTGCCAAGGAACCGAAGCCACCATGCCCGAAGCGATGGGTCCTTGACTCGAGGACCGAGCGAGGTTGTCACCGGTTTCTTGTTTTTGCCATCCCCTGAGGCTGTCTCTCCGGCGGCGGCGGGGGCGGGGGCGGTGACGGGATGTTGGTTGTCGATGCGCATCGGCGACCCAGCGACCATGAGCCAGACCAGCAGCGACGCGTTCTGCGCGCGCATCAGCTGCCCGCGGTCAGGGGCTTACACTCGCTCACTTCAGAGCTCGACTTGAGGACCTTCAGGACACATCGCTAAAGTTTGAGCTCAACTTGAGCACCTTCGGAACACAGCTCGGGTTAGTTTGGGTTTTATGGGGGACATTGTAAGCTTAAGTTGTACGGAAAGGGGTAAAGTAAGCTCAAGTTGAGCGGAAATGGGACCGAGTGTAAGCCCCTGCCCGCGGTCCAAGGCGAACGCTAGCAGCTTGAAATTTGTCCACCACGCGAAGTTGGCGGAGATCAGGCCCGTGAGAATGAAGGTTTTGAACGGGTCCATCAGCGTCGCGGGCAGCACGGCGTTGACGACGATGCACGGGGCGAAGAGCAGCATGCGCAGGGGTCCGGGCGGGACGGCGGCGTGGACGGCGCGCGCGTACACGAGGCCCGCGCCGACGACGCTGAAGATAACGGTCAATTCCACTCTATTTCTGCCCTTCTCGAGGCCCATGGTGCTCAGCAGGTCCATGGTGTCGTTCGCGCTGAACATGTCGCGCCGCGTCTGCCTGCTGCGCGCGCTGGCGTCCGTCTGCCCTGTGTGTGCGTCGGATTGACGCGACGTTGACTGAAGTACCTGCACTGATGAACGGAGAAGAAGGTTCCATTTGTCGGACATTTGATATCCCAAACTTCCAGAAGATTCCTCGACAACCGCCAGGTGGCAAGTACGAGCAGGGAGTCAGGCGAGGGGTCCGGGCACCGGGGGACCGATTAAAACACAGCACGCTGCTGGTCTGAGCTTGACGCTCACTCGTCACCGCGTGCCCTAGCGAGCATGCCGGCGACACTACCTTCGGTGGCGTTCCGCACCACCCCGCGCCACCATGTGCTGCGGGGCCAGCGGCGGGGCCGCCACGTTGTCATGGGGCCAGGACAAATATCGGCACCCTGCAGACCTAAAAAAACGAATTCCCAATCGCGCGCTGTCGTCGTCGTCGCGTCGGCGTCGCAACCCCCCTCCTCCTCCTCCTCCTCTTCGTCATCGTCCATGTCATCCTCCTCAGAGGACGTGCTGCGCGAGGACGAGGCGGCGCGCGCTGTCCAAGGTTTGCTAAGCTGGGCCGCATCCGATGCGCTGCGCCTCAGTCCCAAAGTCACGGTCGCGTCCCCCACCCCAGGAGCCCCTCGCGGTAGGGCTTGGCGAAGCTCGAACAGATATTGCTCACCACCGCATAGGTCACCATTTAACTCAAGAAGTAGCTTGCTCATTGGGTACCCGTGTACCCGCTCACACTCGCCGCATCCTCCTCGTCCCTGACTGATTGCTCATAGTGTACCGGTGTACCCGTGCACACTCGTCGCATCCTTCTCCCTGACTGTTTGCTCGTAGTGTACCGGTGGACACACACACGCTTGCCGCCTATATGCGTGCCAATGACGTGGCGGGCAACAACCCCCAGGCTCTACTCCGCGGGTTGGTCGCGCTGCAGCCCATCGCCAAAGGAGAGGACATCATCGCGCTGCCGAACTCATGCACGGCCTTCGACGCATCCGCCGCGCGCGAGGACAAGGACCTGGGCAGGGGCTTACACTCCTCCACTTTTCAGCTCAACTTGAGCGCTGTGTATGGGATAGGGTGTGTGCGTGGGGGTTGTGTATCCCGTGTGATAAGGGGGTGTTAGGGGGTGTTTAGGGTGTGTAGGGTGTTTTCTTGTGTCAGACACGGCTCAAGTTGAGCTGAGAAGTGGACGAGTGTAAGGCCCTGGACCTGGGCCTGGCCGCCGCCATCGCCGCCTACGAATCATCACCAACGCGCGGCGGCAGGGCCTCACCAGTCGCGTACCAACTGTGTTCAGCCGGCACTTGAGTATGTTTAAGGCATCAAATGGGATAACTATTGTGGTCTCAACGGACATACTCGTACCCCTCACCACTCGCGTACCATCTGTGCTCAGCCGGCACTTGAGCATCTTCGACTTTGAGGCATCACATGGGATAACTCTAATGGTTTCAACGGACATACTAGTACAGCTTAGGGTTCGGCTGACCTGGTACTTGGGAACGGCCCTGGAGGGACGTACGGCTTAAGGTTTGAGCTGGAAAGGTGCTGAGAAAAGGCCCTGCAGGCACGTACAGCTGGCGCTTAAGCTGTCAAGGTCATTAGGGCCTAGTCTGTGGGCTAGTAACTTCTATTAAGCTGGAGTTTGGTGATTTGGCCAAAAGTCACATGACTTTTGGTGAATCACCAAACGCCTACTTACTACGGGTAGTACGAGATACTGTATTGTACGCTTTACAGACTAGGCATTAAGGGCGGCCCTGGGGTATGGCGACGTGACGCCGGAGGTGGCACTGGCGCTGCTGACCACGCTGGCGCACCGCCATCCGGACAAGTCTCCGTTCGGTGCGTACGTGCGCGCACTGCCCCACGAGGCAGGGGCTTACACTCGTCCACTTTTCGGCTCAACTTGAGCGCTTCGTATGGGGTAGGGTATGCGCGTAGGGGTTGTGTAGCCCATGTTAAGGGGATGTTAAGGGGTGTTTAGGGTGTGTACGGTGTTTTCTTGTGTCAGAGACGGCTCAAGTTGAGCTGAGAAGTGGACGAGTTCGAGCCCCTGGCGCGAGGCCCCCGACACGCCGCTCATGTTCCCCGACGCCACGCTCACCGCCATACTGCGCGTGCTGCCGCTGTCGCTGGTTGGGCGGTGCAGGTTGACCCGATGGAATCTCGTTGAAACCGCTGGGGTCTAAGCCCTTGAAACTGACATATGGTAAAGCGGTTTCAAGTTTTGCTTTCAAATTCAACTGGCGCCGCTACACCCTGGTGGACGCGGTGGACGCGGCGCGGCAGGACCTGCACCAGCTGTGGGATGTGGCGGCGACGGTTATGGACCTGGTGCGCGTCCCGGGCAGGGCCTTACACTCGCTCACTTCATTGCTCAACTTGAGGACCTTCGGGACACATCGCTCACGTCAGAGCTGAACTTGAGCACCTTCGGGCCACATCCATAGGTTGATTTTGGTTACATGGGGGACAAAGTGAGCTTAAGTTGAGCGGAAAGCGGCAAAGTAAGCTCAAGTTGAGCGGAAGTGGGAACGAGTGTAAGCCCCTGCTCCCGGGTGCCGTGCCGAGCTTGTCGCCCAGCGAGGCGCCGCTGGAGCTGCAGGAGTTCTTCTGGGCGTGGATGATGATCCGCAGCCGGGCAGGGGCTTACACTCGTTCATTTTCAGCTCAGCTTGAGCTGTCTTTGTGCCCCAGGTAGCCCACCTTGACCCATGAACGTGTGCCAAAGTGCCAAATATGCTCAAGTTGAGCTCCAACGTTAACGAGTGTAAGCCCCTGCAGCCGGGCCATCACCTTCCGGGTCATGCGCGGGTCGGACGGCGCCATCGAGGGGCGCCGTTGCATGGCAGGGGCTTACACTTGTTCACTTTTCAGCTCAACTTGAACACTTTTTATGGGATAGGGGGTGCACGTAGGGGTTGTTTAGCCCGTGTTAAGGGGGTATTAGGGGGTGTTTATTGTGTGTAGGGTGTTTTCTTGTGTCAGACGCGGCTTAAGATGAGCTGAGAAGTGGACGAGTGTAAGCCCCTGCTGCGTGGTGCCCGTCATTGACTTTATGAACCACGCGTGCGCTCCGCCGCCGCCGCTGTCGCCGTTCTCTGCTGGCAAGGCATCCGGCTACGTTGCCGCCGCCGCCGCCGCGCACCGGGGCCCGGCGACGGATTTGGAGCGACGTGCCAACGAGGTAGCGTGGTAGGGCGGTGCAGGTTGACCCTATGAAACCCACGTTGAAACCGCCAAGATCTGAGCGCTTGAAACTCACGCGTGTTGATCTGCTTTCAAACGTTGCTTTCAAATTCATCTTGCGCCGCTACAGTGTGGGTGACCACTCGCGACGTCCCCGCGGGTGAGGAAGTGACGTGGAGCTACGGTGACCTGTCCAACGAAGAGCTGTGGTTGTGGTAGGCCCAGACAGAAAATGTTTCTTTTCTGCCCAATTCCCTACTCGTATGCTGGATTCCCCAAACTCAGCCTATTATGCTCGGTTATGCTTCATTAAGCCCAATCATGCCGTCATGTTCCGTATGGCCCTCGGCTGTGGTACGGGTTCGTGCCGGCGCAGCCGCTGCACGGGGGCGCGACGGTCACGTTCCAGCTACCCGAGGTATGGCGGCGTAGGTTCATCCCGGGATGCCCGCGTTTGGTTTCCGCGCTTGAAAAAGAAACTCACATATGATGAACTACTTTCAAGTTTTGCTTTGGATTGTGTACTTGCGCCGCTACAGGGAGGGGGCGCTGAGGGGCGGGCTGGCGTCGGTGGCGCGGGGTGACTCGCGCGAGGCGAGGTGGTGCAGGTTGACCCTATCAAACCCACGTTGAAACCGCCTGGAACTAAGCGATTGAAACTAAAATGTGATGAACTGCTTACAAATTTTGCTTTCAAATTCAACTTGCGCCGCTTCACCGAGGCGGCGGCGGCGCGCATGGTAAGGCGGTGCTGGTTGACGCTATCAAAACCCGTGTTGAGAGCACCTCTGGTTTCTGTGCTTGAAGCTACAAAATGATGTACAGTTTTCAAACTTTGCTTTCAAATTCAACTTGCGCCGCTACAGCATGGCGTTGCTTGTGCGCGCCGGCGCGTTCACCGCCGACGGGGATGAAGGCAGGGGCTTACACTCACTCGTCCCCTTTTCGGCTCAACCTGAGCCGTTTATGACACAAAATACACCCAAACCAACCCCTGATACTGCTTAATACCCCCTTACACCTCCAAAGCATCCCATAAACAACCCCTAAATGCACCCCTATCCCATAGAATGCGCTTAAGTTGAGCCGAAAAGTGGACGAGTGTAAGCCCCTGGGTGAAGGCGCGAAAGGCGGCGGCGGCGGCGGGCAACGCATGTTGCAGTTTGAGCTTCGGCTGGGCACGTCACCTCGGGTGCTAGCGGGCATCGCGGGGTTGATGTGCTGCACGCCGGCAGGGGCTGACACTCGTCCACTTCGCAGCTCAGCTTGAGCCATGTCTGACACAAGAAAACACCCTACACACCCTAAAAACCCCCTAATACCCCCTTAATACGGGCACACGACCCCTACGCGCACCCCCTATCTCATACAAAGCGCTCAAGTTGAGCTGGAAAGTGGACGAGTGTAAGCCCCTGCACGCCGGATGAGGCGCTGGCGATGGCGGATGCCGTGCTGGGTGGGGCGGTGCAGGTTGACCCTATCAAACCCATGTTGTAACCGCCTGGAACTAAGCACTTGAAACTATGTTGTGTTATACTGCTTTCAACTTTTGCTTTCAATTTCAAATTGCGCCGCTACAGCTGGGTGTGCAGGCGGGGGCGGGGGCGGGGGCGGGGGCGGAGGCAGGGGCGGGGCTGGAGCCGGGGCCGGGGCCGGGGCTAGGGGGAGCGGGGGCGGAGGCGGGGGCGGGGGCGGGTGCA